>JGI24159J19872_10000594_pt1 | contig 33783 bp, 25 predicted proteins | sample Ectturendosymbi4_FD_19872 | JGI IMG/M metagenome (IMG submission 19872) | reverse complement strand
CGTTGTATTAATAAAACCATGAGTGAATACATTTTCGTCTGATAACAAAACTGAGCGTGAAGTCGAACGATAACGGGCGGGTCTAAGTTTCTTAATTGTTAACTTGGGCGTGCCTTGGGCATTCCGACCAAATTCACCAGTGCTCTTGCGGAGTTGTCCTAAACGTGTGCTCTTCTTCTTCTTTAGAAGGGAACTGCCACAATAGGTCCCTGGTATTGAACAATGTAAGAATTACTGGAATTTGAATGCGTAAAACTAGTGTTGACAAAAAAACAAGTTTCAAAAAATTAAATCCATGCAGCATGTGTTAGTAGCCTTACAACACCAAAAATCATTTTAGCTACAGCATTTTAATTTTTGTAATTGCGCACTTTGGATGCCCCCTGCCCTGGATGCCCGGGGTCGTCGCCCTGTTCGGCCCACCCCTGTGCATTGGTTTTAGAAAGCAATAAAATAAAAAAATGAAAACGGAATCTGAGAAAATGAAACGTTTATTAGCATTAGATTTACTGTACAACGAATCAATAAAAGGTTTAAATAAGCCACAAAATTTTTCCGATTTGATGCTGTCTTCATCAGAAATCAACATTTGCACCGCGCAGCTCTTGCGCCACAGAGTGTTCAGGATGCCAACAGCCATTCCTACATTCACGTGATGGCGCTGGTGTGCACGTCAAGATTCAGAAAGTTTGCTCAGACTTGGTGAGTACCCATCAACCTAAGCAGGGTGACTTCTGGGGATGAAAACATCTGTCAGATTATGGTGATGTCGCAATGCTGATCCAATTAATTAAACATCTGTCTAAAAAGTGTGTTGGTGCCTAGAATGGCAGGGCGAACTTCATAGTCGGCTGCATGGGGCCTACATCATGGCTGACTGATCGTGTGACGTCGTCGGATATCATACAACCTTGGAAAGATCTTCTTGCATAATTTCTTATTTGATGGAAATGTGAAAACGCACCAACCTCGCTTTGATTTTATCGCCGATTTGTTCATATTTTGTCGGTGTCACTAGCTCAAGCAAACCTGCAATGGAAATTACCAGTTTGTGTAACTAAATTTGTCGCAATATTCAAGTCGTGCCGGTTTCACAAACCACAAAGCATCCGTTCGTAAGACGGGCGTTAACCTCAATGTGCGAGTAGTATCTACTTGGATACGCAGCTTGAAAGTTTCACTGTGCAGTGTGCACACGGTCATCCCGAGCTTCCTCACTGCACACAGACGGGCCATTAATTTGCCACAGAGATGTTTTTTGTGAAGCCACCAGTGAAAGACGGTAATCGCGTGTGCGTTACATAACCGCACAACAAGATTAAGATGAAGTTAAGCAAGCTTACCTTATCGACATGGTCAGGCATTCAGAAAAATTTGAAGGTGATGTACTTTACAAAGAAAAAGAAAAATGTAGCAGAATACTGGGTGTCCATGGGCGCCGGAAGAGGGGGCAGAGGGGCCTTGGCCCACCTTGGCCCACCTGGATGTTGAAAATTTTAGCAAGAAAAAGTTGTCTTCTTAGTTTTGAGTGGGAAAAAACAGATTTCACCACTTTTGGCCCCCCCCCTAGAATATGTCAGGAAAAACCACCTAGCCCTGCACGGGATAAAACATTGTATTTTCTCGTCGAGGAGCGGGGAAATCCCAACGAAATGTAAAAAACTTAGGACGGAGCTCCTCTAACTTGGCGATTCTCGAGTTAGAGGATCTCCGTCCTAAGTTTTTTACATTTCGTGTTTTTTTACGATGGCATGTATATTCTTCATTCTCGTTTTTTACGATTTATAGGTATTTTCTGGCCATGTTTTCTAACAAAATTTTTGTAAGTGTTTTCCAGATTTTTCTTTTTTCAATGCGTTTGAGCACAAAGTGTAATATTTGTTTGCTTTGTTATATAACCTGCGTTGCCCGAAACAAATCAATTAAAACTTTGTAATAAGTTGTTCATCACACATCAAATTTTCACATAGCTTTCTTTGTATCACAAAACACCGATACATAAAACACCTAGTTTATGCACGATCGTGGAGACGTCCTTTGCACTGCAATTTCTCCTACCTGTCAGTAACAAACGCCAATTTGAATTAAAATCGGTAAACAAGGCATCAAGTTAAAAACTAAAAATAAGGAAAGAAGTCAAAGTCAATGTTTACCAACTTAAAGTAAGTTTTAAGAGCTTCAAATGTTTTCTGCAATTAATTTGCGACACAGCTGAACTTACATTGCAGACCGTCCCTTGACCAACCGAGTACTATGAAAGACTGAGGAACTCACAGGTTTCATTGTAACAAGTGCAGTTTGGAATATTTTTGTCTGACAAGTTTTGCTGTATCAAAGTAAAATGTATGGTGAACTTAATTCAAAGAAAATGTTAAAGGCGTTTCCATGGCGATTACCGAATTTTGTTGTCTTTACAATAATACCTGCAACTTTTCGAAGCTGGATCATACTTTTCAAAATTCCCAGTTTCCATTAAATAGAATCCAATCTTTTTTTCTTTGGTTCATACTTTATTTCTTACTAATGCTTTATCATTGCAATCCACGCTTTAAAAACACATACAAGGCCTACGCTTTAAAAAGTATTCGTAAAAAGACCAATTTAAAATAATTTTTGACGCTATTGCTGGAATTATCTTTTCCTGCGAAAACAATATTTCCGAAATTGGTTCGCATCAAATCAAAATATGACACTCCTTTTGTTTTTAAGAAGTGTTTAGTGAAGCGCAATTTCTGAAAAAAGTTTTTGTCTTCCTTTTTTTCTATGGTTTTGCTTTATTTTTTCATATTCTTTAAATCAAAACGTTGTTCCGTCACAATTGATGAGTTGTTCCGTCACAATTAATGAAGTAACTCCAATTTGTTCTGGAAGGATTGTAGTTGCGTCAAACGACGCTTTGCGTGAAATCGTTACAAGTGCTCTCAAAGTCAGTGAAGTGGTAGCTGCATTTTCGAAACTAAAAGAAATTGAAGCATCATTTCCTAAAATTCGTGATGGAACCGCGTTTGCATTCTTGCTTTGAGTTTCAATTATTCAATTTTAAGAAAATTTAGCAGTATGACATTTTTCTTAAAAATTTCGTAAAAACTTGCCAAATTCTCTCAACTACAGTTCACTTCACAGTTTGTTTTTTAAGGACTGGTCAGTACAAAATTGTAGTCATCTGTCCTTTCATATAATGCTTAGAGTCTTAGACGAACACAAGACCTTGATGGAACACTAGAGTAACAGCCGCGTTGCACATTCCTCGTGTGAGAATTGTTGCTGTTGCGCCATCTGTGGACAAACTTGCAATGTTTGAAATGAGCTGAATTTACAAAAGTAAACGTGTCACTGATGAAGGTTCAGTGCCTTGTAAGCGGAGATTCTCTGAAAGAACAGATTTGGCTGCACCCAAAACTATGCCATATAGAATTACGCAACTCTCACCCTTGTTTTGTGCACTTGGCTTCGTGCAAATGCGTCTGGGGCGAGGACTTCTCCGCGAAGCGCGAAACACGATCATCAGGAATTTAAGGACTGGTTGCTCAACAACCGAGGCTGCTAGTTTCTAGCAATCCAGTGAGGACTTGCGAAGATTATTGAAACCAAACTCTCCCCCATACCGAACTGCTGAAACACACCAACATCATCAAAATGACGTCAAACGACAGGTGCGTGGCAGCGAAGGCAAAGTGATCTCTGACCGCAGCAGATCGAGGAGTGAATGTACCTGAAATTCGGTGGAGAGACAAAGCGGCAGTTCAATTGCTATGACGACCTTTGACAAGCTTTTTTGTGAACTAGTACAAAAGCTGCTGCAAACCAAACCAAAACATCGATTCCTTATTCAAAGGCATCTATTCGCTGGTGAAATAAAAGAAAAATATTGTTCAGACATATTCTAATTCGTTTGATCAACAAGAATGAAAAAATGACATTCCCAGTTTTTGTGTGTAAACGACCTTTCAATGAATTCAGCAGCATCTATTTCAGATCATGAAACAGATCATAACACAACAACGAAACTAATTTCAGATCTACTGTAAAATAAAGACATGAAAAGTAGATCAACAACGTAAACTTAGTTTTTGGAACTATTGTTTTACGCTTAAGTCAGCTTGGAAGATCAAACACATTTTTATTCTTGTTATTTCGAAAAACGTTTTCCAACTAGTACAGTAGGTGTTTTAGCGTTTCTTATCAGGTCTTTTAATGTTTCGTATGGCAAATCGCAATGTCAATATAGACGAAAATATCATAATGACTCTGGGTTATATTGGAATAACTTCAACACGAACGAAAGTAGTATGAAGCTGATGCAACATTTTTGAGAAGCATTTCCTACAACGAAGTCAAAATGTTTTCGATACAAAGCGCTGGACTCCACAAACACTAGTTTCTTATTTAAACTATGGTTTATAACTGGCTCAACAGTGATTCATCACCCTCTGCACTGCAATTCAAATTATTTTGTCAAACATATTGCTCATGACTGCAAGAGACCGAAACGTACTTATCGTATATGACAGCATTGTACGGCGGCATATACCCCTAAATTGCGGTGTGGTGGGAAAAAGAGAGCGATTGCCTCCCCTCGCAGTTAAAAAATTGTGAAAAAGTTGGCGAAAGTTTCTTGATCCTTTGTAAAGTGTTCAAAAAATTATTGAAAATTTTAAAAGTTGGGGAAATTTACTGAAAACTTGGTTGAAGATGTGAGAATGATTTTTTGTCTTTCGGAAATTTTCACTAAAAAAAACAATAAAAAACTCGGCGAAATTTTTGTTTTTTACATCCCAAACAATCAACGTATGACAATGTTCTTAAATAAAAAAATATTTATAAAGCAACATATCCGACAAGTATCTCGGTGCTAATTGCATTTTTGTAATGCATTATTTCTCAAAATGTATCTTCCTAAACCTTTTGAGAGTTTTTTCATTTTGATTCCAGTTTCCAGAATAATTTCTAGAAGCTTCGAAATAAATGATGCGCTGGTGCGAGACACGCGCTTCGATCGCAGTGACACGTTTTTCTGTCTTGATTCCTTCCTTTCTGCTGAAATATTGATGGCTAATCACAAATTGTCTGTGACAATTGTCCCTTTTTGGCAATTATTTTGCAATCTTAAAAATAGAACAGTAAATGAAAACGAATTAAGTTAAAACACATGCTCTACAAACTCTGAGGGAGAAGGTGAAGCAAGTATTTCATTGTTTGCTCATGATTTGGTTCCATGACCAGGAATTCTCGTGCTTACAGTGATGATCAGTCTACACTCAGTTCGCAGAATACCTTTGGCAATTATTAGCATCTGGGGTCAGTTGCGGTCCTCGTGTTGCCAACCGCAAGATCTTTTACGCTTCGTCGCCAATAGGTGGATGTTTCAACGACAATTACATGTCAAAAAAGGCAAAGAGTATGTGCGGAGAGTAAGTTAAGTTGGAGGTTTGGTGTGACGATGATGCTTGGTCGCAGCTTGCACGCACGCGATGCCAGCCGCCGTCCTGAGCGTGCTTCGAATTTCCCTGCGCACCGAATGATGAACAGGCGCAACAAAGGCACAGCGAACGACAAATTTCTGTGTTTATAGCGCGTAACGCTAAGTGAGAGCCCTTGAAACGTAGGAAACCAACAACTGCTCCAACCGTGACGGCAGCTCTCGCCGTGTCAGACCACGAGCCGACCGTGAGGTGCTGAGCGGAGTGAGATGCTCTGTGCAGTGGCGTGACGTAAGGTGTGATGGAATGCAGGTTAAGGCGGTGAAAAATGTCTTGTCTGGACTTCTTCAGGTGAACTTCAGAAAGCAGTGTTCAAATTTACCAAAGTGAGTGGCAGGCCAGCTCGTGCTCAACAGTTTGTCCTTCGTGCCTCAAAAATTCAGTCGAGGCTAAGTTTTGAAGAAGCAGCTTTGTTAACGTAAAGATAAATTCCAATCACTTCTTTCTTAGATAGAAATCCAATACAAGGGAAGCATTTGGAGTCATACAGTAAGTGTGCTTTCTGTTATTCGAAATGCAGAAAGGTCATGAAGTTGTTGCAGAAATTAAAACCATACTTTGTGACCTCAATTGGAATTCCTCCTAGCCAGAGCATGCTTGCATGTAAAATACAAAACATAAGCTATTTTACATTTTGATCGCGGCAAAAAGTTTGGTGTAGTGTGGTTTTTGCCAAGGAAGATGATTCGAGACTTATATAACTGGTTAGCCATTTGTCACGACCAGATTGCAATCGCTGCTTTTTGATTTACTTACCATAACTTTATACTATGGGCCTTTAGGGACTAGTTGCTTGTGCTTTTGTTTAGTGTGCACATTCTTAGCAAATAACCAGTTACTCCTGTTGTCAGAAGTTAAGTGCGTTTTCAACATCGGGTTCCGTGTTGAAATAATTTTATGCAGTTTTGGTTTCGACGGAAAAGTTGTTTTCAAAACAATTTTAATGAGATCTATGTGTGAATGTCGAAACATCGAATAAAACAATGTCTTCGGTATTTGTGGGTGTGCAGTTCACAATATGTATCAAATGTTTAACTATTTGTTCAATAGTATGGGTGATAGGCATAACTTGAACCTAAACATATCGGAAGGAAACGGAACTGAGCTGATGAGGAGGTTGATTTGCAGTTTGTTGTCGTTGTTTTCAAACAACAAGATTTTCTTAAAAAATAACAGCTTTCGTATTTTAGTATTGTGGAAAAAATTTATCAGCTTCGACTCCATCGGGTTGTATAAAAAAAGATGTGGGATTGTGAAACGACACACAGGCGTTGAAGCGTGCAAGCTGAATATCAGCTTGAGATTCGTCCTCTCGTTGTGACGATCACTGCTTGCACTGAAACAGAGTCAGTGACGTCAACAGCATAAGTACCATCAGATTTGTAATTTGACGATAATCGTAATTAATCAGCAGTTGACATCGCAGAGCATGGGCAAGAGGAGAGTTGCTAAGTGGCCAGCAGGAAGCGACAACTTGAAAATGTGGTGACCACGCAGACTAAGCCACAGACGAGATAAAATAATGCTTTAATATATATTCAGTTTTTCCTGTTTCGCAACCACTGACCAGGCTCTTTTCCAACGCATTGCAATTCAGTGATCTCATTAAACATTTCTGTTAGTACCAAAAGATGGTGCTAATTGTTGCAGTGGTTTTCGTATTTAATTATCGTCGTTTGTTGCATGTTTTCGAGGTGATTACGCCAGAAATATATGTTCGACATTTACAATAATAAGCAACACAGAATAGACCTTCACAAAGTCCTAAGGTGCTTTGTTACGCTGCAAGCAACCTTTATAGTGGAGAACGTTCATTAAAGAAGATAGGTTTTTGTTATCATCTGTGGTGGGCTTCATGAGAAATCGAAATAAGGGGACAGCAAAACTTACAGAAAGCTTGAACCTTCGGAAAGTAAGAGCTATGCATTCAAATAAAGGCAGGCGGCGGGCAGTAATACAGTACACTGGGAACAAGTAAAATCAACTCATCAAACTTGCACACAGGCCAGCATGCTGGCAGCGTGCCCTCTGACCACAGCCAGGAACGAGCGCTGGTGGAGCCACTGTCGTTCCCTGGGGTCATCAGCCGTATCAACAAGTTCTTTACGAGGCCACTCAAAAACGAGGAAGTGGACTTGTATCTGACAGCTTTTTGCTCAATCTCACCTGCTGGAATTTTATTTCGAAATTAATGTCGGAGGTCGTTTTCTGGTACTGACCACCGTGTAACGTAACTTATTTTTGTGCGACCAGATAGAGTGGCAAATCATTGAATGTGTGGTTGATTCAGTGGCCCGAGATTCGATCTTGTGTTGCACCAACGCCAAGCTCCCCCCCACTCGCTGCCCATGGATCGTTAAAAAATGTGGAAGCGTGTGAATTCCCCCTGGCGGTTAATTTAACCTAAAACAAGTGTTACTTTACTGTAGTAGGATTTAGGAAGTGTGAGCATGCCGGCAGCAAGTTAGAACACCAGGTGGGGCGAAGAGTTTTCTGAGAGGGGCCCAAGTTTTTTAAACTATGCTCAATAGTTTTCAACTATCTCCAACATATTTTTCCAGGTGGGCGAAAAATTTTGCAGGGGGGTTCGCCCCGCCTGCTCCCCCCTGATTACAGGCCTGTGTGTACGATTGATTTATTGTACAAATAAAACATTTAGAGCATCTGCCGGCGCTTTAGTACAAACGTTCCTGCAGCCGGAGGTGGCTGTAGAGTGTCCGTTTTACAGCTTTTCATACGTTTGGAGGAGGGGTGTAAAAGAGAAAGACGTGAGATCTACATGTGATGTCATTTCCCTCCGTTTGTTTCCATACGGATAAGTTGACGGAAATCTCCGAGAAAAGTGGTTGCGAAGTTCAAGGTCAATGGAGCCGCTTCATGGGCGAAGGCAGAGCCCAAGGCCAGTCGGCTGAGCCAGGTTTCCTTCGTGTCTTGCTTTCGCTCTGTTTTAATGAAACGTTGTGGTCACGAGCGTCTGCTCCGAAAACTTCACCTGCTCTTTTTCACTTTTCTATCGCCTGGAGCTATCTCGTGGTGGTCACGTGATCGAGTGGCTTCGGCAATCGTGACCGAACAGGCTTGCATTGTTGACGGTAAGCGGGTTTGGGATGGATAACAGCGAACAGGCCTGCCTCAACATGCCTGACATACTGCAGGAAAGAATTTCGAACAACACCATGCATTTTCGAAATACTACCAGGCCATGCTATAAATTGCACTTCGGCATTGATTCGCCGAAGTTTATTCTGTGAATTGAACACCATTGCTTCGAAAGAGATTTTGTGACGTTACGAGGATAAGTGAACTTGTAACGAAAGTATTATTAGTGTGTGACCAGTGATTGACTGCATAAACTCGCAGTTTAACCAAGTATACGATTCATGAACTGCTGGCGAATATAGCGTATTTTGATTAATAAAGTTTTAAAGCAGCTATGTTGTTTTTGCATTAATACGAGCACACTGTCTAAATTAAATATAGTCAAACAGTGTGGGCTGCAATGTATTGCAGTGTTGCAACTGGTATTGCTTGAGCCTATCCTTACAAAAACTGCGGTTCCTTTTATCTTATCTGGCAGCAAAGCTCTACCTTTTCCACAAGAGACCACCTTGGTGAATTGCACGTTGCATCTTGGTAATGAGTTAGTGATCGTAGCACGACACGAAAAACCAGCAGACCGCTGCAGTGCGGCCGCTGTCTCAACCTCCGAGTTTTGTTGTAGATATTGTGATGTATTTTGTGTCAAATGATGGTCTCCAAAATGGTCATTCATTCATTTTCCTACACGCTTACTCTTGGAAGGATGGCCGGACCAGCAACCCTAGGAAGTCTCGAAATAATCACGGTTTTCAGCAAATTCTGATGATTTTAGGGGATCCACACCAGTGTGCAGCCAGGCCAAATCAGAGATGTAACCGTGCCGGCTGGTGCTTATCCGGCTTCCGTGTTTTTTCCGCGTGTTTAGCCACCAGATCGTGCCTCTCCAACCTCTCTGAGGGCATTCTGGCCACTGTTAAAAGTCTGACACCATGGGTGGTCAAACGCGTGTGCAGCGAAATCACGGAGTGCGCAATATGTGAAGCATCATGTTGCATCCAAACAAGCTCAAAGCTGCCGGCGTCGTCAACGCACGGAAATGTAACGGCTGCGAAGTATAAAATATGATCGTTATTCTGACACAAGCAGGCAAGAAACCTCACCACAGGCACACCTGAGCAAGGTTCAAAATTAAACTGACAAAATTTATGTTAATTCCGATTTGGAAGCGATAGACAACCGCTGACGCCGGTCTCTTGTGGAAATGCGTGTCATAGCCCCACAATCCCTCTTCGATAGGATTTATCTGCGAAAAGGTTGTTCTAAATTAGAGCTTTGACATCCACAAGTCTTATCGACTGGCTTTGCAGCAGAAAAACGTTACCACGTTTCTTCAACGCAACACTGAAAGTTTCTGACATATGCTTTTGTGGAGAACGTGCTCAACGGCTGTTGACATCCTTGCAGGTTTTTTATTCTGGGGAGTTCTTTAGCATGACATCATCAGCTCCACTATTCTGATTCCACACAGGGTAGACAAAGGTTTCTCTAAAGATAAGTAGATTACGTTGTTATCCTGCGTTCGCGAACATGCATGGTTGCTTATGAAGAGGTGTGAACAGCTTAAAGGATCAGTGAATATCCGCAAACTTGTCAAATAAACATCCAGGTTGTGTCAGACGTTCTCTAGTTAGGCTTTTTTACGGTTGGTGATAAGTTCTATGAAATAGGGATATTGCAAACTTCGACAAATGTATAAATGCAAAATTATGTGACCTCCTAAATTTCTAAAATGTTATAGCATTTGGATTCTTTCTGCTCGTGCCCCATTATCCCTGAAAATAAACAGTTGAACAGTAGAAAAATGCATTGTAGCTGGGGTGACCGGATATCTGATCGCCTGGTTTTCAAGAAAATTTCTTGGCTTTTAAATGCAGGCGTTTGATCGAAATCAAATAGTTCACGATTTCCAGTATTATTGATTAAAGAATACAAAAAAAATTTAGTATGTGTGATATTAAATGCTGTGATAAATTTACATACCTACAAAATATTCATTCGTTTTCACGTCCTTTTTTTCTGGTGAGGGTCGCGGAGGCAACAGCCCTACGAAAACTTGAAAAACCTCACGGTTATCGGCAAACTGTGACAGTCCTGCTGGCTCCACACCAAGACGGGACCAAACAACACACACCAAGACGGGACCAAACAACACACACCAAGACGGGACCAAACAACACACACCAAGACGGGACCAAACAAGGTCGGAGATGTAGTCACGCCCAGGACCTATGAGAGGGGGGTCCAGCAGATACGTTGTTCCGGGGCCCGACAGCTACGGAGGGGCCCGAGACTGAAGGAACATTGGAGTGTTTGTTACCAACAAACTCGGAATAATGTAACGAAATCAATTACGGTTATAGAACTGGTTTGGACTAAAGCATTTGGTAAGTCACTATGTTGTTTTTAATGTGAATTGCTCGTAGTGCATTTTTCTTATACGATGCATTGATAATTAGCAATAACCATTTTTGTTGAAATTGAATGTTTGCCTACTTTGTCGAATTTAAGACATTTACGATTATCGTCCCAGTCAGTCCATTGAACTGAATTTTCCTTTACGTCTTTCATTTTCAAACAAATCTTTAACAAAAACTCTCTGCAATAAACCAAAAATTTCAAACTAGGAGATACTTGAAGTGAAATTTGAATGGAAACTTATACCAGTTCACAATAAAATCTAATCTTTCAACAGTAGCCTTCGAATGTTGCACATATGTGTAAGACGACTAAAAAGTTTAAAATGAACAAGTAACTGCAGTGCAGGACGCAAGTGCTTATAATGCACCGCGGCGGTGTGCTGTGCATTTTGATGATTGTTAAACTTGCGCCGCAAGCAGATACAAGCTCTAAACGAATGTGAGTTTAGGATTAACGGACATACCCAGATATCTGAAGATTTCGAAACCATACAGGAGAAACTAACTACTTACTGCATTTCGACAGAATGTTTGAAAGCACGTGGTCGCCGGCCTGTGGCTCGTGTGGCTGTTTATTGTGGCTCGCGGTCAAAAATAGAAGCAATAGTCGGTTGACAAAATATTTCGTTCTGTCTCTTCATTTTTGTTATAATAAGTAAGCTCATTCAAAGATACAGTTACTCAATGAGGCCGCAGTTTCATTTCACTAGCAGTGTTTTATTCAACCTCGATCGACTCCATTCTGAGACTGCAGCGTTTTTTCTGATTTCCTCCTTGATAAGATTTTACTATGAATATTTACAAGTCATTGTTTAAAAAATGGTAATATTGTCACATTACTTGAATACCGTTATGTTTCAACATAATGTTTCATATGATCAACAAACGAGCACTTCTTTTTGAAGTTTGGTGCACATTAATTAGTTTCAANTTTTATTCAAAATAATTTTGCAAGTCTTAGGGGTCCCCAATGGGTTGTGTTCGGCCTATAAAATTTTNTCTTGAAGGCCCTGGTCACGCCATCTGGCAGNGATGAGCGGACTTTCATATTTTACGATCCAGATACATTCCTGAATTTTCAAAACTCAGTCCAAGTCTAACCGTAGTCCAAAACTTTTAAAAAGTGCAAAGTCCAAAACAACTAACAAAATAAAGCTCTTTAATAACAAAAATGCAGCAATGTTTTCCATTTAATCAGTCCGAATCTAGTTCTGATCCTAAATTTTTGAAGCGAATTACAGTGCGGTTCCAATCCAAATCTAATAAAATTGAGTGTAGTCCGTGTCCAGTCCATTCCAATGCTCATCTCTGCCACCAGGTTCTTGGGTCGACCTCTGGTTTTTCCACTGATCAAAATATAATGCAAGGGATGAAGGTCAGTACCACAACGTATTTTCAAGTAAGTTTCAACTGAAAAAAATGTTGTTGGTTTTAATAAAAGAATAAATCAACATATTGCTTCATCGTAAATGAACAGTTGTTTAAAAATAAATCTTGTTGGTAACTTGAATCGTGTCATGGACTGTTGCTGGCGCTGAAGACAATTGCTGTGTGTCGCGTGCCTGTGACGATACAAGAAAGCCAAAGTGGTGTTGTCTTCGTAACATTTGTCCAATTTCTCCAACCGCTCGTGGACAAACGTGGCAAGGCCGTGCTTCCTGCTCAGGATTGACCCAGCTGGTAAGAAGTTGGGGATCACTAGCTTGTCTGCAGTAGTGCAGTAGGTCTCCTGTAGGACGATGATGAATGCCTTGTTCTTGTTCAGTTTCTATAGTAACAACTGGCTCAAATGACGAAGAAGTCCAGTTTCTCATAGTTGCATCATCAAAAATGGGTTTATTTGCTGATAACGTCATCATCACAACGCTTCGTGTGTCAGTGTTGTTAAGTTGAAGGAAGTGTTCCGTATCACTGGCGACGATTATTTGCTATAGACAGCTCAGAACCTGGGTTTTTACGAAAGTGGTTCTTAACCTTTTCTTTACCACGCCTCCCTGATGTACATGTCCTTTGTTTCAAGCCCCCCCTGGCTATAAATAAATTGTAAAAACAAATGTAATGTTTGGTAAATTTATTGATCAAACTTTCAATGCTGTACAGCTCTCAAGGGTTCGTACCCCCTGGAATTTATTTACCACGTAAATAAATTCCAATAAATTCCTGGAATTTATTTCTTTACCACGCCTCCCTGATGTACATGTCCTTTGTTTCAAGCCCCCCCCCTGGCTATAAATAAATTGTAAAAACAAATGTAATATTTGGTAAATTTATTGATCAAACTTTCAACGATTAAGAACCACTGAGTTGGAATCAAGGCGGAATGGGACGATTGCCCCCCCTAAAACCAACGAAAGTTACTTTATTTACAATGATTTTGTACAATTCGGAAAACAGTTTTCGCAATATAATTCGGAAAAAAGCATCCTTTATAAGACTTGAATACCAAATATTACTGAAATCACCCTCCCTAACCTCACGGGCTGGATCCGACCCTGGTTAGACTGATACATCCTCCCGTTGAAGGTCAGGCCCTCCCTGAAGGAAGTAAAATATCCAGCGCAGAGTTGTTTAAATTTTGGGACAGCCTGTATTCAAGAAACTGCTGTGGTGATGAGTGATTTGTAGATCGTTGGAAGGTTATTGTTGGCATGATCTGGCATTGTTACAATGTGACCAGCGCTGTATTTTTACGATTTCCTACATTATTGCTTTGTGACCATTGCGTGATAATCGTCATTCCTCCGCCATGATATTTAACCTGATACAGTATAACGCGTTTTCATGACGTAGCGAGCTGTTGAAAAGCGGACGATGAAAGCATGGTGGCTCTACTTCTACAAACGTCCTACTCTGTTTATTCTTCCAAACATATTTTGCCAAAAGCGAGGGGAGACTTTTCGATTTTTCAACCAATGTGTGACTCACAGAACCTCTCATGAAATGGAAAGTCCGACCCTGAAATGCTTTGTTTTGATATTCGCGACCGCATTTTTTGTCTACGTCAAGTCTATCTTTGAGATGCGAGTTTATATATTGCAGTGTTTCTCAATATTTTCTGTCTCATCGTGCCATTATCACTTTTGGCATGACGTCATCATCCCCACGCCGTGAAGGTAAAACAAATGAAAGATGACATAATTTTACTGACAAAAATCAACACGTGGTATGGCCCACAGTTCAGCGTGATGGATGTGCTTGGCGACGTTCACAAAGCTTCGAAATATCGGGATACATTTCAGTGAAGGTGTAGTCGTAGATACCACATTTACTCGTTTCTTTGCTTTGAGAGCATGATGGTCGCAGTCAAAAATTATTTTTGAACCGAATATGATGTGGGAAATGTTTGAATCCACATTCTGGCTTCCTTCGATAGGAGTCGGTATTTGTCTGGCACCAAAAGAAATCACATCGATCCTCTTTAAATCATAACGACGTTCACTTCTTTATGAGACTACTCTGGAAAGAAGCAAAAACCATTGCGTAATAATGCAATCTGTCATGCTACAGTTCGACCACGCAATCGTAGTATGAAGCTGATAATTAAACACGAAACCAAGTAAATGATTGCATATTGTACTTAAACAACTGATCGTTTTGCGTTTTCGCCCGATTCGTATTCCCCCCCTGTCGCGCCCTCTTGTTTTTCCGCTCCTTTGTTTTGCGATGTCGCCCACTTTGAGAACCACTGGCCTGTTGTGTTGGTTTACTGCCCGCGCAGGTTGTCAAGGGACTCGCTGTACAATGGCGATGCCCATGAGTTGTTGCTTGACCCGATCCTCTGTAGGATATTATCTGGGCCTGCAATCATGACATGTATTAGCGTTGATCAATTAAGGCGTGATCAAGACAATTTTTAAACGATTGGGAAGATATACATAAGATTTTGAAACATGATTGCGGATAGGTCTGTCCAGTGACAACTCCTGGTGGAAATGGCCAGGGTCTGCAAATTTCCATCTCTGTGAACATGTGGTATGTTTGCGCTGGCTACAAGTAATCATTAGTGTTATTTCCAGTGAGTGGTAGTTCCAAAAGACAGCTAAGTTTAGCTAGCACATATAAATTCTCATTAAGAAATATATTAATGTGAAATGTTAAGTGATAAAAATCAAATTAAGAATCGCACAGAAAACAGTTAAAATGCTGTGTTTTCTCAGTGCAGCCTATCCTAGATGAGCCACCCCTAGGTCTGTCTTCTGTTCAATGGAAAATTTCTTCAGTTCACATATTTCTCTCGTTCTGTGCGAAAAATAAATCGCAGCTGAAGCAGTTTATTTTGTTTGTGTGCGTTGTTTTCTCCACCAGTTGAAAAACACAGCATTTTTGTCACCGGGAAGTAAATGAGATGTATGGTGCGAATCTGGAAGCATGGTTTAAAAAACAGGTAGCATGACATCACAGTAGAAAAACCTATTGCGTAACAGTTTTCAGCAAACGTAATCTGCGCATTAGTTGAACTGCGGTTGACCAACCTGGTCGTTTGTACTCCGCTCCCACGTATTGTCCCTGGTTGTGGTTCTGCGGCTGACCATTCAATGTAATCACTGGGGCGTGTCGATCTCGTGTGTTGTCGCAATTAAGTTGAATAACTAGAGGGCTGTTCGGGCGCAACTGTTAAAATGAATGTACTGGCACAACGAAGCAAGCGAAGCTTTGCTTTAAGGGCAGAAATGACCATTTGTTTAACTTACACTCGACCGTCCACGTCGCGTGGTTACTTCAGAAACACAATGACTTTCGACCACTTCGCATCGATGTCACGCAGGCCATACTAACACAGGACAAGCACTGCCACCAACGGCTGCTGCAGTCGCTCATCGTCATACCGAGGCATTGTGGGTAAACAATGAAGACATGCCAAACCGTTACATGAAGACAGATAGCGCTGAACAAATGTGTATAACTTGTTTCGGATGCAGCCATTATTAAGATTGTGACAAAATGGTCAGCCTGATGCTGAACATCATTTACATTGTTGGAGCTGCACTGGAAATTATTATCAGCAGATGTATCAGCTTGTGGACCCGTTCTGCAATTAGTATTTTTCGCACTAAGTTGCAGTTGAATACTAAACAAAGGTGCCGCCTTACCCTGATTGCACCGCAATAAAGTGATTTTGCTTGTTTCTGGATGAACAAACCTTTTACAAAGTGTTCGAGGAGTGCTTATCTTGGCGTAAGATCACTAGGAATTCATATGCCTCATTTCAAAACCAAGAAAAATCGTGGCTGTATTAGGAGTTCTTCCTAATGCTGCTTCTACATTCTTGCGCTCAGGTGCAGACTTCGAAACTGTCGAATTATTTAATAATCGCGGTTGGTCCACGAAGCTAATTTAAAATGAAATACCATCCAGCAGTGATAAACAGACGGTAAAACATTCTTGCAAAAGTTGGTAAATTTTTGAAAACTCGGCCATTTCAGCGCATGTGGATAAACGCCTGAATTCCTTCTTTTCATCGGAAAACCTTTGCACAAATTTCAATTACTACCGTTTATTGGCCGGAAACCCCATCGATGCAAGTACGTAAAGCTGTCAAAGAACGAAAGGAATGCGTGAAATAACCCTGTTTCTGTTTCTCGCGAATTTATGTGGCAAGCCACTGATGAGTACTTCTGTTCCAGAAAATCTCGTTGAACTGAGTGATGTGGTATACACTACATAGGCTTCGCTATAGAAGATGACCACATCCACTGCTTTGCACATTGAGACGGCATGTTTTAATTCAATTCTGTTGAACCAACGATACACAAAGAAACGTTTTGTCTCTAAACAACAACAAATCGCATCAGTGGAACGTTCGCAGCTCGATGATTAGCAACAAATTCAATTGCTATACTTGATGGCCCAAGAATCCGTGGAATACAGATTTACATTTCAAACCCATAGATTGTGCAGATACTTCAGGCAACGCTTTCGGGGGAGTAGAGAGGATACACAACAGTTCATACTTGTATAACGACAAGATGAAGATCAACACATTCGCCCTAATTCTAGCCACGACCCCAGTGGCCTTAAATCTTGAACTAAACCTACGGGTGGGGAGTGTCAGGATTACTAGTCTCAAGGGTGGAGTTCTTTGCTCGAGATCAATGCTTACTGACTGTATACCCCACTGTCTATCGAAACGAATACCTTCACAGGCAAGAATCAGACACTGTGATCTTATCAGAGAAAATATTCCCCTTCTGAGTGGGCATGCTTCAGCTCTTATTCAAATAGAATCATCTTCTTCGTGGTTGGGCTTAACACACATCACGCAACACTAGGTCTCACAGTTGTGTCTGCGTGACGTTCAATTATTGCAAAACTATCCTGAGGCTTTTATAAAATGTTTTGATCGGCATATTAAAAATTGCTTACAATTTGCAGCAGTAAAACTGTAAAACTGTTGGTTAAAACCGTGTACGGAGCACAGATCCTGCTGCAGAACAAAGTCAGTTGTAACGCAGAAAGGGACCTTCTGTAGCTGAAAAACGTGTTTTCGGCGTCCTTATTCTGATTTAATGCCCCACCAAACAAATGCTCAGGTTTGTTACAGTCGTGATTAAACGACATGCAGCCAATGAAAAACAGGTATAACAGACCATTTTTTGATAGAATTTACATTTTTAGTATAGGCCAAATACAGTTTTATGATGATTGTGCTGTGATCGTACGAAGTGTTTTCTACGACACTTGGCGCTTGTTTTACATTTGAATGAACCTTGCGGAGCGGCCCTCCAGTGTTGAAATGACAGGCGCAACCAATTATGATATCGAACCACGTTAAAAGGTTTAAGCGAAACGACAACAGAATGTTGAGGGCGCGTGGGTATCAGTTCGAAAAAATGTCATGTTACAGTTTTTATATTGAGCTGGCTGGGCCCGATGTAGCGCAGGCACGATATATTCCGACGAGACCTGTATGATCCTATAAACAATAAAGTTCTCAGATCATTTTAAGACAATCATAGATGCAGAGATATGCTGCACCGGCGATGAAGCGTGGCAGCGAGCCGTGACGTGTGGCAGGTAATAACGCAGTGAAGTGTGTTTAAGCTAACCACGAATGTCAGGGGAGTTTGTTGCTTCTGATGAGTCATACGGTACCTGCTCAGCCATTTAAAATGAAAACGCCATTTAAACGCAACAAAGAGACGGCTGATCGATTTTCGCGATAGCTGAGCAATCTGACATTCCCTTGGCTTTATCATCCACATAGTCATGCTGACATTCGATGCGTGGGTATCATTTATTTGCTTACTGCACAGATCAGCCTTAACACCCGATGAAACATGACAAAACATAGCTTCAGTAACCCACAGTGGCAAGGCATGGCAGTTTCTAATTAGAGGTGCAGCTTGTTTACCGTGTCGTGAACAGCACAGGTGAGGGTCTCCTGAAGCGTAACATGATGGAGTGGTGTGCNACGGTATATTACAGCAATGTGGAGAACCCCGTTGATATAAGTTCATGCTTCTGGCAATAAGTGAAGCCATCATTTCAATCTTGCAGGACGCAAGTAAGAGGTTTTTGATTCAACGGAAAATGAATTTTTTTACCTTAATGTTGGTCGCAGCTTTACAGACAAAATCTGAATCTAATCTGAATTTAACTGGTGATCAATTAATCAGTTGACACTTTCTGGGGCTTTGCTCTTGTTCAACATATATGCGATTTGCCAGCGTCTGGTGTTCATTTTGAGCACCAGCATTGAAAAAATAAAGGATTGGGTCCATGTTATGTTATTAGCGCCCAGGGTCATCAAATGAAAAATACCACATTGGAAGCCGGGTCAGGCGCTCAAACACATGAAATTATAAGTTTACGAGCAAGTGAGATTAGCTTTTGATAAGTTGCTATTGCGTGCAGGCGGGGCTCAAGAGATTCGCGTCTTGGATTCCCGACGAGTTATGTGTTTGCCGCCTCTCTTGGCCAAAGCAAAATGACAAAATACATCACATACCTTACATGACTTCAAGTGTGTACAATTGCTTGTGACGTAATCGAATACTTTCTGTTCAATCCAGGAACGTGGAATGAATATTTTGCCTCCTCAGCGGACAGCTGGTGGTGTCGTGAGCAGATTCAATGCTGATGAGCATATATTGTCTGGACCTAACATTTCTATATCACGGCATGGTGGAAATTTAGTAGAAGACTAAGAAGATTTGAACAATTAAAATGTACTTGTTGGGTCATGAAAGTTTTCAGGCACAAAATGAAAGTTATCTTGATATTTTCGGATGTGTAGCAGATTTGAAAGTAGCTCTTGCCAATTTTCACATATTTCTCTTTGTCTTTCGTCGCAGCAAATAACCTAAATATTTTTTAAGTGTCTTTCATCGCAACAGCAGAAACAATTAACAATTAAAATAAAGTGTTATACTTTGTCCAAAGAACTAGGCTTACCCCTTTAACTGTGTGGCGGAAAAATGTTATTGAGTTGTGCTTATTATTGCAAAGTTGAACAGATTCTAAATTCTTGTACTGAGGCAGGACATTTTTTTCACTGCATTCCCAAACGTTAGTAGAGTTCATACATCGTATGGCGTTGTGCGGTATAAGTTAAAGCAGGAAAGTTTGGAATGAAGAAAAGTAGCTATGTTGTAAGCAAAAGTCTTCGCACTGTGTGTTGTGCTTACTGCTATAAGAATATTGGAGATAAGCGACAATCAGCGCTGGCAGAAAGTCTTGTGGTAAGAATTTTGCAATTCTGAAGCAAGGCCGCGTCATAATACAAAGCATCGCTCGTTGCCATAGACATGCGTTGATGCTGACTCATGTTGCGCGTAAACATTCGGTGCAACTGGTAACTTGGGAATCGCTGCCCATTCTCGCGCACGCAGCAGCCTCACCTGCTGGAACCTGGTGCAGACCCGCAACTGTGTTACCACAGGGGACTGGAGGAGCACTAGCCATCGCGCAAGTGCATATGTCGCAGCTGCCACTACATGTGCGTTTAGCTCCATAACAATAACAGTTGCACTGTACTGTTACTGCTAAGGTTTTTCCCGGACCGCTTTGCCGCTGTTATAATTTCATTTCCCCAAACGTCACTGGCACACGCTTGAGCCTTGCACATGACGGTCTTTGTGCCGGTGTCAAGTTCTGTCTGGTGGAAAGTTACCGCTGATACTTGGAGGCGGAAAATATCAGAGGAGTAAGCTTTTTGTAGTACTGTGGAACAAATCAGTCAGAGCAGAGCTATTTAAATTACTATTGGGTCAGAGGAGTTGCAGCGCTTGTGTGTTCAGAGCCGGATTACCACAAAATTGTGCGTGATGTTGCGAACTGTGATGTTGCAGAGTAGAAAGGCCTTTCTTTGTCGGCATTGGTACATGTTTATTCGACACACATTCGCAATTTTGAAATCAATTGACAAAAACTCTTCCGTTTATCAGGCGAAACAAATCAAACTCGATTCGGGTCTGAGCGTGTTATTATGTCTTGGGCGTGTTGTTGTGCCGTGTTCAGCCATTTACGCAGACCTCATATCTGCTGAAGTGCAAAAGAAATAATGTAAGTCGTTATCTTTGATGGTAAAAACTGACACTTTTGCGCCCGGTTCATCGCCGTTGTTTTTTACTGATGCAACAGCATTGAGAGGCACTTTTGAGTTATCGTCCAAACCAGCCGTTATCTATAAAATCTAACGTATGACACACGATAAGACAATGTGCCTCATGTTGATAAGCGTGTTTTATTTGAACACGATGATGTGTGGGTGACAAATTATATTTTGCCAAGTAAACTAATACGCACACCATTAACTGAAATGTGTTTTAATGTTAGCTTTTCTAGGGACACCTGACATGATAACCATTCTGGTCTTTCGGTGTCCGGGCAGACTGTTTATTTTGGAAATGTAACTATATTACCTCCCTTATCGCCAATAAACTACTACTACACCAAACACAATCTTGTGATTACCGTGAACACTAACTTTTATATTTGTTTTCAGCTTAAGACGACTGTTTGTAACTAACCATGTCTAAATATTTTTGACTGTAGAGTTTGTGTACAATGAAAAAAAAGAACTGTTTTCATGAATCAGAGACAACTGGGTTAAGAACTAGTAGTTCAATGCATTTAACAGACAGTTCTGCAGCAGAGGACAGAGAAATTGCTCATCCATTCGCTGCTGGGTGCGTTCTGGAACGGAGTACACCAGATCTTCTTAAATTGAAGCTCGAGGAAATAAAGCGAATCGGATCATACTTACCGGAGGGCTCCCCACCCAGTCCACCAGGAGCAGGGTTTTCAAATGTTTTATCCGCATCGGACCACTGTGAATTAAGCAGTATGTGCGATAGTGGAAGACCGTCAAGTATGAGCTCTTGGGCTTCGTCGATGTCTTCACGAACTTCTCGAAGCAGCGATTACTTCCCTGCCACCTGTTCTTCCGAGGCTCATTTATCCTTGCTCCCTTCATCTGGACTTCCGCAACTGAACTACCCCATAGACACCCCCCTTACCAGGTACGCTGCGCAATCTCGAGTCGATGCGGTTGATGAGGAAGATGAAGAAGAGTTGAAAACCTGCACCGGATCTGACGTCACCTTATCCCGGATTGAAGATCAGACAAACGCTGACTGTGATTTAAAACTGAGTAAAAGCCCGNCGACGTGCAACAACACAAAGCAAGAGAAAGTAGTGTCAGTGAAAGATATTAACAAGAAGTTGAGTGAGGTCGACTTGCGCTCACCGATAGCTTCAGGAGCGATGTTGGCCAATCCTGAGCTTTCTTACGTTGATCGAATCATCCTCGAACTTCTGGAGACCGAGAGAATGTATGTCCGGGCACTGGAAGATATCTTGGGGGTGAGAAAAATGCTCATCAGATTTCAGTTGTGCTTCTGTAAAGTGAATGTAATCACTTGAGTAAATGACGGGTTAAAGGTCTGGCGGTTTAACGTGTCAAGATTGCGGTCATTAAAAAATACTCCGTAATATAAAAACTTAGCAAACCTGCTCCCCTAAATTTCCGCTTTCTCATATCATCATTCCTTACGTTGCTTGTAGAATTTTCAGATGGTGAATACAGACCCTGTTCTCAGGCTTTTTCACATCTATTTGCTATCAAAGTTGTCTATATTCTGATTGCTCTTTCAAGACAGGTGCATTTTCACCTCCTAAAATGTTGCAGCTTCTACTCCAACCTAGTTTCAACGTTTGCTCCGACCTTTTCAAAACTACCCGAGATGTCTACTCAACCTTTGCGTCACAGGTTGCTGCACATAGAGGCAGATGATTTTTGCCAAAACTTCTCTAAAATTGTTCTATTGTTTTTTCCTTCTACGTTCGTTGTCGCCCCAGTACTGTGGCATTTTCACTCATGTGCTTCTTTCCAGGGCTACATCTTGGCGATGAAAAACCGAAAAAAAGAGCTGCCAATCTCTGCAGGTGATCTGGAGACGCTTTTTGCAAACATCAAGGATATCTATGCATTCAACAGGTAAACGTGTCATTTTAGATTATGATACATTTCAAACTGACAAAATCCCCGGAACATCCCTATTGTTGAAGCCGTTTTCCAGTCAAGTCAGCATTTTGTTCCGGAAAACGTGATCTGCTGCAGACGACGCAAAAATCATGGTTTTGTCGTGAAACGTTAAGTGTTTTGCTCTTTACTTTATTTCCAAGAAAAATTTTCCAAAAGTTTTTGAATGTAAGATGAATTTACAAACTTTCGCCTCATTCCAGATGCACTGAAATCGGGAAAAACGTTATTTAAAAGTTTTACATCTTAAAATTACGCAGTGTCTCGGTTTGAAAGATGAAAATTATGCTCACCTTAATGATATGTGTAACATATTGCGGACAGCTATAGTGCGAATAGGAAATAATTTAAACCAACTGCTTTCTAATTCAAGTGGATTGCAGGTAATTTACTGACAAGCTCTCGGATCAATCCAACCTCATGTCATTCGTAACTGACTATTCCAAAACATAGTGACGGTTTGTTATATATTCCTGTGGATCCGCCAAAAGATGCCACACTTCAGTTTAGACGATTATAAGTGAAGTAAATTTCATTTTAGTTGTGACTAAATTAACAAATATTTTTAGAAAATTTTTGGCACTGCTGGAGAACAGCCGAAGTGATCCTGTTGAAGTTGCGAATTGCTTCATATCCAAAGTAAGATGCAGCGTGTTAACGATATTAAGTTGTTTAATGAACAAAAAAGAGCAACTTGCTGCTTGTGAAACCATAAACATATTATGATTTTTGCAGAAGAGCTTACTTACCTAAGGTACCGTCCTCAGTAACAAACAATTCATTGTTTCCTTCTTTTCAGGGGATTAACTTTGGCATCTACACCCACTATTGTACGAATTATCCCCAATCTGTCTGTCTACTCACACGATTCATGAAAAACCAGACTATGACGGAATTCCTCAAGGTAACGCGCAATGCAGTTGCAACACCGTACATGATAAACAGGGCAACCAAACGTCAGCAGTCAAAATTTTTATGCCTCTTTAAAAGTTCATGAAACGTCCACAAATCAAATTTCACGCTGAAAACATGAGTCACTCCAAAGTCATTAGGTCAAAAAAAGGCAAAATTTATTATTAGGTCGAAATTTATCGTTAGGTCAAAATTTTTTCTAGGACAGTTTTTTTCTATTTATCGATATCTTATTAAAGCTACAACAACACATATTGACATGCTTTTGCAAATTTAGTTGATATTCTGAGATAATTTGTTCGACTTCTGACGTAATGATGTTGTTTTGCACACTACCAGACGATTAAAAGTACGCTAGGCGTGGTAACACTTGATGTTGATGTATAACAAGGTAAAACCTTCTCAGTCACCTCAGGAGATTTATTAACACTGAATATTTCTCTTGTGCGTTTGGATTGATTTTCGTCTACCGTTTGTTATCTCCAGTTTCGTTGGGTCTGTCATACTTAATTTCAACAAAAAAGATTTTTAACCCATCGGTTTAATTTCTAATATAAGCTTTATATTCCGCGTTTCAATTGCAAACGCAGCAAATTGATAGGTCAAAATAAAGTCAAAATTTGCAATTTATAAAGTCAAAATGTAAAGTGTTTAGGTCAAAATATTGATTGCCCTAGTTATAAATGAAAACGACAGTCAACTGACTTTGGAGGAGTTTGCCGTCCATTTGCATTAACCAAGTCTTTTGGCATTGTTGTTGAAACTATAGCTGTCATCCCACTGTTTTGGCCCAGTCTGACTGTGGATGGAAATTGCAATCCTCACATCCTTAGACAAGAACATGGTCAAGTGACGCAACGCTTCCCTAACGCTTCCCTTAATTGTGTCTGAGCGAGAACAATATTGTTGCTTGACCACTGGTGTGGTCTTGTAAGTACTTGCTGAAGGGTTAACATTGACCACAGGCAAAAATATCACATAGATTTGTACGAAGTTTCAAACTGATATTCTTTTAAATTTCAGAATCAGCAGTCAAAACTGCAACATTCTCTTCCTCTTGGATCATACTTACTCAAGCCCGTGCAGCGGATCCTCAAGTACCATTTAATTTTGCAGGTGGGCATCCAACCAAATCAGAGTGTTTTGCCGCAGTAGTTTTTGCCATTGTTCTTCAACAATTTCAGTTTTGTTAACGCACCTTCAATTAAAAAACACACCTGATACTCATCAATTTCAGCCAGGTTTTAAGATTGTGCTGATCTTTTGCAACACATTTAGCTCCAGGGCAAAACAATTGTCTAGACTTAGCCATCGCTTGCGCCGAAGGAAGAAATCGTTTATACTTGTAACTGAAACACCTTTTCCTCTCTACGGTTCTTTCATATGCCAAAGAAAATTCTACAGCTTTGTTAAGTCACCAAATAATTTACTTCAGGGTTTATATGCTGTGCAAAAGCGCTTGTAGGAAGGCGCTACGACAGGAAATAAATAGAATGTGTTATAAACACTACAAGCATTCTGCGAAAAGACTTAAAGACTATTTTAAATGCGAAGTTAGCTATTAAGGCAAACTATTTCTTACATTTCTATATTTTCAGACGCGTAACGAGGGGGGCAAGGGGGGCACAAATGCCCAGGCGCCAAATCACTGTGGGTGCGCCGATTGACTGCGGGGTCGTCAAAAAGTCCCAACAATGTCATAAGTACTTTCTTCATCGCAGTACATTTGCTTCCGAAAGACCTTAGGTTCGAACATGGGGGCGCCAAACTTGCTTCTTGCCCCGGGCGCCATCTAATCTCATTACACCCCTGTATATTTTTTATGCAAAGCCATCTGTTCATACTTGTCCGCTACATCGATCATATTACTGAGAAACTCGCTGCAATAACGACAGATTTATCTTCATTTACTACAAGTTTAACTTCTAAAAAATGCTCAACTTCTTCTCTGCAGGAAATGCTCAAGAGCTGCGACAAAGCCCTTGAAGGATACCATTTGATCGAACGTGCTCTTGCCACAATGACCCAAATAGCTCATCACATAAACAACATGAAGCGGAAACACGAGGATACTGTGAGGCTTCAGGTGCTGTTTGGAAAGACGTGGCGCAAACTTAAAAGAAAAATCACTTTGATTAATTCTTGCTTAAATCTGCCTTGTGTGCGAATGAGTCCGTGAACGATGCAATAAACGCATTAAATGTGTTGAGCGCCGAACTTCAGTGCAAGTCAAGATCGCTGCTTGAAGATCGAATATTTTTTGCAGGAGATCCAAAGCTTGTTGGTCAACTATGAGGTGAGAACAGAATTTTGAAATATGTTTTTTCTTCTTAAGAGCAAACAATGACGTTAATAACACTCCGTTTAATTTCAAACATGTAATGACTCAGGAACCTTGAAAAGTGTAAATTCAAGCATTTGTGCAAACATTGCTTTGTTAAAAGTGTCTCACGCAAATCAGTTCATACATTCCAGTTTAATTGTTTATTGTTGTTTTTAGAACATACCTTGCCCTAGAATAGGGGATTAATTAATTGATTATCCATGTTTGGGCCATAAATTGCCAACTATTAACCCTAAATGGCCAAACAAGGCTCTGAAGATGTGGATTTTCGCCTAGTTTATTTTTGAAAGATAAAACGGATAAATAAACACTTTTTTTCTCAAGCCCTGATGGCGCTAATTTTTTCTCAAGCCCTGATGGCGTCATCCAAAATTCCTTAACATCCCCTGTCACACCAAAAAAAGTTTAAACCCAAAAAGTGCCCATCAGCGAAATTTGATTAACAAAGCTAGTGAACGTTGGGGCAATATATGTACCCGGGTGGGGTAATATATGCAAAAAGGGATGCAGTGAGTACACGACAATCATTGATTGGGAGGCAAACGACAACACCACAGATGATGGGCAACTGACTCAGACGTTGAACGAACGAAATCGTTTGAATCATTGGTACGCGCACTTTGTTTATAATTCGACTTCGCAAGACGTTCATGTTGTTTTCTTTTAAAATTGTATGTTGTATAAACAGTGCTTTAATTTTTGAAAGAAAAATTGTAAACTTTCTCAGTATAGAAAATTGCGCGTATCAGCATGTCATCATTCTTTAAATCTTATGGATAAATGCGAAAGTGTATAACGACTACGAAAGTGCAAAATGGCTTCACTTCCAGCAGATTCTTTCCAACATTGTTGCAACAGTATATCATCGTGAAATTACATTTTTTGATTTATTTGATCGTTATTGCTTGGTAAAATTTTGAAGCACTTGGTGTAAAAACGTTGTATAATATGTTCCAGTGTTTCGATTAGAAATACGAATATGTCTAGCATTAAAAATCGGCTTACAAATAACGTACCGAATGTGAACACAAACATTTTACATGCTCTGTTTTGCATGCTTTTAGGGTGATGACTTAATGACTTGTGGTGAACTGGTTAAAGAAGGTGATATGAAACTACATGGAGCAAAAGGGGAAAGAAGAGTATTTCTTTTTGATAAACTTATTATGATCACAAAACTACGAGAAGATGGATTTTTCTTTTGCAAATGTGTTATAGAGGTTCGTAAAATTGAAGAGAGCTACATAACGTACTGTTGTGGTGAGCAGAATGAAAAGACATCATCAAATCAACATCACACCCGTTTTTTCGCTGCTTATGTTTGTAAAACTCATCATTAGATTTGTGTTAAAAGATAAAAATTAACTTTTTAACGTAATTTGTCGTGTGTATTTGAAAATGAATGTCAAACCATTGCAAACAAGTTCATTAATCTTTGAAACGCTTTGTTATAAAGTCTGGTAATTGAACTTATTCAGCATCCAAAATAAAGACCAAAATCTTAAATAAAATCAAAATTTTTTTGGGGGGTTATCGCTTGCAGCCACACTTAACATTAATTGTGTGTCTAATTGTGAAAGGCCGCACTGCAATGGTTGTTTTGTCGTAGCTTTCTTGTATCTTACATTTTTTGTTTTGTTAAATAATTGATCAATGGCGCATCCAAGTGGCTCAAGTGGACACGGCATGGTTAAAAATGCAACCTGTCGTCATCAGTGGAAAACAGTGGAAGAAGTAAAATAGCTCGTTGGTCATGGTCTGTCATGCTCAATCTCCAGTGAGATTTGCGGTGACAAGATCTGTTGTCTGCCTGGCTGCTAGCAGAGTGCTCAGTCAGACGTCTTTACATCGGTCAACCGCTATTCCTTGGCATTTGTCAAGTTTCTTGCTTTTAATAGACTCCATTTATTTTGCAGTGTTCAGACCTCATGTTGCAAGAAAGTGTTGCTGATGACTCGCTCAGCTTCACAGTTCTCGGCTTCAGTGACTACTCCCATAACCATTTGAACGTCAGCTCGAAGACGAATGGGAAACTCCAGCATAGGCTTACTGCAAAATCGATCGATGACAAAGAGAGTTGGACTTATGAGATAAAAAGGCTTATACTGAAACACCATCACAGAAGCATCCCTTTGAAAGCGCAGCAGTCGATACTAAACTCCAAGCCTATGACTTACAGTAAGTCTACTTGCACACATGCTGTCCAAAAAGAGCCTCTGGGCGTGGTTGACTTTTTTAGTTGCTAAGGTCATCTGCGGACGTTTGACGATGATGTCAAGTGACACTTTTGAAATTAGCAGGTGTAGATAGGAAAGTGTTCCAGCAAAATATGATTGGTGTGAGAGTGTATATTTTAGAAAATTCCGACTGTCGGTAACAAACAAAAGCGACGTTTTCATTGAATCAAATCGGTGTTCTTCACGAAAACTACGTAATTCTACCATGTGTAAAAATCCCCTCCCGTTCATGCAATGTATGATGACTTATAAGCTACCGAAGGTAATTAGGCAGCTACATACGAATATTTGTATTAACTTTGCACAGCAGCGTGTCACTTCTTTTTGTCTGAAATGAAACAGTTAAGTCGACTATACGTGGATTTTGTACAAAGTTAAACAGAGCTTCAAGCCTTTGACAATATCTGTGTTGAACTGATTCAAGGTTATTTCTAATATTTTGTCGTCAAGAAACAGAACGGAAAAAAGTCCCGCGCTTCGGGAAGGGATCACAGTCACACGAGGAAGGGAAACATAAACATCCTTTAACACGGCTGGGAAGCACCGTTTCTGCCTCCGTCATAAATATTCAAGAAAAAGTTCGAAAAAGATCAGATTCTTCCAAATCACCGGCAGCTAGAGGTGAGTAGATACTCATATGAAAAGCGTGCATTGTCTTGCCTGTATTGGAGTTACGATTTTGGACTACTTCAGGTTTTATAGGCAGTTGTGATTTTTTGCACAAAAATCTAAAGAGCGTGTTTCGAACGTCTACGGTTTCTTCGTTTGTAATAAACTAAAAGTTTTTACTAAGATAAGAGGTAGCTGATGGTACCCTAAGTGGAAAGCATAAAACAGATTTTTGTTTCTTATTCTGTTGACGAAGTCTCAAATTTAACATCCCCTCAAAACTCGACAGTAATATTTCATTTGCATGTGATAATAAAAATATAATAAAAATCCTTAGCAAATATATTATTCTTTAGGAAACCATAGCAACGAAAGCGCCGGCGAAGAAAAGGTGTCTTTTTCAGTTCCAAGCACGCCATCAATCGCAGTAGACGGGAGTTCAAGGTTTTCATTCCCAACGTTGCCTAGCAACGTTGATGTAACTCGAGTCACAAACAATTTGTATTCGCGAGCAGAAGCTGAAAACGGGTGCGTCGAAAACGACGGAGCTGAGCTTGATAAGGAATGCAATGGACGCGAAATAAAGGCTGCTGTTGTTTACAGGTAAATTATTATCAAACAATTTCTTTCTTGCAGCGGCGCCGTCATTTCGCGATGACGTTTTCAATTAAGTTCCATTTATATATTGTGAAAAGTAGATAGTCTGTAAATGTTTTTTAAAACGGAAGAAGAACGCACCCTTTGTATAAAAAATAATCTCTGAAACTCTTTGAAAGCAGTTTGCGCTTTTTGGACTGGCGTGACTGAGTAGATTTTTCAATCTTGGTTGTCGCGACCACTCAAAGATTCCCCATCTGTATGCTTCGTCATCTGTATGCTTCGTCATCTGTATGCTTCGTCATCTGTATGCTTCGTCATCTGTATGCTTCGTCAGCTCCGGAACTGAAACAGTGAATTTACTTCCGGGCGGTTCTGGAATAGAACGACTGAATCTTTCAGAACGTGGTGACTATAGATTCATGTACAATCAGGGGTGTAGTGGGGTAGGAACGGCGTTCCCACACCTCTTTTTAAGCAATACACCCCTGTGTACAGTCCCAGCTTATAGCTTCTCTCTCCTGCGCTATAATTTCATTTCCTGACCACTAGGGTAGCCGTATTCTTCATTGATATTTTAGATCTGGTTATTTTTTCTTATCATGTCACAAAACGTTTCGACGGATAAATTCTTAGTATAGGGTCAGCCAAGTTTCTATATTTTCCAGCGAAAAACTCAGTATTTTCCATCAACTTACACCGCGTTTGTGTATCTACACCAGGCGTCATAAGAGAAGAACCAGTCAACCAATCACGTTTACGGAGAGGCGAGAAAGTGCTGTACTTCCCGACGTTCCTGACCCGCCTGAAAGCAGTGACGACAACGGGGATGAGTTGTTGAGTTTCCGACTCGGCTGCAGAGAGAGCGTCAGTTGGGACGTGCAGATTGTTGAGGCTGTTTTCAATCGATTCAAGAAAAGTACGCCTGTTACGTCACATGTGCAATCGCACTCGGCGGATGTGAGGTCAGCAACAGAAGCCGCAACAAGCTCGCAAGTAACCCACAATGACAATGGTCCAAAATATGACAATCACCACCTAGCAACCAGTCATTCTTCCTCTCAATTACACGACTTGGCTGTGAGGAGGGATCACGATCAGTACGAAGGCGCGCCAAGTCATGCGTGTAATCATGAAAGACCCAAGTCTTTCAGCTCTTGCCCGCCACCTAGCATTGCCACAGAAGACAAGTCGATTGCTGAGAATAGACCTGTAAGTGTGGTGAGCGTTAACAAGCTCGAGAGTGGAAATGCTAGTGTGGTTTTGCTTCCAAGGCACAAAAATGTTTGTGATAAGGCANCGTCCAGCACTGAGACTTTAACTGTGACAAAAGATGATGACGATGATGAGGACAAGGATGACAGGGAAGATGATGATGATGATGATGATGATGATAACAATGCTCTTGCAACAAACTCTGATGAAGCTGCAACGGAAGACACAAGACCAGTCGTTGTCGATACGAACTGTGATGACTCGACCTTTGAATCGCAAAACATCATAGAAACCTCGAGACGGACAACCAATATTTGTGATGAAAGTAAAACTGGTGCTAGACTTCGATACTTGGAAAGAGTTAAGCGTATGCGGGGCAGGTATCCCAGCAATCCCGGCTTGTACAAAGACACACAAGCTATTCCTAACGGCATAGTTAGAGGTCTTCTGACGAAGCATGACGCTGCCTTCCAGCACAGCTCAGTCAAAAGAAGCTCATCTGTAAGAAAGGCAGGGCGTTACAGGCCTAACGTTACGTTGCAAAGGAATGATAGCGAAAAACACTATCAGAGTAGACCGCGTTCTTTCAACTGTTCGGATTCTAGCGATCAGAAACTGCTGGGCGTTCTACCTTCGTCACTGGTCCCTGCAACGTTCGGTGGCAATGGTGTTGGGTTAAACAAAACAAATGTTGCCCAAAGGCGGGTTTCAGCCTTGGTAAGTCAAATTACCACTTCAGACAACGAACAGTTAGATCAGAATGCTGTTGATCGGTCGATTAACGGAGCTGATGGTGATGACGACGCTGCAGGGAAACTCTGTCGGCAACGCTGTGGGCAAACGGAAGATCCGTGCTTACGTAACAGCGGTGTCAAATCGAATGCTTACCATAGCANTGACGAACGCAGACATGTGACTGGACAACATTCTCAGGAACGTACGCAACCCATCCAACGTTTTGAAAAGACAGAACGAATTGGTCGAGCTGTAGAAAGAGATGGAAGAATTTGCTCAAGTAGAGCTAAGTCACTGCAACGACGACCCGACTCGAGTATGAGAGCGTACTCTTCGCACGGTACAAGCGCAAACAACACTATTGTTACATCAACTAAAGTCAAAGAACTTACACAGAAATTTGATCGTTTGTCGAAGAAAAACGCTTAAAATCTTTATGTGTGTGTTTTTGGGAAACCTAACCACATATTTTCTATCTCTGTTGTTTACTTATTGTTGATATTTCTATTCCGAAAAACATTAACTGTAACCTTTTGTGTTTTAGCTGATCTTTTAACTTCCGAGGTGAAAGGTGAAAGTTGGTGTAGGCAGCAGAGCCAAGTCTAGGGAAGGAAGGCTTATACATAATTCAGATTTTTGCAAAAACGATTATTTGTGTTCCACATGCTTAGCTGCTGTTTTTTTAAACTAATTTGCAGCATTTTCGTGGAATTGAAAAGCAGTGTGGAAGTTATGATCGGAAAGGTAAGTTATGATGAGAAAGGTAGGGTCAATGTTTGACCACATGTGAGTTTTCTGCCAAGACGAAAGTAATGTTTAATGACTACAAATGACAAGCTTTGCGTGGTGTACGGATGGAAGGACTCATTCGTACCGAAGGGGGGCACAATGACCCGAGCGCCGAATCACTGCGGGGCGCCGAAACGTCCCAACAATGTTGCAAGTACTTTCTTCAGTGCAGTACATTTATCACCAAAACACCTCAGGTTCGAACATGGGGGGGCGCCAAACTTGCTTCTTGCCCCGGGCGCTGTCTAACTTCGGCACACCCCTGGAATCATTGCAACATATGCTGAAACAAAGGTACTTTTGAGTACAAAGAGTTTTTGCGTTGCCAATGATTTCTTCAGGCCTTGGCCTGCCTTCATTGGCTGTTTGTCAATAAAATACAAAATACAAATACAAAGAGTTTTACTTAAAATATTCCCACAATGAAATTACACTGCCAATCCAATTCATTAAGAATATGAAGAGGAGTGGTGACAGCATACACCCTTGTCGGAACTGTTGTGATTATCTCCGTCGATACGGACAAAAATGTCGGAGCAGGAATACAGTGACTTGACGGCCAGCAACAGGCGGCCGTCAACACCGTACTCACGCAACACTCCCCAAAGCTTTTATCGAGGAACCCAGTCGTATGCTTTTCGACGCCGGCAAAGAAGGATAAACATCTTTGGCATATTCCCAATATTTAACAAAAACGTTTTGGAGAGTGAAAATCTGGTCTGCTGCGCAACGGCCGGGACGAAAACCGCACTGGGTATCCTCCAACTGAGGTTCAATTATCTCGCGACATCTTTTCTTAAAGCACTTGGCAAGTTGGCATACACTTTTTCAGGGAGTCAAATGCCCTGGTGCTTGTTTGCATGCCCTCCTCTCTCCCTTCTAGTGTATGGAGATGATCACCCCAGTTTGCCAATCTAGTGATGCCTTCCCAGAACGGGAAGCCACCAGATAGCCTACAATCAAGTTAGCCAAAGAAGTCTTCTAGTCAAGGCTTTAAGGATTTTCGGTCGGGTTTCAACACAACTTGCAGACTTCCCAGCCTCCTGCGTTTTGACATTTATGGAGACGTCGGTTGAACTGAAGGCATTTTCCTCTCTCATATGCACCTCCTGTGTGTCTGATTATATGAACGTTACTGGGTTTAAAAAGAGCTTTGCAATATCCATTTTTCTACGGTGCCCTCTTGGTTGTTGAGTACAATTAGATTTTAACCTTTGCTTTCATAGATCTAACAATAGTAGATCTTTTGCCACGATGGCACCGACTGGTTTACTGCAACAAGTAGGAGCAGTTTGTTGATGAAAGCGCATTTTTCGATTGGACCCATCTGTCTGAAGCTCGAACGCGGTCCTTGGTCACGCACGCAACGACCAATGTGCGATGGTTTTGATTTCTCTTGCTCATTTCATGGTTCTAGGCTACGTGTCCCAAATTATATCGTTAGACAGACCAGCCGCGCCATTTGCACAGCAACTTTTACGGAAGCAGGGGATACCACGGGTAAGCATTTTTGTGGACACATTTGGCATTTACGTATGCATTGAGTCTAATGCAGGCGCAGTCAATTCAACTGGAAATGAAATGCCATGTATTGCGTTATCACGTGTTTCACGAACAGGTCAGACGTTAATTTGGTCCCTTCTGGCTCAAACTCCCAACGTAACGTCTTCACATAATTTTAACAAATTTTATTAGATTTCCGTCTGAGAAAAAAAGAACAGCCCACGTAGGACATTAAGTACAGTAGTTACAAAACCTCACCTCCACCAGTGTCCCACGTCACCCCCACCAGTGTCCCATGTCACCCCCACCAGTGTCCCATGTCACCCCCACCAGTGTCCCATGTCATCTCCACCAGTGTCCC
>JGI24159J19872_10000592_pt1 | contig 33804 bp, 23 predicted proteins | sample Ectturendosymbi4_FD_19872 | JGI IMG/M metagenome (IMG submission 19872) | reverse complement strand
AAAAAATGCCACTTGGCGCACTGAAACGAAGACAATATTATCAACGCAGAAGTGCCGGGACTCATGCGCATTTGAAATCATTCCGGTAAGCATACAATGAAGCCCACGACCAAAGTGTTCGTCACCACTTCATGCAGAGCTTGCCCGGGAATTGCGCATTACCAATGACAGCTAAATTTGCCGTGTGCACCATACAATCATCCTCTTGCTGTGCGGTCGCAAAACGTCGATTTACCAGCCTTGAAATCGTGCGGGAGCATACCCGGAGAAAGCAACGCTTGCAAACTTACCTCCAGGAAGGAAAGAAGCCCGCAGAGCGAACCTTTCTGCAGAGCGATGGCTCTGGCAGCAGTGACGTCACCAGAGGAAAGATTAGAAAGCAAGACGACGGCGAATTCGCGCAAAGTTTGGTCCTTACGATCACATAAAAAAGTCACCTGCAGAAAAATATAAACATGCTGTGAATGTTGAGTGCACCTAAAAGACGGCAATGACGCTCTTAAGAAGTCGTCTACATTATCTAACAAAGAAAGCAAATAAAAAACCCGGGCAAGGATTCTTCATTTATCGATGCGCCCGTAACCAGCGAAGTGTTATCTCGCGGCGAATGCAAAGCAACTCACCAACACGCTGAAGAGTTTTTCAATCCGGCTGAACGGTCGCGTGGCAAGAATGAGGTCGATATTATGATCGCACAAGGTGAGCTTGGTCAAAATCTCTAAACTGAGTCTTTGCGGCGAAATCTGGTACCTGTCGAAGTAACAGACGTTTCGACATTGATGAAACAAGACATAACACGAGCCGCACGCACGGACAACACGTTTTACTCGCTTCATCGCTTCGTCAGAGCAAAACACACAGAATGTTTTTTCCCGACACTGAACAGTTCGTATTCGACGTACACGTTGTCGCCTCCGCTAAAATGCTGCCGAATTTTGTGTTACTCACTTTAAAATGAGCCAAACACTCGATAATGATGTGTTACAATTGTACTGCAGTCAGTGAAAGCTACGTACTAGTAGCGGTGGAAGTACTACGACGGACAAACAAGAACCATAAAGAAAGCTCACCATTAACGCGGGAGGTGTACTTGGTGTGTGGGTGTTCAACTCGAAAGACGATCCGAACAAACTTTTTTTTCATATACCGTATTTATTCGATTGTAAGCCGCGGCTTATAAATTTTTTGTCATCATTTCGTGCGACTTATAATCAAGGACGGCTTACGCTTTTTATTTCTTTGCCTTACCGAAAGCTATAGATGGCGCTTAGCCTTTCCTAGGCTACGTTGTTTCGACCAAACTCTTTTCGCATTCTATTCTCTTCAGCATGACGTGCACATCCGTCACAGGGAGGGCTTTTGATGAACAGAAGGCAGTTGTAGCGGTGTAAGCATCAACACCAGGGTTGCCGTAAACGCGAAACGCGCTAGTACGCGAAAGTATCCCAGAGGCTTAGGTAACCTACGTTCATGTGCGGCTTATAGTCAAGGGGGGTTTACATTAATTTTTGAACACTATTTTGTACGGCTAACAATCAGGGGCGACTTACAATCACATAATTACGATAATCAACACCCGAACAGTCTTCAAACAAATGCTAGAGCATTTTAAGCGGACCCCTTGTCATGAAATCAGACAGCCATACTGCAGTAAGCTACTTTGTTGCTAGTTTCTGACAGCAATTAGCTAATTGCGAATAAATTGTTGATATCTACAACGACATAAACGCGAACTGTCGTGATTTGCACCTGATCGAAAAATCACTTTCTTTCACCAAAACCTAATCGTTCGAGCGACATTTACGAACCAGGGGCGTGTCCCGCTGGGAACGCGTGGCATGTTTTGTGCACCCCTGGCCCTATGATAAAAATTACTTCCAACACTAACCTTAAATTTGGGGTGAGAGGATCAGATGCATCCGACGAGGGACAGCCAGTCCAGTGCAAACATGCTTCGAGCACAGCCAAGGCTGTATTGTCATCGGGGAGTTTGGACAAGTCCAAGGAGGTGGCCACGTTGCACAAAATGACGAGCGAGTCCTCGCGCAACCGGTTCACGCAGTCCCACCACCACGGTTCGCTGTACGCTTTGTTCATCGTCGGGTCGTTGTCTTGAAATACGGTGGAGCTCAAAGGAGGCCGCGGTCCGTGTTCGGTGCAAATTTCGCGATCGCGCCGCGACGCAACGGCCGCCGGGGCGAATAAATCCGCAGTACGACGCTTCTTCGCAGACAAAAGCGATGATGCTTCAACGTTGTCTGTGGTGGAGCTTTCGGGAACGCCTTCCGCCGCATCGTCTTGATCAACTTCGGTGTCCGACACGTCGTGAGCAGGCACGGGCCTGGGACGCGTGCGGTGCTTGTGACGCAACAATAGCGATCCCGACGCAGCACGCATCAGGTTCCGGTGCTGGCACAGCTCTTTGGCGTTGGCCGGAATGAAGGACAGGCCGCGCAGGATGTTGGAAATGCACTGCAAGCGGGACGCCAGCTCCTCGCACTTGCTTCGGGTTCGAGACAGAACGGAACCAGACAGCATGTGCGACATGCTGCCGTCGCTGGCCAAAGCTTCGTCCTCCAGAAGCACCACATTGCGCTCTTCCAAAACTTCATCCACTCGACAGGTGACACGGGAAGGAGTGGGCTGCTTCTTGTTTTTCACCTCGTCGCTATTCGTACAATCGACCGCCGATAATCCTGAATGTGGTTTTTCCGCCTTAACGTCGCCAGGTGCAGCAGCATCCGCTTCGGTTTTTATTTCGGTGTGTTTTACGTTAACGGCATCCGTCACTGACTTTTCGCTCACTGATCCGTCGTCCGACTGTGTTCCGTTGCACAGAGCCGGAGGATTTTCGGACTTCTCGACTGACGTTTCGCCACATTTACTTTCGGGGATTTCAACCACTTCTTTCTTAACTTGCGCATCGCGCGGGCCGTTCGGTTGCTTCAGAGCGTCCGAACTCTTCGCCACAACATCGTCAGACGTGTTCGTAACATCGTTCAACTTGTCTGTGACGTCAACACCGTTGGACGCGATTTCCGCGTCCATCGGTTCTTCCACTGATTTCGCTTCAGCTTCGGAGTCGGCAGAAACAGGAAGACAGGAAGGCACGGTTTCCACTTTATCACCAGTCTGAACCGAAGTGGCTCCAGCATGTTCGGAGCTTTCTGCCGAGAGGCAATCGTCCGTTTTACTTTTGGCATCCCGACTGTCACTGGAAGTTTCCGGCCCATCATCAACTGAGCCAGAGCGGTTTGTTTGTTCCACGTGATCAGCAGATCCATGGTTTTTTTTGACAACCAGGTCTTTCGCTGACGCGCCATGAATGTCGTACTCATCAGGAAAGAGCACAGAGCAAGGAATAGAAAGAACATCCTCCAACGTCGCCTCGACCACCACGACCGATTCGTCGGGAGCCAGTTTCTTTGCTTCGTGTTCTTTTTCTTGTTGCGGTGCGATTTCTTTGCTCTTAGTAGCGCAGCTGTCTTGCGAGAAAGTGACAACGATGTGAGCGAGGTCGTCCGCCAAGTTCACCTGAAATACGAAGAAACGCTGAAGCGATTTCCTTAATTGCGGCACGTTAATTAACAGAACAGCTAATAACGCTTGCCAATAGCATTTATTAGTTTGTAAAAATGATAAAATGTCTTTTATTTAAATCAGACGCTTTGACTTCAGTTCATTCAACAAATGTTTGTTGGTGCATTCGTTACAAAATTTTTAACGAAATTTCAGTTGAAAGTGCTCTTAACACACCACTAGTACAGCGACTGTACCATTCATTCAAAAAAACAACTGCAATCTCAAGTTATTTCCATTGCTGGCACAACTCCAAAGCTGCTGTCTGTTCGTGTGCCAAACAGGTCTACACAAAACTTCTCTCCATACATTACAGGCTAACCAGCACGACCAGTACATGTCACAACAACAACAAAAAATAAATGGTCGACGGCAACTTCAACAAAGATTTCTTTGAAAAAGTAAATGCTGGTCCCTAACCAAGTGCGAGCTGTCCCATTGGTCAGTGCGGTCCACAACAAACGGGTCGTTCCGTGGCTCAACTTTCACAGGTAGTTTGGTAAACTTGCTGCCGTATTTCGAAATAAGAGCGCAATCTGTCAAAGAAAGAACAACCAGGGTTAAGAAAAGTAGTGAAGTTTTGAATTAGTTTTTGAAGACGTAGAAAACAGTATAAAGACTCGAAATACGAAGTCCAACTCGCTTGCTCCCTTCCGTTGGCGATAGCGATGTGAAGCTAAGTTTTTCGAAGTTAAATTCACGTGAACTGTTTTGAGCAAAACATGCTTAGATCGGGTTCGGGTTCTAAGTTCTAGGATACAGTTACGGTGGCGGGTGGATACAGCACAAAAGTCCGACATTCCATAAATTCACGTCAGGTCAGGCAGCTGGCGAGTAACAAGGACCGCATGCGCAGCAATTGATCGCCGATATCTTAAATGCTTGAACTGAACTTGATCAACGACCATCCGCGCCATTGAAATAAACTCCGGGCTGGAAGTACATTGGCAAAATATTTTCGGATGTTTCAAACTACTGTTGAGTGCGTGCATACACAAGAACTTGGACTAATTTCACCACAGCGATTCAGTTTAAATACAAGGCAAACTTTACAGTTCCAATACAAAAGATTTGATTATTGCTTGGGCAACGCTGTATTTTGCGACAGGATTTGGATATCCCGGCCGCAGGCGCAGTAGTTGTAATTCAGAATCGCACATTCCCGTACTTTTCTTTTTTCTTCCGCGTTGTTTCGGTCTAGCGACAAACGTATACTCCGACGAGGCATCGCACGGCTCACCACTTTCCACCTTCTCAACACAGTCCACAGAACGCCGGGGCAGACCGAGCAAATCCGCTTCGCCGGGTAAAGAAAAAAGCTCGGACAGACAACGCCTGTCGCACAGAACGGTCATTGTTAAGCAAAGCGTTTCGAGTTCCACGCGCACGTTCATGTTTTTAACGCGGAGGAAGGGCATGTGCAATATTCTATAAAAGCAACCATTTACCGGTAGTGTTCGACAAGAGCATCGAGCAGTCCGGGCAGCTGGGAAAGCTTGAATTGCACCACGGTGTTTTGGTCGTAGAGAAAGAAGGTTAGGATGTTAAAAGCCCAAGTGCTTTCTCCAAGCAAGCCGCTCTTTAACGCCATGATTACACGCCAAGCTTCAACGGCCTCCACTGCGAAGTCACAATAACCGCTCGCATCAACGAATGGAAACGTACAGACACGGAAATCTCAACTTTGTGCAAATAAATGATGATAAAAATGCGACCACCAGCATCGTACTGGACTACCCTCCTCACCAAAATTTTTATTTAACAACTAACTTTATTTTCTAGTAAAATACCAAACTCGCGTGCGTGAGAATTAACTTTGCTGTCACAATCAATGGTGAAGCTTGTAACAACGGTTTTCGAGGAGGTAGTTTTACACTGTAACGGTGTGGCGGTTTATCACAGGGCTTACAAAATCAGACAAAAAAAACTTCGGCAAAACACTCAGCGTTCAGCGGATATAATAAAACTTTGAGAGCGCATTGGTAATTACTTACCGTCCTTGCAAGTTTTGCGTTGAAACTTTACGTATTTTGGCTGAGTGGCTTCAACCGAATCTGGGGGGAAATGTGGGATATTTCTCTTGATCATCGGATGCGACGATCGTAAAGGATGTGCTTGCCTAAAAACACAAGGACTTTTCGTGGTCAGGCTCCTAAATACTGGCTGCCTATGAAGAATGACCATGGCAGAGGTCAAGGTAGGGCGATACTGCCAATGGGTACGGCCCTTAACTTCATTTAAATATGCTTTTGACAAATTGTGCTACGTTTTTCAACGCAGCACCATAACAAACGCACTAGCAGGCTTTCATGTAAAACGCTGCAATTTTCTCAGAACACCACAAGGCTAGGTTTAAGTATCTCAGGTAAAGATTAAAACAAGTTTTTCTACCTCTTTGGTACTCTACCGTCGGCCATCATTTTCGTCAGTTGACTCGAATACGGCACTGGACTGGCAACTCTCTGCGTGGGTTGGTGTGGCATCCATCCACCGACTTGCCGTAAGGATTCGGATTTCGAAAAAGTCACCGGACCCGCAGTTGAACGATGATAACGTGCATAAGGTGCCGTGATGTGGGGTCCTTGATTAGAACCCACCGACGAATATGTGACGTTGGTCGGCGGCACCGAGACAGACGAAGGGAAGCGCTGGCGCAGTGTGGCTTCGTGCTCAGGTCGGAAAGGTGTTGTTTGACCTTGGGGGTAACGCGATGCAAAATGGTGTTCCTGCAAGAACAAAAGCAAGTATTGACGAGAATTCCTCACTCATTCCATTCTCGTTAATAAACTCGGGCTGCTTCTAGAAATAATTGCTTTTTGCGCTCATTCACTATGTGACATACTATTGTTCAGCGCAACGAAAAAAAACTCAGTTTCTCCATGAACAAGCTAGGGGCAACCAATACCGGTCGTGGAAATTTGTTCGGGGGTCCGTATGTGTCACTGGACGTTCTCTTCATTCCTGGATAAGGGTGGCTCCCCGTTGGCCCACCGTACATGGAATGGGGTATCTGCGAAAAACACCGGTAAGTCGAACAGTGGCATTTGTGCGAATTCGAAAACAGAAAATACGCACAACAGGCGATCGTACATGACCGGCGAGGGCAAGTGTGGAACAACGCTGCTTGTACTGGTAAACGTTATTACATAGAAGATAAATGTACGAATATGGCATTTTCGTCAGTTGGATTAAACAGCAATGTTCACTCGAAGACTTTCCCACCCTTGTCATGTTCGAGATTAATTTATTTCGGCAACTGAAGCACAAGGCATTGCTTTGATAACGACACCACTCCAACACAATCTCGTTGAGTTCTTATGCGCTTTTAGTATCCAACACTTAGCCGGAAAAAATCCTATGTTTAGCAATAGTTTATACTTTCACGGAGTGACTTGTCCGAAGACTCGCAGTCGGCCTTCGTGTTCACGAATGATGGGGCGCGGGAGGCCTTCACTTTAAAACATCTCTGCAGGCCCTGTCTTTGCCAATTAAATTTCTGCGCAAGAGCAGCTCTCGTTGAGAATGTACCTGTCCTTGAAACGACGATCGCGTAGGTAAAGGGTGGCCAGGCAGTGTGGGAGGATATACCGCAGAATTTCTGGGAGACGCAGTCTGATGAGAGCTGGCGACAGCACCCATGTGCGAGGGTTGATTCGGATGAGGGGCGCGAGCTGGTGGCGTCGAGCTGGAACAGAAGCGAGCTAAATTTACAGGAGCCTGCTACCGTTTATCTATTGTTTGCTTACTTTAGCGCAACGTCTTTCAATGTGAATGACTATTGGTTGTAGGATAAAGTAAGTCACCCAAGCCAACAGAACAAGCTCTGTGTTGAAAGCAGAGCAACTGACATACAGNAGCACAGAAACAACACATACACAGTAGTTTCCAACCAGGGGTGCGAGAAGCGTCTCGTCTTAATAACAGGAAAAATATCTATTTATTTCTCTCCTGCGGATTTTTTATCTTTTGCAATTGATTAAAGACAAAATCGCGATGTCCGCTCAAACCCATGCGTCACGATATTAATTATTCTCTGAGCATTCAACTGCAATCTATGAAAGTCAGTTCTTGATAATAAATTGTATGGGATGCCAGGTCTGAACGAATTTTTTTAGTGGTGCAAGAACAAAAACGGTTGGGAACCCTTGATCTACAGGGACACCCAACTGTGTGGCTTCCTTCAAGGGGAATTGTTCATTCCAGGTCTGTACGTATTGTGTGGCTCCTGCTTGTATATTCTTATTTCTTTTACCTGTTCGAAAACGGAGGTTGTTGGACTGGAGGCATCCCAGGCCGCGGAGGATATGCAGCACGGTACGGGTCGTGAGGTGCCATGGCAGGCCGTTGGTGATATTGTGGATGAGGAGGGCCTGTTGGAGGCGGGTGATTCTGAGAGACGGTAGGTGGCAGTGGCGCTGGAGATGCAGCCGGCTTGGAAGGTTCGTTAAAAGGATTTGACACTGCCAGACTGGTATCGGTCGGCACAGGGGGCTTCACTGGAGTGGGAGTTGATGGATTGTATGGAGGCTGATGGGGCGCTGCAGATTCTTTTTTTATGTCTGACTCGGGCTGCGGAGCAGGAGTTCCGGATCCAGGGGTACGAGAACCACTTCTAGTGAAGTTTTTGTCCACCGCAAGCGGACCGCGAGGAGGAGGAACTCCATGAGGAGTTCCGTGGTGTGGATATTGACCTGGATAAGCAGGTGCGGGAGGGTTTCCTTGAGTCATGTGGGGAGGATAACTGCCAGCCTGGCGAGGTTCCTGAACAGGAGGCTGATGCTGTGGCACATAGCCAGGCGGTGGGGCGAGATGTCCATACTCGTATGGCGGCCTCATCTGCTGCTGGGGGTACTCGCTCTGTGGTGCGTAAGGCTGAGACGAATAGTTCGGTTGAGCTTGAGGAACGGGTGCTTGGGCTGGTTGTGGCGTCATCGACTGCGGTGTTGGCGGAGCGCTGTTTCCGGAAGCCACAGGAGTGCCAGGTTGTGACTTTGAGGCCTCGTCTTTGCTCGCTTGTTGTTCCGCTTGGAGCTTCTTCTTGCGATTGGCTTCGATCACGCTGCAACAAAAATATTTTTGAAACGATCGGGTGAGAATTCGCATCTACTTTTAGCATAGTCGCGGTGACCGGCCCGGGAGGCACTAGCTGTAAACATATCAGAGAGCGACTTATTTTACAAGATGGTTTCATGAAGTGTGCTACAAACAATTTGAAAAGGCAGAAGACGATTGATCCGGCGCAACCCCATTAAGCACGCTGCCAATATTACCACCACAAACCGGAATTAAAGCAGAAACGTTTTCGGATATTCATGATTTGAACACAGAACGCACTTGCGTCACACCAGTGTTCCGCATTTCAGCACCTGTATATTTGACACGTACCGCGCTAATGCTTCCTGCGGTTCTGCTTCGCCGCGTTCCATCTTGCACTCGTAACCGTACAAATACTTGCAATATTGCTTCTTTAAAGTAAATCCCGATGTCGAGGTCGAACCAAGGCCCATTAGGTTGCTTATCTCCGGCCACAGCTTGTTGTCAGTGACCTGAAAAGGAATAAACAACGCTGGAATCTTATACAAGTTGAGATCAAAAACACGAGTATCGAGAATGCCCGAAAGGCGTTTACTTACTTCTTGCCAAAACCCTCTTTCTTTCACCATCCTGTACAGGCGGAACAAGTCGAGGGTTTTTCTGCCCATTAACGGGGCGTTTTTAAGCGGAATCTCTTTGTTTTCCCAGTATTTCAAGACGCTGTCAATGAATTCGCGGCGGCCGGGTTCATCGGCTGGTTCGTAAAGAGCTTGCAGCTTCTGGGAGGCTGACCGTGCACTGGTCTAAAACAACACGGCGCTCTGATGAAAACTAGAGAAATCATGCAGTTCAAGCTGGACACCATTCACTATCGACACGCGACCCACACCTGACCCAGCTTCTCGCCCAATAAAGGCCAATCTACACTGAGGAGTTGCCAGGAGTAGCCGCGCACGATTCTTTGTTTGTTTTATCGCGCCCAGGATTTCCCCCGCCGAGCCGTGCACGAGCGCAGAATTACCCGACGCAACAATACAAAGACTCGTGCGCGGCTACTCCTGGCAACACCTCAGTGTAGATTCGCCTTAACTGTTGCAAAAAATTAGTCGAACCACAATTACGCACGAATGCATGGCTTAACGTCTTCTCAGCGATAAAAGTTTGAGTTCATTCGCTTCACTGGCAAAACGCGTAAAATACTCTTCACCAAACCAGCAATACCTTGACTTTAGGAGTTTCCTCATGTGGTGGATGTGCTGCAGAAGTATCATATCCGCTCGATGAAGGAGCAGGATACCCCTGCGGAAGGGCATGAGGGTGGTTGGGATCGCCAGAAATATGCGAATAATGGCCTGGATAAGGGCCTTGTTGGGGCGGTCCCGGCTGAGGATACCCGGACGCGTAAGATGATGGCGGTGGCAAGCGCTGGCCGGTTGGGCTTCCCATGGGCGGTGCCATCATTCGGTTGTTGGGCAAAGCACCCGGATGTGGCATTCGTTGATAACCCATGCTGTAGTAACCATCATTTTGAGATTGCTGCTGTACAGCATGATAGTTTGGGTGGTTTGGTCGCACGTGCGGTTGTTGGTTGTAATAGGATGTCGCAGGTCCCTTCGGAGCGGCAGAAATCCTGCATTGAACGTAAATGAAGATCAACAAGCGACGTGAAGTATGTTAAGATTTCTGACCGAATCACGCAAAAATACAGCAAAAAAGCAACTTACCCTGGCTGCGCTGTGTGAGCAGCAGCTGCCATGGCTGCGGCTGCAGCAGCCGCAGCACCAGGTCGTGTTTGCAAATCAGCTGCAGGTCCCGCGGAAGGGTGCGAGCCTTGCAAAGATGGCCTTCGCTCGGTTGGTGCGGGAGAAGCAGTGCTATAACCTGCAGGAAACAATCATGTCTTGTTAACATCCAACCGAAAAATCGACGCGATATATTTTTTTGGACACTCACACTGAGTTGCTGAATTAAACCATCGGGCCAATATCAAACAATCATGAATTTTTTCTTAAAGTTTTTCGATATTGCACAAGCTACGGGCAGCGCACACGAAACCAATGCGTAATTGATTCACACCTCACACGCCACATATGATGTTGCGTCACTGAACAGAAAGCAAGCAAACTTTGCGAAGGGAAAACCAAACCATGCTAATTAAATCCAAACAAATGACTGCTTGCTTAGCGCACAGCGGCTAATCGCTATCGCCGCGAGGACACAAATCACTGCCAAAAGCAAGATACTAACGCAATACCTTCTTGCATCAGGTGGTGCGGCTGCGGTCCCATACTGTCATAATATGGCGCGCAGTTACCTGAACAAACATGCACAAATATCACCAAAATTCCAACTGCAAGCGGTTGTTATTGTAACTAAAATTACCACGACAAGCTCATGCAAATTGCTGAAACAAAATGAATTCAAAAGAAAACGTTACGATGCTCACTTGGCTGCGGGTAAGCAGCTGCCGGTTGATTTTGAGGGTAGTTCGGCGTTGGCATGGCCATTGAATGAGCAGGCTTGCCGCCAATAGGTGGTGCTGCGGAGCACAACAAATACGCGAGTCGGTGAAAACAAGGTTCTTTTACTTTCAGAGCGTAGTTTTCAAAACATTTTTCTATGTAGTGCCGGCCACATCAAAAAAGGGGCCAAGACACCACTCAACTGCACTACGTTTTGCACATAGCTCTTTACAGCAAATACGCGATAAAACCAGCCCAATTACAACGGCTGTTCGAAGGACTAACCAGGTGGTCGCCCCGGCATGTTTGGATGATGCTGTGGAGTCGAAGCAAACGACTGGTTGCCCGGATACAAAGGCTGCTGCGATTGCGGGTGAGACGACATCATATGTTGGGGGTAGCCAGCAGGTGCTTGACTAGTATGTTGAGGGTAACCGGACTGCTGTTGCGGAGGGTAGGGTCGATATGGAACGTAACCTGAACAATGGTGAAGCAAATCTGAGAACTTTCATAAGCTCTTCACATGTCACTGAACAACTTGCTTTTTATGGATAAACAGCAAGTAACAGCGTAGACGGGATTAATTGAGCAGATTTTAAAGGTGATAGGTGACCACTTCATACGGTGCTTTACGACTCGCTTTAACTGGAATTTTTTTTGCTTTGTGTGAGTAATGTATACACTTAACCGCCTCTTTACCCGAAGTAAGGTTCAAACAACTTTTCACAAACCAATGATTTTGAGCCCCACGCTCGAGCTAAAAAAATTCAAGCTCGATTGATTGAAATAGTGCAAACACGAGCTGTTGCCCATGCCACGAATCTACAATAGGCAGTAAACCGTGTGAGAAACTGAGCTTAAAACTCAAAACGGCGATTCAGTCCAATTCCATGCAATTACTGGCGAGCCCACTCTGATCAAAACATCTAAGCAATCCAGCTCGACATTGACTGAACAACTGGTAACCGCATAACTAAATCAATTCGAAAAGTTGCTTTTCATAAAACGGTTACTGCACAAACATCAGAAGGTGAAGACAAGAACACACACACGAAAGTGACTACTATTAATTCAGTCTCCTGCTCTCCATCATTAAAATATCAAAAGAGAATTGACCGCAAAGCCGGACATGGACAACGTACTCGGGTCATTATGCTCCGGTGGGCCTCTTGGCACTGGTCCCTGTTGAAGAGGGGTACTTGGTCGTACCGAAGGGGGCGAAAGGGGGTTGACTCGAGGCTGACCAGCAGAACTAGGTGACCCAGGAGCTGGGGATGGGCCTCTTAACTGCGCCACAGCAGGATGAGCGTGGTGAACATGAGGCGACTGTGCAGCAGCCATTGGTGATTGGACTACAAAGCAACCAGAATTTGTTAAATGTATCACGAGCTTGACTAAAAAACATACTGAACCATACTACTCACGTGCAAAAAAGAACACAAAAAGCGGATTGGTTTATCTTAATCGAACAAGAGGTGTATGGTGTGCAAAGCAACAAAATAGAGCTACCTTTGACACACTGAAAATCCAAGTGAAATAATTTACAATGTCAAATAGGAATAACGGAAATCTACATGTCAAAGCAATTTTGAAGCAATATATTACCGGATCCTGGATGTGGTTGTGACAGAGGCTGAGGAGTCCTCCGGTTGGGTGACATGATGTGACGTTCCACTCCATGTTGATCAGATACAGCCGGGATGGAACCGTTATTTGGCGCTTGATCCTTGGCAAGCAAAGAAATAAATTGCGTGTTTAAGTCAAAGCCAAGATGTCAACATGACCTTGCCATTGCTTTGGGGAAGGGTGAAGGAAAAGTGATGTTGTTTGACAACATTCAAGCAAGAAGCAAGGGTTGCGCAACACAACGGGGCAACCAAGCAATATTAACCACAGCGGCCTCAAGGAATGCTTTATGTCAGTGGTTCAAGACTAAGCAACGCTGTTGTTTCTCTACAACAGTAAATATAAAAAATTATTTATTTAGGGAAATTGACTAGTCATTTGTAAAATATATATGCGCTAAGACATCAGATAACTGAGAGCCAACGATTTCATATTAGTCCTAATCACGTCCATAGGCTATCACTTCCACACCTATGCACTGTTCACGAAAATCTCCAATACTGTTTGATTTTTCCATATCACAAAGTCACAGACGTTTTAGCTAGTGCTCGAAAAACCATACTTGCTTGAAGAAGTCCATAACAACTTATTAATCTTGGATACTTTTTTGTTGCTTAACCAATAAACCCTTCGCGTGGCTGTTACATTACCTCAGCATCACCAGCACATCAACTACCATCAAAATAACCCTTTAGTCAATACATAACCACATCCACACATGTGCACTGGATCTACAAATACTCCATAACTGACATGAAATACTCTAGTCACGAGACGCGTGGTCCAGTGGTTCGTGCTTTCAGAGTCATTTGTTTGACCCCAGCAACCTTTTCCGTGTCAACTAAGTTCCGCCCACACCTAAGCCAATTGCTGCGTGTTTGTGCGGGTGTTGTTGGCTCGTGCACTACACTAGTGTTCAGTGCTGTGACAAGGTGTTGTCATTCGAGTAACTTAAAACGAGCAAGTAGGCTCAGGCTCAGACTTGAATGAGTCACTGAGGATGCGAAGTCAGATTTTAAAAAAATCTTCCCCACAAAATAGTTGGGCTTTCAATGCGTATATTTTCGAATCCCTTCACGTAGCAATTGAAAACAGCAATTTAACAACACCCACAGCAACATTTTGCAAAAAACGCAACCTCTCTGGAAAACCCGCTGAAGTATACAACTGCCGCACCCGACAACGTCAGGCTTTTGTATCAGTAATGGAGTGAGCCTAAGTCAATTGTCACGATAAGATCATAACAGTACACATGCAGCTGGCACGACGTTGTCGGCTGGAACACATGCAGTTCTGCCCACTGCTGATAATATCATAAAACACAAAATCTAAAACAATGTCAACATGATTTTGTCAACAAAGCATAAGGCAACCAAATCTTTCGACGGCACTGTAGTACCACTTACTTTGAAAGAACATGATGCGCTCCTGGATTTTAAAGACTATTATTACCAAGCTTGTAAGCTTTCACCCAGATGTCCATTGCGCTACTTTTAGGCTAAGACACTGCTAGCATTGCGACTCAGCTAAGCCGCGCAGAACAAAGCCCTACACCAAGTTTTTTACCTGAGAACCGTAGGACTTGGGGTCTTCAACAGTAGTTGGATTGCCTTGCGCCAAGCCGAAGGGTGTTGGCTATAAACAAGTTAGGCAATTCAATACAACATGAAGCATGCTCCAAATGGCGATTACAACTACACGGAAATTAACACGTAAGACAGTGTTGATCGTTCCTTCGGTTTAACACTTTCAGCCATTCTGGTGATTTTTGTGAGTGCCACCTAGAACAAATTTATTGACATTCTCCAACTTGAAAATTTTACACAGGCACAAACACATGCTTTTTCAAAAATTTATATCCAATTGCTGTTGTGAGCTTCAAATGTCGGTGCGTGTTGTACACACACTGAGTTGAAGTGCAACTTGGGTGCAGCTCTCTTAGAAAACTGCTATTCGATTTAGCGAAAACCAGGCCCTAGCCAAGACATAATCACCACGCGCAGTTTAACGGTTACATCTTGAAACATCAAAAGATTTCTATCGTGTGAAAAACGCAAACTGACCGGGTAGCTATGAGGCGGTCGCTGACCATAATAAGAGGAAGGCTGCATGTTGTAGGCAGAGTAGCCCTGATATCCAGGTTGACGCGATGGATTACCAAACGACGGTTGAGAAGTGCCAGAAGACGGAGGTGGCATTGCCGGGTTGTACTGAACATTTTTAGCTAATCGTTAAGTACTGGTAGTTGACAATATTTAGGATCTTTACAAATTGCTAACGAGGTCTAACTCGCTTTTCAACAGTAACATGATAGCTGTCATTTGCAATTTCATTCGGAAAACAGTGTTTTATTAAAAATCTGACCACCAGAGACGGTCGAGAGATAATGATAGCGACGATCGGACCAGGTAAAAACCAGTAAGCTTTGTACCTGGCCATGCTGAGGTGTAGGGGGCCCAGGATAGCGGCTTTGTCCAGAGGTCGGTGGATATCCAGGCTGTGAAGGGTATTGTTGTGGTGGTTGCTGATGATAGCCTCCAGCTTCTGGCTTTCCCTGAGCAGTGACGAGATTGCTCCCATACTGAATGAAACAGGAAAGCAAATGCTATCAGTTGAAGTTTTTCTTGGATAAAGAAACGCATAATCAGACGTGCATCAATAAAAGGACAAGACTTTGAACATGACACAAAAAGAGCGAGCTTATTTTATAGAACACGTATCACAATCATTACTGAATTTCTGTCTTCTAAATAATGTACTTGTAATCATTCCACTCGCAAAAACACCTTGTTGGGAGTTACGGTGCCTATTCTAATGGAGGACACTGATAGACATGGAACGTCAGAAACCACGCAAACGCGCAAGTTATTTTTTATCACACGCTGATAAAGTTGCGAGCGGACAAGCTGTTTGCACAAAAAATTGTTTCAAGCCAGACGCTGAAGGATTACAGTGCGACATCGAAATGTCAACGGCAACAGCACGGATGCGACACGCGAGACCCAACTGACATGATGTCATACTCTGTACAAGAAAGGGACCGGATGTTGTCGCGGCGACAAATTACCGAGCTGACATTCATTCCGAATACTGCGGCGCGCCCTCTACTTGAAGCGCCGCAATAAACAAAATATCGCCGCATGTCGAGTGACAGCGTGGGAGAAAATAGATGAGTGCATTCCAGTGAACACGTGCCGGTGTAAACAAGCGGGACGAGCGGGCATCTAGTCACGTGGTTTCATCATGCCGGGTGTCATTACGCCTTTGAAGGGAAACACGTGACACGCCTGAAGTTCGATGAAATCTGGCGCCCAGTTAAAAACTTGGTCTGCAGTCGCGCGTGGGCGCGGACGCCCAAAATCTAGAAATGTCCTCTCGGATTTCGTCAGTCTTGGGCGCTTCATCTTACGAAAAGAGCACGACTAAAACCAGGATAAAACTCCCTACAAAAGGAAGACAGGCGCTCTAAGCGATTGATCACCTCTTTTCTTCCAGAGTACAGCAATCGTTCGCTTATCTAAAATGTGTGGAAGAAGTCTACAGAGTCTCCTTGGATTAGCGGAGTAAACTGCACTGTTTTTGATTGGGCTCGGCTAACAAATCGCTCTTGAGAACTCAGTGTGACTACACATGCAGATCTCGTGGGGACACAGTAACGGGTGTTGGAGTATAACGGGTTTTCACAAGACTAACGCATAAAAAATATTCGCTTACATGCACTGCGAAATACACCGAAAAGAAAATACTGCATAAGATTTGACACCGCACAAAATATCGGCTGACTCGTTCGCAAAGGGAAATCGTAACCTAAGCAGACGTAGCGGAGACGCCAACGTTTACTAAGTCACAACAATCATGCAGACATACAAAACCTATCTTCATGACGGCACTATCTTCACCTACCTTCATTTAATCAAGCAACTAGGCGGTTTTGCAAAAGAAGTTCAGACCACATTGGCTATGCTTTACAAATATCTTCTTGACAAGGTTAAGCACGAAGAAACCAACATGCGCCTTGATCTTGCTGATTTTCCAGATATTCGACAAATGCTGCTTTAACGTTAACACGCTATAGGAGGGTTTCATGCGTTTTTGAATTTCGCGCGATTCCACACTGTTTAGAAAACTCGCAGCAAATCGTTGAAAAACCGGCAACTGAAGGGTGAAACGTTAATGGTCTATCTCCATCGCAGTCGTTTTGTAATTCACGCATCTCGAGTTGACTACGCAGTCGACCAAGATCATAGAAAGCAAAACCACGGTAGAGAAAAACCCTGTTTGTTGTTTTTTTTTTAGAAAAACACAAAAACTCTGAATTGTTTTTATTTCATCATGCAATAGCACCATTTTCGGATTTACACAAAAACTTGTTACTGTTCATTTAAATGCCTGGCAACGTTGTCCTGGAGCTTGAAGTAATTTTCACGATTATTTTTTCTGCTATCGGCAAATATTGTTTTGGTATCCAGCTTGCAATGCAAATTATGCGGTCGCACTGCCATACTTTTGGGATGTTTTTGCATGTTTTTATAAAATAACCTGGCAACACTGACTTAATTACAGATTTTTCAAAGGAAAAATAAAGTGTTTTTTTTTTAAACCCAGGTGTTTTTTTGGGCGGGTATAATTACATCAACCCTGAGCAAAACAGGTCAAAGGAATCCAGCCCATGCATCTGCCTAGCTCTCAATGTCCCGTATCGCATGAAAACGTCGTTCGAGAAGTGGTTTGTTTATAAAAATCGCTGCAAGGTAAGCTGCTTCACGGCCAACCGTACTAACTTCGCCTTGTCATAGTACCGAATCTTCCTGGCGTATCGTGTGGCCATCATCTACTCAGCTCAGAAACAGAACCATCTACCGTATATCAAAAAATTGTTCCGAAACGTCAGCCTTGCTGAAGAAAAGGGAAATCACCGATCAGGATGATTTAGAACTACGGTTTTAATCATACCGTCCATTGCTGCACGATATACGGTTGCAATTGTTGCAGCCTTCAATGATCCCGGTGCGTGCTTTAATTTACTGGTCAGTGTAGAGTTATACCATGCATCCGCAATGTGCTGTGTTGAAAAGAATTGCACTTCTAACTACCATGCTTAAGCAATGTTTTTGCGTTACTGGTGTTTTTTTCGCCAAAATTACAGCGAAATATCTGTGGTACGCAGAATTGGTGTGCGTCTCACAAGCCAAAAGTCTGCAAACAAAGGTACACGGGAAAAGTCCGAGTATTGTTACAAAAAGAAAATTTTCATGTAAGCAGTCAACACTTTGTGAACATTTTGCGCTGGTTTGGTGAAATCAAATTAATTCGTATTTTCACTTATTTACAACTAGCAAATAAACACTCTTAATTCGACCCCAAAACTTAGGCTACGCAAAACCACAAACGAGAAAAGCGCGTCGGCTTACAATACCATACATTATTACATGGTTTTGGGGTTTGGGCTCTAGCCTCGTCCGCATTTACCCAGATGCTGGAAGTTGCAGCCGTTGCGTGATCTTAGTAGTAGATACCGCGACTCGGTTTCAAGTTGACGTGCTCATGCTTACTGCTTTATTACGGATGGCAACTGATAATCGCTAGCGGCCAGTTCTGCTCTACAGACCTCCAGCGGGTGTGGTGAAGGAAACGTGCTGGTTGTAAAGAAAAAGGCGCGTGTGCATAACGTCAACACACGAGTCGCACGGCGTCGGCAGCCATGAGACCACAACCGGATAAAGCTGTTCGTTTCGCAACGCTTGCCACGCTTTCCAAAAAGAAATTTTTGCGTATTTCAATCAAATATGAACTAAAGCAAGTTTTATGCAGAAAAACTGGAAACAAATCAAAAACGTTTTGAACTGCAACAAATTGGATGTGAATGTTATATTTTCAAGCTGCAGCAGATAAAATTCACTGTTTTGCTCATTTGAAATCATATCGCACGCTACCTCAAGCAACACGTTCTTGCTCTTCGTGACTGCATAATATGGGATGATGATAAATCACAGCTGTTGCAAGGTCCGTTAATGTAAAATGCTAGAAATGCAACAACTACGGATATAATTCGCTTGCTTTCTCTGTTCGTGCTTTAGGCCTTCAGCATTTCACTCATAGGAATTTGCTTGCGGATTTCAGGAATGGGGATGCATATATATGCGTGAAATCGATTCCTAGTAAAAACATTTGCTGATTGATTTGGCTGCGTCACCTTTGTGGAGACTAATTGCTTGAATGGGGTTGTCATTATGCCAAACTTGTGCTGCACCAAGCGAATGGACTAATAAACAATACATCTATTTCAGAAGATAACTCGTTTTCACGAAGTTTTAAAGATCAGGCAAGGTTGCTGTGGATTGAGTTTTAGTCCTGATATCTACCCTGGGTGCGCAAGTAAGCATTTAGCAAAAATATAATGACAAAGCAGGACATGAAAACATAGTGCTTCAGCAGCAATCACAAGAAACTTATAGAAACAGTCCAGTTACCAAAATTAAAAAAATGGTTGATTCTGAATCACTCAATGAAGTACATGTAGTAGAGTATGATTTACTCTATGGGACAATGATATAGATATGACACAACACTTGAGCACATTGCCTTGAAAACCAACATTTGGTCAGACCTATTGCCACCCTACATGCAAAAAAACTGAAACCATTCCACAATACCAGCAAATTTTATTAAGCAGAAAAGAGACTGACCTGCACCTCAAATCGATGCAGTAAGACACCAATTTATACCACTCCGAAAAATGTCAACAGAACCTTTGATACATTGTGTTACATATGCTATAATACAATCAAACGAAATTAATGAGTTTAATATATTACAGTACATCACATACATTAGCTTCAAGTCACACTGCCACTTCTGATTCAGTGCAATGTTTTATTACAAGCGTGCAAGTGATTTTTCAAAACTTGCAATTTTCTTGCATATAATGGAAGTCAATTTTTACAATTTTCTTGCATATGGGGTTGGTGTTGCGTAGTCCTTTCACACCAGACATTGTGTTATGTAGAATAAAAACCAACAGCAAGAGTAGTTCTTCTGTGAGAATTCTGATATGCATTAGCCACAAAAAAAGAAATGCTGTGACTATGATTATTACATCCTTCATATGAAAATCACAAGCATAATCACTAGGGCCATTAAAGTAATATTTTTATCTGTGCTTCAGGAAGCTATGAAACAAATTTTAGAACAAAAATCACACCCATGGGAAGTCCATAACAAAAGTTATAAAGTCATAAAAAGTCATGTTTTCCATGTTACGTCATCATAAAGACATATTTTGCATATTTTCAACCTACTTCAACAAAGAAACCATTAAAACATCAGGTGAAACCAGTGCATCGCTAGGTCTAAACCTGCATCCTGCAAATTGAAAATACTTGGGTACCCTGCAATTGTTGGCAAAAACATAGGTGAACCAAGTTATTTGGATGAAATGTAATGAAGTGCCTAAAAATGCATGTTCTTGCTGCCCCAAAGAAATAAACCAATGTCCATTCCTGTTTTCAATTTGCTTCAAACCAAACTATATGCGTTGCTGATGTTTAGAGTGGTTGATTTTAGTGGGGCTTGGCTTTAACACTTTGGCGTCCGGCCGGTTTCAGGGATTTTCTCAAAAAACAACCGGATCACACGTGGCTTTGCATGCACGTAACTCGGGTGCTGAAAGTGGTAGAGAGCTGTTCAAAGGCTCAGAAGACGTGGCATGTCTTGTAGTTTGCACTCGAAAAAAAAATTTTTGATTGGGCGTGCAGGCATAGTGGAGGACTTTTAGGCCACCTTGCCCTGCGCTCAAACCATTAGATGGTAGTATTTCACTAAGTTTTTATTGGAAACTAGGCTACAATCAGAATCTTTTGGATAACCTATTGGGGTCTCGGGTGAAAAAGTTATGATCCAAATAAAAATAATTGACTAATTAGCTAACTAATTAATTTGTTTATTTTAGACCATAACTTTTGATCCAGAAATGCTAGAAAGTCGATAAAAGGCTCAAAATACTCAGACTTGAGCCTAGTTTCCAATAAAAACTTCAGTGAAATACTTTGGCCTAGCTGTTGGGCCCTAGGCCTGGTAACATGAGCCTAAATGGCCCAAAAAAGATTTCACTTATGATGTCACTCACAAAAAAACGCAACCCCCAACCAAGAAAAATTTTTTCGAGTGCAGACAAGAAGACTAGCCGATCCGTTTGAGCCATGAACAGCTCTCTAGCATGCAATTGGCAGAAGAGATATGGCGTTGGTAAGGCAACCAAAAACTGCTGATTTTAGGCCAAAATCTAGGTATGATATATTCGTACGCCGGCTCTTAAAGTGTTAACAAACCATGGCGGCTACCATTTCTTATGCCAATTTTTGCTGGTAATGCTTTGTAGAGTAGTTGTATGTTCCAACTCAGTCATTTTTGTTTAATTCATATTATCAAGTTTTCTAGGTCATAAAAAATGGCCCTAATAATCACTTCCAGCCATAAACGCAAACTAGTCAACATTTTAATCATATAAAATCATACACTAAATTACCTTTAAAACAAGAAATCAAATGAAAGGGTAGCTGATTATTTTCCTTTTGTTTAACACTTTTGGTGCGACATTATGGTGTTGCGTCACATACCTTACCGTACGAACCAGTGTTTTGACACTGTGTTGTATCTGGCTGCAGTTCGTAGCAAAGCGTGAGTTGGTGGATTTTAATTTATCTTTTGACTATAACTTACGAACCAGAGGAGTTACAAAAAAGTCTAGACATGAGAAAGCTTTGCTTATACCATATGCATTGATGTAATATTTTTATCTCTGCAGCATCATGAACTATGTATTAAAGCACAGCATCCACAGCTACCTCATTGGTACGATTTGTTTGAAAAAGGATTAATAAGCGATTTGCAAATGAATTTGTTGAGAATCTGGTACTGTAGGCTACTCAGTACGACAGTCTTTTCACTGCGATTTCTTCACAGTAACCTCAACATCTGTCACTTTGTTTGCTTTGAGCATGGACACATAATGTAATGAATTGTTATGCACAAATAAAAACAATGATTTGTGATATGCCAAAAAGCAAGGAATTGTGGAATGACACATAAAAGGGAATGTAGCCTGCACATGTTTCAAAATGTGATCAGACAAATCCAGTTAATCGCATAGCCAATTTGCCAAGCTTTTTGATGCGTTTAACTGGAATATGCGATTACCCGTATAAAACAAATAACCGCAAGTTTACCACCCTACTCTACTTCTGTCCACATGCTTGCTACCTGGCACCATTGGTATGTTATAGCTTGACACTGACCGTGAGATTTCATGAGCTGTGGGATACAAAAGTGCTTCTAGTTGATCTAAATCGCTTGCTCCTAATACAGTATTTTAAATTCTGAAATCCTTTAGTTTTTAGCAAAGCAACGGTCATCAGTTGAAACGCAAATTCGAAGTTGTTGTGCACCCGTACGTCGCATGTTGTCTTAAACGTGCGAACTGCGTGTGTGACGTAATAATCGCCTGTACCAATCATGAAAGGTTTCCACACTCGCGGCCATTTTTCTGCTTGCTTTGAACTGTGCAGTGCAGTTGTGAACATGTTTATGTCTCACAGCTGTCGTGTACGAAGATTTGTAGAACTGCGGGATATAGAAATTCTTCTAGAAGTTCTAAAATTTCTTGGTCCTGATACAGCTGGGCGCTGTACATAAAAGACTTAACTATTCGTTAGCCTGTGGCGTCATGAAGCTTTAATAATCCCAATGGCGTTTGTTATGCATCATTCGGTTGGGGCATTCACCACATCAATCTTATTGATGTGAAAAAACAGAAAGAGTGAAGTCAAACAAGTAACAAAGTTGAAACAGTGCGTTGTCCATGGCAAAACACATGGCATAATTTCGGCATTTTAAACGGCTAAACACAGCATAATTCCCCATTTGACGACTGTTAGTTTTCTACTTTCTACTAGACACGGCATAATTCCGCATTTGAAACTGTGTAGTGTGCTGTGCGCAGTGCTTCGGAAAAGTAGCAGTCGTCAAATGGAACTAAAATTCCAAGTTGGTGTACAGTAGCACCATTCTGTAAAAGAATTTAACACATTTTGTGCAAAGGAGTTAAGCATAGTTGCATACGNCGGGTCCTTATNCAATGCCACAAAATAAACTTAAGTNCTACTTTTGAGACAAAGCTTCGCACTCGTATGGATGCAACACAACCANACAGCCCTTTATACAATGTGCTGAAGCCTGGAAGTTAAACATGCAGTGTTGATTTTGGCACGACAGTGAGGGAGTCGTTTTGGCAACAGTTACTTAATCGGATTAATGGCACCGCATGTTTTCACACTGAGCAGTGTGCTTTACACACTTTTAAAGTTTCCTATGCGATAAAGCGGTTTGTGCATTTCATCGGTATGCAATTAGCCAAAGTCGTCTGTATTTGTTCAAACTTGGTATCATGCACAGTGAAACCTCGCATGTTGTGCTGCACTGCCTAGTGTCTTTGTGTTTGGCACACTTCCTTCACTATTTACCCTTTCAATGAGGCAGGCCCTTTTGAGGCTTGCTGGAATATTGCCATTTTCAACACAGATGCTTTTCAGTTTTGAACCTAGAAATAATCTCTATCACACCTGAAAGGTCCAAACAAAGTAAAGTTTAGCAGCACAAAACTGCCAACCAACAATGTTGGATTTCAGTGAAACGAGTTTATCAGACTGTGCAATTGTGGTGAACACTGTGGCAAACAGCTCCTCTGCTATCTCTTAGTTGGGCGAGACCCTTGATCTTATACCTTGCACATCTTCTAAGCCACTTTGTTTGCTTTTGCAGGATATACAAACTGTATGGCTTTTAATTCCCACAAATGCAGAAAATTTATCTACAGATTCTACTAGTCAACTAAGCCAATCAGACAATCACTTCAGCTTTTATTGACATAAGGTATCCATCCTGCAAAGCAGTTGTGATAAAAATGTCTTGAAGCTAAAATTGTTATACTTACTTTTTGCTTGCACCAGGGTATAGCCAAAGTACAAATCGAATTTTCTAGTGCAAATTAAGCAAGCTTTTTAAACACAAAATTTAAAATTGCCAAAGATGTCAAGTACAAGCATGGATGAAATATATACCATAGTTATGATCTAAGTTAAAAGTGATGAGGTGCACTTCACTGAAGAAGGCACAAAATGTAAAATGTGAGCTAAACTTAAAACTCACGGCGATAGTATTTTCTGTGGATGATAACACGTGCCTTCACTGAATTGGTTCTCTGGTGCAGTGCATTTCTGTGACAGGAATCAAATAAGTTTTGCTTAGCCTTCACAATTACAAATAGGGATGTGCATTATGGAACATTTACAGGTTTTGGAATATTCTAGAATTTTTATTTTGAACTCAGAATATTGAATATCCTGGAATAACTGCTGACTTGTGAAGCACTATGTATCGGTGTATGCTTTCCAGCTTATACCTGACCTGCTGGAACTGATGGCATTTACTGTTTCCAGTTGTCAACTTTAACTGTTATATGCTGTAATTTGGAACCATCATTTACTTGCATTGGTCGATCACTGGTAGCAGACAATTGTCATAAAGTTTCTTGCCCAAGGAAACGTTTTAAAACAAGTACAAAGAACTTATTGTGTGTTGACAACTGACTGCACCTTTCTAGTTTAGAAAAAATGTTGTAGCCTTGGCCTAGGACAGGACGTTTGGTAAAAATTGCAATTGCACAGAGGTTAAAAAAAATCACGCAGGAGTTTGGAATGCCAATCAGCAATCACATGACCGATTAATTAGCTTGTTACATCACTACACAGTGCCACGAGCTTATTGAGTGTTTCTTTCTCTTACTCAGGAGCACAAAGAGTGCCGCTGCAAAACTTATACAAACCATTCATATTGCCAACTTTGCAATCTTTCACTTTTATTTAATCCAAATTATAAACATGTTTGTAAAATATATATCACCGTCAAATTCCAGCAAAAACTTTTCTAGCAAAAGCAAGTTTTGCATGAATTGTTTCAATACTTGATTGTTGCTAATTTATGCACACACCAGCTGTAATTGTCAATTACCATATAACTGTTGTGACTTACAACTGATTGACATTATGAAGCACACACTCTATCCTCAAACTGAAAAGACGAAAATACGTAATTTTACATTTTTCTATATGTTGATTAACCTTAAGCAATGGTACAATTTTACAATGCGAACAGACAGTATAGGTACAACTGTACCTTTATGCATTTTCTAAAGAAACCTGAGCTTCAGATATAGCTGAGCTATTTTTGGATAGTGGTTATTCAATTCAGGTCATGGCTTTTGTTCGTATTTATTCAACAGGGGCATAGCCTGCAAGTAGTTTAAAGAAAAAAATTTGAGGATTGTTTCATTTAGGTTGAAAAATGATGTTCTTACAACATGTGTTCTTTCAGGTCTTCTTGTGACTACACTACTGCATTACTTCAATTGAGAATCACAACTGTGCTATACACTTGAGACCTCCAGCAAAAGAGGTATTCAAATTGACCATACGTCCAGATATTTGCAAAAAAACAAAGTACAGAAAAGTCTGATGTCTTCAGCAGTCTTCTTGCATACAAGTATCCTAATTTCTCTCAACAGCCACGACAAAGAATGTTAGTTTTTTACTGACATTGAGTTCGACATATTTTGTCACATTTTGATTGCTGTTGGCACGCAGAGAACATGAAACCTGCCTGTAACGAACATTCAATACCAAAGGCAACATCCATAACTTGCAAGTAAGTAGAAACCATCTGGAAATAAGTTTTGATATATTACCACAATGCTTTCTAATTACATTGTTTCTTTCTAAATAAGACAAAACTATCATTCAAAAACATTACATTGTTTTTTATGCATCATTTTCTCCCTGTACGTGTATGAAGGTACACTGGTACATTGTACCTAATACTGTTTCTCAGGGACTAGAGTTTTGTTTTTATCTCACATCATCAAACATGGTAATTTTTTTCTGAAATTTGGCCTGGACAACCTATAACAAGCACATAGAGATATCACGGAACCTCACGTCTCTATGAGTTCTAAAAAAGTAATCGCTGTTAAAGACAAAAACGTTACAATTGTGCCTAGTCTGTCATTTAAAGGTTAATAAGCACAGCACTGATGCAATGTCCTCTAAATATTTCAGTTTAAGTTATGCCATGTAATAAGCATTGTTTCCTTAACATTTTTCATTACTTTGCATACAAATCCAACTTATATTTTAAATGAAGAAAACCTGATCTTGATTGTTTTCCACTTAGCCTTACAAATTATTTTGCATTTAATTCTAAAATTGCTCCACAAACACTGCTCATAACACAATTATACTAAACCTGTGTCTACCAAGTCTCCACTCTCTGTTGAGAAATATGAAAACCATAGTAAAAAAGAGCATGAGACTGCATCAATTTTGAGAAAAATTAGTGAAAAGATTAGAGATTGACCGATATGGCTTCGTTGGGGCTGATACCGACAACCAATATTTCCAAAATTTTTAAATCTTGTTTTCTGCTTCATTATTAAAAATGTAATGTATTCTATACTTCAACATTTTTTTAAGAACTTCAAAAATCAGGATCTATGAGCTAAAATTTTTCATATTGCAGCAATTTCAATATTTTGCTATGATTGTTAGTTGATCTGATCAGCTTGTTAGCATAGTATACACTGTCTGCAATGAATAAACATTGCCATGAATAAAAAAAATAATGTTAAAAATAGCAAAGCATAAGAACAGAACACTGAATGAAAGAACTACTAATAATGCTTACAACAAAAAAAGCAAAAACAGTGCTTGAAAGTTGTAAGATGGTGAACAATGAAAAGGAAGAAGCACAAAACGGACCATCAAATTAAGGAGGTCATAGTTAGTAGAATATTGCATTCAATTAACATTGCCAAAAATGAAAAATTTTCCAAAACAGCAATAACTTTTTTGGTTGATTATAGTATGTTTGTTAATACTTTGGCATCCAGCTGCTTTCAGGGATTTTCGCCTGAAGACACGTGGCTTTGCACGGGAATAGGAAAAAACGCCTCTGAAGGCAAGTGGGTTTGCATGGGAATATCTCAGCTCCTGTTTGGGTTGCGGACCTGGTTGAAGCATCAAAAGACGCAGCAAGTCTTCTAGTCTGCACTCGAAAAAAAATTTTTTGTTTGGGGAGTGCGGTTTTTTTGTGAGTGTCATCATAAGTGGAGGATTTTTAGGCCACCTTGGCCTGGCCCTGGGCACCAACCGTTAGGTGGTAGTATTTCGCTGAAGATTTTTTTACTGGAAACTAGGCTACAATCCGCGTCTTTTGGTACTTTGGATGACCTGCTGGGGTTTCGGGTTTAAAAGTTGTGATGTAAGTTAATAATTTACTAATTCGATAATGAATTAATTTGTTTATTTTATATCATAACTTTTGAAACAGAAACGCTAGAAAGTCGATCAAAGGCTCAAAATACTCGGACTCGAGCTTCATTTCCAATGAAAACTTTAGCGAAACACTTTGGCCTAGCGGTTGGGCCCTGGGCCAGGCAACATGAGCCAAAATGACCCCAAAACTACTTCACTTATGACGTCACTCACAAAAAATCCGCAACCCCCAACCAAAACATTTCTTTTGAAGTGCAATCTACTAGACTGGCCAAGCTGTTTGAGCCCTTGAACAGCTCTCTAGTGCAATTGGCTGAGGAGCTAGGACGTTGGTAAGGCAACCGAAAACTGCTGTTTTTTAGGCCGAAATTGAAGTACGAATATATCGTACGCCGACTCTCAAAGTGTTAACTGTTGCTGCACTACATAACCCTTGTGAAACATTGTTTTTGCATACATTTGACAAATCAGACTCTTCTGCAATTCAGCAGGTTATTAATTTGAAAAATCAATCCAAGTCTTTAAAGAATCAAGTTTGGAATTGAGGTAATGTAACATTAAATAACTACATATCCTCAAAGCAAACAAGTTGCATTAGTTATATACTGCAACTGAAGTACTGGCAGCAATGTTAGCAGGTGCCTTTTCATAAACAAGCAGACACGATGAACCATGGAACAAACGTTGGCCGTCGCAGCCCACACAAAAGCATCAGGAGCACAAAGAGCTTTTGGCAACCCTACTTGTTACCCATTGCCTTAGAATACACTTTAAAAGTGCAACCACAAGCATTTATCTACTGCTCAAATTGATCATGCAGATGGTTCATGAATGGTCTAAGGCACTTGCGATGCCTTTTCCTTGTCAACCAGGTTTGCACAACTCGGAAAATGAAGTGAAAACCAGAGAAGTTTGCGCCATTACATGCAGTTCAACATAATGCCATGCTCTGTTGACCATTTTTTATAGTGATTCTCAGCAGGCTTGCTTTGCAGTTTGTGTTGTTATGAAAACAGTTCTTTTTTTTCACTAAATGGAGTTGTTTTCCTGGTTCCAAAATGAATATGAGTGTTAAGCATGTTGCAGAATTGGCAAATGACATCATTGGAGATGGTAGGAAATAAGTCCTCATAGTATAAAAGTAGATTAAACATCATCAAAGGCAGTTAAAAAAATATATATATATATTACAAAAATTATATCATTGGAGGCTGTGTTTTTTCAGCCACAGACCAAATCTTCTTTTGAAAAGACCAATACTAAATTTTTATTTGAATAAAAAAAAAAGTTAATTTGGTCATAATGTCTGAGGAAGTAAGCTAGTGAATCTTGTTTGGGCAGGTTTTAATATTATTACAGGACAAATGACCAGAATGTCTAAAAAAAGCAGATTGGAGGCAGTATGAATTAAAGTATGTAGCTCCTCTAGTTAGTAAGATATGGTCAAATGCAAAATGAAGCCACAAGCAGCTGCTCACTGATCAGCACATGACGAAACAAGGTATGCCAGAGAAAGCCACACACAATGTGTTGATGGAATTTCATTGGAATAATGTCCTAGTTTATGTTCTATTTGTCTTACAATAAATGACTCAAAATGTACTGTGTACTTCCATCAACTAAAATAATTTGTTCTTTGCACTTCAGTACAAATTGTACATAAGACAGTCAAATGAGATGGTGCCTTGCTGTGATGTGTTTTTAATGGAAAACCTCAAAAGCACATTTGCAATAGCATAAATTAAAACAACTGATCTGTGGTAACATCACTTGAGCTAGAAAAAAGACCTGTTATTTTCATGGCAGTGCAGCTTTGTTGCCAAATTTTCTCAATACTGTACTGGTTGCTCGCATTTATCAGGAAGTTCAATGCAGGATGAATTAATGCACAATACATGTGTCAGTTGTTTTGTTTTATGGCAAAAACAATGGCAAGATGTTTTCTTTTCAGTTATAAGTTTGAATCAACCTGAAAGTGATAAGTGAAAATACTACATAAAAACAGCACCCAGATTTTCTGAACATTTGACACTGGTGTTCATTAAGTTATTCCAAAAGACTGCAACTACTTTATCTGAAAACTAAAATGGTGATAAAATGAGGTTTTAGGGTATTTTGGCAGAGGTTTTGCAGTGAGGTTTTACCAGCTAGGTCTGTCAAAATGCCTTAAGAAACACTGACAGCACCAGACAATACTTTCAGGAATGAAGACTTGTCCTGCACAGTACTTGTGGGATGCTGGAGTTCTTCATTTTATGTTGTCATTGTTCATACACAGCAGGAAACAACTGTGGTGCAACAAGTGGACCCAGTTTTAATGTTTACTTTCTTTCCAAACTGTCAGAATGATAATTATTTGACATTAAACACATTTATGCAAATGGCAATAAAATTTGGAATATCTGCTAATCTGACCAAAATTACAGAAAAAAACAGCTTGTCTAGCACTAAATTGTGGTATATTAACACTTTGAAAGCCAGCGTACGATATATTCGTACTTCAATTTCGGCCTAAAAAACAGCAGTTTTTGGTTGCCTTGCCAACGCACCAGCTCCTCCGCCGATTGCACTAGAGAGCTGTTCAAGGGCTCAAACAGATCGGCCAGTCAAGTAGATTGCATTCAAAAAAAATTTTTTTGGTTGGGGGTTGCAGATTTGAGTGACGTCATAAGTGAAGTAGTTTTGGGGTCATTTTGGCTTATGTTGCCTGGCCCAGGGCCCAACCGCTAGGCCAAAGTGTTTCACTAAAGTTTTCATTGGAAACTAGGCTCGAGTCAAAGTCTTTTGAGCCTTTGATCGACTTTCTAACGTTTCTGTTTCAAAAGTTATGATCTAAAATAAACAAATTAATTATCTAATTAGTCAAATACTTTTACTAGTTTAGATCCAACTTTTGAACCCGAAACCCTAGCAGGTCATCGTAAGTATCAAAAGACGCGGATAGTAGCCTAGTTTCCAGTAACAACTTCAGCGAAATACTACCACCTAACAGTTGGTGCCCAGGGCCAGGGAAAGTGGGCCAAGGTGGCCTAAAAGTCCTCCACTTATGACATCACTCACAAAAAAACCTGCACTGCAAGCAAAAAATGTTTTGATAAAAAATGTTTTGAGTGTAGACTAGACTTGCCGGCCACATCTTTTGACGCTTCAACCATGTCCGTAACCCATACAGGAGCGGAGATATTCTGACGCAAAGCCACATGCATTCAGGCGTTTTTTCTGATAATCCCCGAATCCACCCAGGTGCCAAAGTGTTAAATGATGCAATAAAAATGGTGCAATGCAAGGGCCATCAACTACCAGACAACAAGGATTGTGTCACCAGTCCACACAGAAGGATTAAATTGTCAAAAACAATAACAAAAATCAAGTGTTTTGTTGCACAGTATCTCTAGACAATGAGTACATGCCAAGGGTAAATAGGTTGCACACCTTTATGACATAAACACTGGGCACTTTTTTTTTTCGCTGAGACATTTGTCCCATAACCATATTAAAAATCACTGTTACAGTATGCATTAGTCCATATTTTTGGACATTATGATCAGAACTGACCTAATTTTTTCAGTCATGTAAGAAAACATGCGGTCTGTGACTGAAAAAAAACTAGAACACTAATTTTTGTTTTGGAAACCAGAGAATATGAATTTCAGTTTTTGAAACCACTGATGTAAGTCACTTGTATGACTATTTTTTGATGGCACATAAAATAACAAAGGAATGTTTATTGAAGTTTTGGGTTCTGTTTTAGTCTCACACCTCCAAATCCAGAAGTTATATTTTAAAAATTGAGAAGGCATTTGCTGAGATTTTAAGGCTTATTAAAAATCTCACAAAGATAAACTCAAAACATTGCGGTCTGCCTGTTCCTAAAACTTTAAGACTTGCTACTGTTGTTCTTAAACATTCAGCAAAAACCTTTTGGTTGACTTTGTCATTATACTGTATGTGATATAAATTGCTGATAATTGTTTAACAATTCTACTTTGTCACATTACACCAGACAGTTTCATACAGTTGGTCACCACAACATTTTACAATATGTTTGGTTGCCAAAAGCACTTCACAGTATGTGTGTGACACGCTAAATGCCCAGGGAGGCATTGGAATACTAATCAGCTGCAATAGCATGAAAAATACATTGTTACATTTTCTCCATGACATCTCCATGTCTTCTGTTTTACACAACTCAGGTAGGTAGATTTTATGGTTTTGCAACAAGTGCATTAGGAATTTAATTTACTTCTGCTAATGCAGCTCATTTATTGCCTGTCTTTTGATTATCCTCCAGATTACTTTGCAACAGTTCGTGTTGACTGTTTCATGGAAGTGTATGAGTTCAGCAAACAACACTTCAATTACCACATGATGTGTATATACAGGTTTAATGAAAACAACCAAAAATACTGGATGACATGGATCTACATTTCAATCACAACGAATTACAAACTTTATTGATGTGAATACAGTGACTTCAGCCACCTTTGATGTGCTCGGAACTATTAGCAGCTGCGTTTATGTTAGGCAAAAGCTTTACTCCAGAAATGGACTTTTTTAAGAACTTATTCTTCTACCGCCTGTAACATGACACTAACGCATGACGGGTGTGCAGTGCATTATACTACACTACACTTGGTAGAAGCATACTAAACCTAAACCAATGGTTCCCAACCGGATGTCACAGCACCCAAGGGTGCCATTTACAATACTCAGGGGTGCCGTGAGTGAAGACGTTTAAACATATTAATACATTTGAAATGTCATCAAACCTTACAGCAAATTGCTATGGATTTGTCACTGGGTGTCACAAATTATATTTCTCGTCTGTAAGGTGCTACTACCTTAATAAGGTTGGGAAACACTACCCTAAACCAAACCCCAAACCTAAACCGTAAATTTGAACACAAAAGTTTGAAAACAGTAAATAAAAACTGGTTGTGGCGAGAGCCGAACTGAAAACCATTTGCACAGTAGACGTAGACGTGTCTGCTTTGACTGCCAGGACGGTGCCACTACAGCAGGAGTCTCAAACTCAAATTTCTCCTGGGCGAAATGAGGACCTGTAAAGTAACCTGAGTGCCAAATTATGATGCTGATGCAACAATGGCAGTAACTTAACTCCATTACTTATTAGAAACAGCTTTCACATCTTATTTCCTGCGAACAATATTGTGAGTTACAGGCAAGTGCTCTCTAGCCATCTGCACATTCTTTTGAAAGGAACTTGCTCACTCACTGGCCAAGTGAATAAAGCAAATAACTTAAATACTAATAATTTGAAAATTCCCAAAAAGCATTGCGGGCTGCACAAAATACCCTCACATGTGGCCTGCAAGCTGCATGTGTGATACCCCTGCACTAGAATGATAAACTGAGCATTTTGATCAAATCGTGACACTGCCAGCAGACCTATAGCCACTTCCTTAACACTTTGCGAGCTGGGGTGTGATATATTCGTACTTTGAAATCAGCCTAAAACCAGCAGTTGTCAGTTGCCTTACCAACACCCTAGCTCCTCAGCCGATTGCGCTAGAGAGCTGTTCAAGGCCTCAAACGGATCGGATAGTCTTCTCGTCTGCACTCAAAAAAAATTTTTTGGTTGGGGGTTACGGATTTTTTGAGTGACGTCATAAGTGAAGTAGTTTTTGGGCCATTTTGGCTCATGTTGCCTGGCCTAAGGCCCAACTGCTAGGCCAAAGTATTTCACTAAAGATTTCATTGGAAACTAGGTTCGAGTCCAAGTCTTTTGAGCCTTTGATCAACTTTCTAGCATTTCTGGTTAAAAAGTTATGATCTTAAATAAACAAATTAATTATCCTACAACTTACATCATAACTTTTGAACCCAAAACCCCAGCTGGTCATCCAAAGTGTCAAAAGACTGAGATTGTAACCTAGTCTCCAATAAAAACTTCAGCGAAATACTACGATCTAACGGTTGGTGCCCAGGGCCAGACAAACTTGGCCAAAAAGTCCTCCATTTATGACGTCACTCACAAAACCCGCCAACCCCAACCAAAAAAATTTTTTTCGAGTGCAAACTACAAGACTTGGCGCATCTTTTGACACTTCAACCAGATCCATAACACTAACCGGAGCGGAGATATTCCCACGTAAAGCCACATGCGATCCAGCTGTTTTTGCGAACTGCTTGAATTAACCTGGACGTCAAAGTGTTAATGTTACTGATGACTTCATACCTTGGCCATTGTGGGTGCCTTTGCTGTCTCCATGAATTTAACAACGAGGCAACTGTGGCCAACTGACCAGTAACCTGTAGATTTTTGGAGGACCTAAACAACTGGTAATAAGTATGTCAAACATTATTTACCAATCTTAACTGTGACATCAGTCATGTTGTTACATACAGCATGTGCTTCTCAAGGAGTAGCGCNAGATAGCAACTTTAAGCGTATCTCCAGTTTTGCTAAGGATCGGCAAATTACAACATTATTCTACAAATGTCTTAACATGTGTGTTTAGGGTAATATAGGAGCATGTTCAAACATTTTGTACAGTTACTGGTAGAGAAAGTTATGGTACTTACAATATATTTTTGTCAGTAACATGTTTTTTTCAGTGTCCCACTAGACTGCTTATTTTGGAAATGTAAATATATTATCCACAGCGGTCTGGTTCTGAACGTGATTTGCTGAGTCAGCGCCCTGAAGGAGCCAATGCGTTGGCCACCTCGACAGGAAGACGTCTCGTTATGAAGTGTAC
>JGI24159J19872_10000591_pt1 | contig 33805 bp, 22 predicted proteins | sample Ectturendosymbi4_FD_19872 | JGI IMG/M metagenome (IMG submission 19872) | reverse complement strand
AAGCAACGTCTACGCTGGGCAACACCCCAAACCTCAACATTGGGTTCCTACACCAAAAGGAAAACCCTACATTGGTTCATCAGACCGGGACTACTATAATACTACTTTACCGTAATTCACTCGTACATCACTATGCAAAATCATCATAGCCATTACATTTTTTTCTGCAGTGATTTCACAAGCGTATTTTTGACAACCTCATCTCTACAGATGTGATTGTACATGTGATTGTCAAAATCAATTTTGTAATTGTATTTGTAGGTATGTTTGGATAAACAGAGTTCTCATTCGTCTATGGTTTGCTAATTGTTCAACAAGTTACATATCTTTTCAGCTCCACGTTCACAGTAGAGATCGACTGATATGGCTTTTTTGGGGCTGATACTGATATATCGGCCATTCATGGGCCAATACCGATAACTGATATTTCCAAAATTTTTACAGCTTTTTTCTGCTTCGTTATCAAATATATAATGTATTCTATGCCTTACCTTTTTTCAAAGAGTTGAAAAATTGGAATTTGTGAGCTAAAATTGTTCAAATTGCAGCAATTTCAATATTTCGCTATGATTTTTAATTAATCTGATTGATGATGATGCTTTTGTTTCGGCTGCGACGACCAATGCGTCTATCATGGTTCATCTTGTCTGCTTGTTTGTGAATACACACCTGCTAGCATTGCTGCAAGATAACATCTTGACTTGATTCCTTGTGCTTTCCTGGGAGGTTGTCTGGATGCATGAGGAATACAACAGCGTTTTGTCAACACCTACTGACTGAGGCTGATAAAAGCAGCCAATAGCGATATATTGGTGAAACCCAAATATCAACCCAATATTTCGGCCAGGCCAATATATTGGTCTATTTCTAGTTCACAGGAACAAAAAGTAATTGTGATGTAATAAATGCGCTGTGACCAAAAATGGTGATAATCTGGAAATCTTTCCTGGTGTGTTTTGACGATGTGTCTGGTACTCCTTGCCTGAATAGCTAGGTCTGCTAGGCTACCATCCAAGTTTTACTGGGTCTGGGGACACTTGTAGAAAATCTGGCTTTATTCTGCAAAGCATTATCAGAAGCTGGTCTTCCATGACAGACCACCTTTTGCCAGGGTAGATGCGACACTGGTAGAATCTGTAACTTCATGCACTCTGATATGCTGTTGCTTCGTGTTTTGGTTTGATCACAAGTTTATAGTTTGCTCATTTATTGCAACTCACTTAAATTTCGACATGCACATCATTCTCATATTTATTAACAACTTGGGAGCTGGTAGATTTAGCTGAAATCCACATTTCTTCATCACTTAGCAACTCCATAACTTGCCAGGTGATTGCGCTAGAAAGCTATTCAAACCCTCAAAGATGTGGCAAATCTTCTAGTTTAGATTTAAAAAAATTTTTTGAAAGTTTTGTTGGATAAGTTTTTGGCCAAGGTCATCGGGCCCTGGGCCCCAACCACAAGACCCAGTTTTTTACTCAAGATTTTATTGGAAACTAGGCCATAATCTGAGTCCTTTGAACCTTTGATTGGCTTTCTAGCGTTTCTGGTAGAAACGTTATGGCCAAAAAGGCATATATATTTGGTAAAAAGTCGGTTCTTATTTTTTACCAAAATTATTGCTGTCTTTAAATTTTCAAGGCATAAGAAAATGTGTGGGAACCCTGTCTGACAGAGTTCTTTGCTCTCTTTTGGCAATCTTTGCTCATGAAAGCAGTTATGCTGTTGTTCTGCATGGAGTGTTCGGAAACTGAAGTTGCTACTTTTTCTCTGATTGATTAATGCAAATTCTCTGTCATCTTCCTATGTTACGCAGCCCTCTAACTACATCGAGTAGTGTGTAATATACAGATCGCTGTTCGATTGTCACAAACCGCCTAATGGTGCAAAACCAGATTTTTGCATGGCAAGCAGATGACTCCCTGTGAACAAACCAGAACACATGCTATAGTGGTTGACTGTGACCTATATACTGAAGAAAAATGCACTGTCATGTTTTTCAACTGTGGATTGAGTAATGCAAAAATATCGGCATTGATTAAATTGGTAATGAAAAATGTAAAACCATCAGTATTCGCCCATAAAAACATATCAGTTGAGCTCTAGGTGGTATCTTCCTGGTTGCTTGTACCCACTTTCACTGTTGACATCTTTAATGTGGTCAACCTGCAGTCAGCCTTATGCAGTTATGTTCACTTTGATATCATCGATGTACATATGTTGATGGCTCTCCAAAGATCATGTGGCTGTTGAGTTTAGGCTCTAAGTCATCATGCATTTGAGCACCTTGCTTGGTATTTGAATTAACAATTTGTTATCACTTATTTCTTGTTCTCTATCAAATGAGCTGTAAGCTTTGACAGCTGCTGGCCTCTGTGAATGGTACACATTATTGCCGATAGTAGGCTATGGTTTGCAATGAATACTTCATGCAGAGGTATTTTGTTGTTTTCTTGTGCTGCCATTTGTTGACTGATATGTTTTTGAAGCATTTACAATATATTTTGTACTCCAGCTTTCTGTTTCTGGGAAATTTCTTCCCCCGTGATATTTACCAAGTGTTATCAGGGAATCTTCTGTTCCCGTTGCATAAAATAGACAGTTATTAGTATCAAGAGTATGTTGGAATTTGTCCTATTGCCACATTTGGTTCTTTCATACAGCAATCAAGGTTTCTGGACACTCATTTTTAGTAAAGGCGGATCATTCGTTTTGGTAATCAGAAACATATTCTCCAAGATTTCGAATATCATCAGTCATATTATGGCCTGGGTTGCGGTGTCGGAGGTAAATTATCTGAATCCTGACTCTGACTTTTCAAAATATCCAACTCCAACTTTCCAAAATTTTGGACTCTAACTCTGACCTTCCCAATATTTGCAACTCCTTAACTTGAAGGGAATGAACTTTGGCTGTTAAAATCAATGGAAATTGTGGTGCACAGCAAGAAATTTCTGTTTCAACAAAAGTTTCAAAAGAAATTGTACCATTTCAACAGGAAATCCCAATTTAGGAGTGTGATCTGAAAATGATCCAACTGGACATCCGGTCGGACAAAAAATCCAACTCTGACTCCCAGTGTTGTTAGAAATCCGACTCCACCTAAAAACCTTTGACTCCTTACCACTCCGGCTCCGCAACCCTGGTGATGACTGACAAAATACTTTCTGGAGTGTTTCTGGTGATGCAATACAGGTCAGAGTCTGTAAGAAAGCTGCTTTTGTTGCATTAACCTTGTGACAGGGTGTTTTTTAAGGAAAATGTTAGGTACCTGGCATGGACCTGCAAGGACTAGATTTCTGTGATTCTAGAGACCTGATGATGATTTTCTCTGATTCTAGAGACCCAATTTTCAATTCTAGAGACCCAATTTTCAATTCTAGGGACCTGAACCACGTCCCTAAAACTCCTTAAACACCCTGCCTTGTGATGTAAGTTTCCTAGCCTCATTTTCAATGAAGTTGTCTTTTTTTGTTAGGAGGTTGTTCTGATATGCTTGTCATAATTCGTAAGTGTTACTTTCTGGATACACACTCTTCCAGATGTCGTATATGCAGTTGCAATATCTATGTAGCAGTAGTTTAGAAGCAAAGTGTGACACATCATTACATCAGTGTTATCCTAAGTATGACACATCATTACATCAGTGTTATCCTGGAGTTATCATTTTCTTTGCTGGTACAGTCCACTAACCTATTTTCTACCAAAACTCCCATGATAAACATCTGAGTCAGCATGCGTTTTCTTTGCTTTGCCATTTTGTTGAGTAGATAATGTATCACAGGATTATTTTCCATTGTGTGAAGGATTCGGGGCATGAATGGTGTTAATGATTATTATGAATTCCATCATTCTGCTTGTTACAAATTCAACAACTAACACTTTTGATCCAGCCACTTTGCTCACCTGATTAATCAGTTTTCTAAAATAGGCCAGGGATGTTTTAAAAAGGGATGTGTTAAAAAGTTATCTGTCTACAGTTTGTGTGTGACTTATCTGAGATTAATAAACTCTCGGATTCGATTCTTATTCTGTATTGTATAATGCCTTCATTTCCACATGCAGCATAATAGAATTAAGCATACATCGCAGTAACAAGGAACACAGATACATGAAAATCTATCTGTGTGTTCCTTGTTACTGCGATGTATGCTTAATTCTATTATGATACATGAAAAACATGAGCATAGATGTGTGGGGTTGCTATGTTTAGCACTGCTGCATAGTGCTGTGATGAGTTCCAAGTAGATTTATTATGAAACATATGCGGAAGTGGTAGGGTGTTGGGTCATTCGGGCTCCCAAGGGCAGAGCTGCTTGTGGTGTAGAGGGAACAGTCAGTTCATATTAAGTAAAAGTCTGTTGTTTATAGTTTCAGGTTTCAATATGCTCAACGGAACAGCAAAATCAGCAATAAATTGCGGATTTACTGTTTATAATATTAATTAAGTATTTACTTTACACTAGTCATTCCCAACCGGTGTGTTGCGCACCTAGCCTAGGGTGCCATTTACAGTACCCAGGGGCATTGCGAGATGATACGTTTTTCAATACATCATTAAAAAATACATTTTCAAACTGTCGTGCAACCTTAAAGCAAACTGCTATGGGTTCGCCACTGGGTGCCGCAAGTTTAAAAAGATTGGGAACCGCTGCTTTACACTATCCCCTTATTTTCAGTACATTATAAAAGAAATGATTGAAGTAGGTTTAACCCTTTCACTAGCTGTTGGGTTGCTTGGATCCCAAGACACTAGCATTAGAGTAAGTTTTTCACGTTTTTGCATTCAAATCAAGTTGGGATGGGACAATTCAGTATTACTGGTGTAGGTTGTGTTTAAGTTGATCTGTATTCATCCCTTAAAGCATGTCATGCTTCACTGGGCACTGCAGTGTGAAGGTTTATGAGAGCATCTGGTTGAAGTTTCTGTCGAGGTTGAAGTGATTGTGTTTTTTGGGAGGTAAAACAAACGAAATATTCTTGTTGAATCTGTATAATTGCTTCTAGTTCCTACTGAGAGCTACCTTTTTTGTGTTTTATGATGATTACATTCCATTTTCTGTTTGTGTTTCTTATAATGGGACATATATGTCCCTGCAGTATTTGATGCTGGGTTATGTTTGTCCCATCAGTATTGGTTGTGCTAGACTTTTGAAACATTGCTAGTATAACATTTTCACTTGATAAGGCAGTAAAAGATGTATTTCCTTTGGTGAAGGCTGTGAGACGTGGAATAATAATATGTCAATGCAAAAACTGGCTATGTGTATACCACAAAAATTTGCACTGAAAGGGGAGATTCTTGCCTAGAAGTACAGTTTGGGTGAAAGAGTGGTTAGAAAGCTGTCCTACTCAATCAGAAATAATAATTATAATGACGCCTCAAGAAACGGCATCCCACAGGGATCTGTCCTGGCGCCCCCTCTTTTCAACATCTACATCTCTGACCTGCCAACCACCATCTCCAGAAAGTATGCATATGCTGACGACCTGGCAATCATGCATGCTGATGGAGACTGGCAGGCAGTGGAAGGGGTGCTGACCAAGGACATGGCAACTGTAGGTGATACCTCCAGTCGTGGAAGTTAAAGCTCAGTGCTACAAAAACGGTGTCGGCAGCCTTCGACCTTAACAACAAGGAAGCTAAACGTAAGCTTAAAGTCAAATACAACAACGATACCCTGCCCTTCTGCTCTGAGCCCAAATACCTCGAAGTAACGTTGGACAGGTCGCTCACGTTTGACCGACACCTTGAGTCACTTCGCAAGAAGCTGACATCATGCGTCGCGCTCCTGAAGCGGCTTGCTGGCTCTGGCTGGGGTGCTGGAGCAACAACTCTGCGAATAGCCACCCTAGCCTTGGTGCATTCAACCGCAGAGTATTGCACACCTGTTTGGTGCCGCAGTGCTCATACCCGCCTCATCAAACCCACCATCAACGATGCCTTGCGAATTGTGACTGGATGCCTGCGTCCTACACCAGCGGACAACCTTCCAACCCTCTCAGGCATCCAACCTGCTGAGCTTTGTCACATTGGAGCCACACTGTCTCTAGCACGCTGTGCCATGGAACCTGAACATCTGCTCCACTCAGCACTCACTCGCCCATCTAGTGCAGATGCATGGCACCTCAAATCGAGACACCCATTTGTACCTGCCGCACAACATCTCATCAGTTTATCTGACAACACGTGCAGCACGGTGGGCGGATAACCAATGGAATGTGGAGTGGATGGACAGCCTCACAAGACTCCGCATTTTCATCCCCGACACCGGCACCCACCCCTCCAGAATGGCCCACCCAAGAAGAGCCTGGGTCCGGCTTAACCGCCTCCGCACTGGTGTCGGACATTTCCGCTCCTGCTTGTAAAAATGGGACATGGCCTCCTTTGTGGTGTGTGAGTGTGGCGCAGAAGACATACCGTCCGTTGTGTCCTCCAATGTCCAATCCATCGACCTCCCCATGGACTGCATGACCTGACGGTTCTGGACGATAAGACAATTGAATGGCTGCCCAACACCTGCCCCAAGATCTAGTACAGCCAAGCAGTGGTTTCAACAACTCGCTCAAAAGAAGAAGACATGATAATGATGTTGTTTTGGTATTTGATTCATTTTTTACATTCACAATGTCATTTCCTGCAAATGGAACTTAACAAATCTACCACACATTCAGTACGCTGTACGTTTAGCTAAAAGTCTCATTAATCATGGACATGTCACTTTACCACAAAGAAGTGGACGAGTTAGAAAACATTTTAGGGCTGTAAAATTGCTACAATATGTGGATGAGCGCATTCTATTGACAATAAAATAAAAAAGACGCTGTGTCCTATGTGCATAAAAAAAGAAAAAAACAACTTAAGTGCAAAACGTGCAATCTGCCTAATGTGTATGATTTATTTCACACCATATCACACCTAAAAAGATACAATAGCGCAACATTTTCCAAAACAAAATGTTATTAATGCGAAACGTGTTTTTTTGACATTGGTTATATTCGTGTGTCTTGAACACTGTTGGGACATACTTATCCCAGGATGCAATACTGTAGGGACAAAAATGTCCCACTTCCGATTTGTAAATTTTATAAAGAAATGATATAAAATTGAAATTACCATGTTTATTTATAAAACAATGCTCTCATGCCAAAAATCAAGTTTAAAATCAATTTGTTTATAATCAGTATTGAAAGGGTTAAATCACCATCATTTGCAACTGTGATATTTGGACTCCTTGGGCTAAAATCTTCGATTACTTTTTATGATGTATAATGTGGACTTGCTGGCTCAGTAAATTTCTGCCAGACTGACTTCACTAATTCCGGTAACTTACCCGGGATTTTCTCATTAATCCTGCTTGCTGTGCATACATTTTCGTAAGCCCGGGTTATCACATGTTGTCAATAACTTCATAATTTTCATTCAATTCAAATTCAATGTTTTAAAAAACAATAGGTGTCTTTTTTATAGAGCTTAGGATATGAATTCCAATCTATGAAGGTTTCCGTTCTACAATACTTTCAAAGATGCGAAGATTATCCATTAACTTAAGCTAATAAGAATGAGCCTGATCAGGTTTACCCAATGCGAAGTCTATGCTGAGTTCGAGTGACGTGATCACCTGGAATCGCCTCTGATCATATAACTTCAATCTAATTATGCTTATCACTAATTTAAGTATGATCATTTTTGTTAAATTTTATTTTTTGAATAGGATGACATGAACCTGGCTGAGGAGAAAAAAGAACCACTTCGTACTAAAGAAATGATTGTCAAACGAAACATGGTTATCCAGTGGCTCAATAAGACCTCAATTGTAAAGGTAAGTTTATTCGTTATATTCTTGCTCATTTTTGTAAGTAATGAAGAAGGTATGCATAATTTTACATGTACGGTAGTTTTTATTATGGATACCAACTCAAACTAACATAAATCTCTGGGGAGCCGATGCAAGTGTGATCTCGAGCGAAATGACTAAAAGTGCATCACAAAATAAAATTGTTTTTGGTTCTTCGCCTTACGACTTGATTGTCGCTGTCTTGTATTCTTATTGATTTTCTCAGGGTGAGCAAGCTATGACACCGCAGCAGTTTATTCACAATCTGCAAGCTTTGATTCGACAAAATATTGAAGACAAGTTCAGCAGAGAAAGCAATCGGGAAATCTTGCAAACGCTTGAATCCTTACGTGTTTCACTGAACAGCAACCCTCTCAGGTATTTCCACGAGCACAGATCATTGTGACTAGCGTTTGCTAATAACGAATTTTTTTGCTTGCACACAGAACTGATACACTCGAAAACCAAGTATCAAGAATTTGTGGTTAAGACTTTTGATCGCAGAAGCATAGTCACATGAAAAGTTGCTCACTTTGCTCTGGTGACAGGGGGGTCCATAAAATGTAAGTTTTCATGGGGGCATAGGCTTCTCTCTCTAGAACTCTTGTTTCGCCAAACGTTGTGCAAGTGAACTTGCAGTTACCACCCTACCTGAGAATATGTAAAAGAAAGCATTTTTCGATCGCATTAAGTTGTGTGCTTAATTTTCTTCAAGTTTACGTGGTTCGCGGCTTGCTGTACGCTATGCAGTTCTACTTTTCTTGAGTTGGTTATGAAAACTATAACCAGGTAAAACAGCTACATTGTGCGGATTGTCACAGTTACCACACAGTCAGAAAACACTACGAACGATTCCTAAACATGCAGTGCTGTTGATGTTGTGTTAAAGTTTCTTAGGCCTCCTGTGAAGATCTAAAAACGTATGCTCCCGCAGACTGTGGACTTGCCTCCCGGAAAATGGGGAGTTGATTATTAAGAGTTCGTATACGGTTTGCTTCCAGCTTTCACAGCGAATAGAGGCGATATAAGCTCAAATACTGCAGCCGTGAATGAGCGCCAACTTTCAATTTCGGTTAAGTTGCTAAATCAGTTTGCAGCCTCCTACTCAAAAATCTTGCTGCCGCGTGCTGCTTAAACGAAAGATCGATCGTCAATCGTAGTCGGTGTTTAGTGATAACGTGCCGCAGTATTTTTTTTATAATAATCTTTCAGGCATAACTACTTTATTGCAAGATTCACATGTGGAATTGTGATTCTTTTCGAATTTTTTGAAGTTATGCTAAGTTTTTGCATAAATACTAAATATCCTCTTACAGTTGGGTTCAGAACTTCGGTCGCGATGGGTTGGACACTTTGCTGAGGATTCTCAACGACAGATATGATAACAATCGAAATTCAGATACTGATAGCAAAATAAAACACGAGATCATCCGTTGTCTCAAAGCCTTCATGAACAACAAAGTAAGTTTTAAAATTCCTGCACTCGCAACTCGTGACGCTTGCGATTTTTCAGCTAACAAAGGTTTGCTACAACTTGGTAGGTTTTAAAAAAGATTACTTGTAGCGACATTGTATCTTTTCCTGTGAAAGAAAAAATCTGGGCGCCCAAAATAAGTGGTTTGCGCCGATTTGCCACTGACTTTGATTTGAAACTGTAGGCCAGTGGTGCTCAAACCGTGGCCCAAGGCCCTCTGGAGTGGCCCGCGAAGCAATTTTCATTGAAAGAAAACTTAACACTTTAATCATTTAAGAGAATATTTTAGATAATTTTTATTGAGATTATTAATTCTTGTGGCCCGCGAAGGGTTTCTGAAAGGTAAATGTGGCCCACGAGCCAAAAAGTTTAAGCACCACTGCTGTAGGCTTTTGAAGTGATTCAGCCAGAAACTATAATCTTATTCGGTCAATAATTTCTTATTCAGTGATACTCTCCAGCTTTAAGCTGCGTTTTTTATACGGCGTGTTCGACGGCCGCAACAGCGTTGGTCAACAACGCACCTTTGCCCGGCATTTGATCGAATAGATCGTCGTGGTAACCCTGCACTTTGCCCAATTTTTATGTGCTGCGCTTCCTCGGAATTACGAAATTCCGGAAGCAATGTTTCGGCAAGGCAACTACGATTTCCCCTGAAACTTTTGCTAAGCAAATCTTGCTGGCTGCACAGACGGAGAAGCGGCCTACAAGCCGATCAAGGAACATGCTTATCTCGGTGTGAATTTGATAACTGAACCTCAGGGAACTGCTAGATGATCCGGAACTTAATCCGTTGTTCCTACGGCCTTCCCAAGATCATACGACTGTTAGAACCATTAATAGGTTATAGAAAAAGCGATTGGCTCTTAAATGTTTTTCGAGCGATTGGCTCTTATGTTTTTCAACATAAGGTTTGTGAACCACTTGATGTGTAAAGTAGCGGTTGTGATGCTGCGAAGTTTAAAATCAATGTATTGCTATTGTTTTTTTCTGCTTTTCTATCAGTTTATAAGCGCGCAATCCTCGATTTACTCTTCAAGTCTTCGAAAAGACATTCCCTTCCAGGGTTGGGAACTTAGTCTTTTTGCTGCCAACTGTGAAAATTTGACCGTTTTCAGAAGTGGTTTGGCTGCAAATATTTTGTTTGGCGTTCTTTGAGTATTTTTGAAAAATTGGCCGAGTTTTGGCCTGATTTGCATGTGCCACCACATTCCGGTGTATAAACACTCAATGTTTACATGTGCACTCTCACAAAGCACTCTTCTGTTCCTGATGGTTGAATTATCCAGTTTAACATTCCATACCCAGAGAATGGAAATGGTTAACGACGCATAATGATCATTATTATGTAATCAATGGAATGAACTTTTAACCTGCAGTTTATTTCCTGAAAACCACGTTTGGCCTCAGCACGAAGCTTTGGCCGTTTATGAGTTCGCCTGGCCATTGCGCTGATAAAGTATCTACCATCCGGGGTCGAAATCAGCTGATATTTTCCAGGGGGATNAAAATGATTGTAATTTGTTGTTGTACCTAACAAATAAACATGTTTTTGAAAATTTGGGCGGGGGAAATTACTCAGTTTCCCTCCTGCTTGCGGACCTGCTACCAACCCTGTTCCCTTCGTGCTTGCGCTCTTTGATGTTTGGTGCAATGAGGTGAAAACAAAAAAACCTGACCACATCTTGACCAGTTGTTTTTTGTAACTAAAAACGACCAGGTTTTGAAGTCTCGGCGACTTTTATTGAAATTTACGTCTTAAGTTGCGTTTTCAGTACAGCCCTTTTCAATGTATAAAACTTGGCTTGCTGCCGTTATCTTGTTGTTCGTAATTGTGGTTTGTTTTCAGAAGCAATGTCTTAAGACAACAGCCTGCGCACGCACCATCGCGCGTTGTTGCGACAGTCTTGCAAAACGCAAGTGCTGTTGGTGAATCAATTTCAGACGCATCATCGCTACTGAAATGACACAGACATGAGTGCTATCGAAATGGTTCCTGTGTGTTCCAGGGCTTGGGATGTGAAATTACTCGCTTTTTGTGACAACGACCTAGTGACTGCTAACTCGTATATCGCAGACCACTTTCGTTTGCATCACCTGCTGTCCTAAATACATTGTTTCTGCGTTGACCGGACACCGTAACAGTATATATCACGGTGTTCATATCACCAAGTTTTTTGCCAACTTGTGGAAAGGGCAAGGCAGGGAGAGTTAACGCTAAATGTCATATCGACGTAAGGAGAAATAATGCGTAGGTTTAAGATGACTTGCGGGTTTCAAGTTCCTTGTCATTTATTACTACACTCTCGTGACCTCAGCGCATTTCAAAACCAGTTGCAAATGGGGAAATGTGCAATGTCTTTCGCAATAACGACTCTGCGGATGTGCAGAACGCTACTTCGTCACATGCACATATGACCCAGCGGAACTATTAAGTTTCACAGTCATGGTGTAATGTTGGATGTCCGAAACAGTGTGCTGAGGTAATGAAAAATAGAAGCGAACTGTACTTTCGCTATAGCGATTTTCCCTAACAACGATTTATTGTTCAGTATGGAATACATGACATGTTTGACAAAGAATATGGAATTGTTACACTCTGCCGAGCAATAGATCCGACGAACAAAATCATGATGACCGACACTGTCAAACTTGTTGCTGCTGTTTGCTTAATTGAGGACGGGTTAGTTACTCCGTGCTGTTATTTCAATCGTGTTTTCAGTTTTCTGCAGATACTGGCATTTGAAAAAAAACTATATGTGCCTGAAACCAGCAGTACGACGTGGTGTTTTGTGACATACGCCTTCACACGTTTCATTTCAATTGCGTGTTCTTCAAAAAAAATCATTCCCTGTAAAGGTAATCCTCGTATGAGATCGTATTAAATCCAACATTATTTTCTCTGCATGATTGATTACTATCAATCAGCTTGACTGTGATCAAAACACGCTACTTCTAGCACAGTGTTAAATGTTCCATGGCGTTTGCATTTTTCTACACTATGTAAGCCAGGGCGAAATTGCCAGTTTTAGCTAGCATGATAGACTGCGACTTTTTGGAAGTTTTAATACGTTGCGGTTATGAGAATGTAAGGTGTGATAAAAAAAACTTAACGCTATTTTGTTCATGAACCGACTAGAAAATGAGTTAGCTAGGTTCTGTTTCCATTTACAGACTTGACCGAGTTCTTGAAGCTCTTACGATCTGCCATGAAACGCAACTGCTAAAGCAGCAGAATGCCACAACCGAAGAACAACAGCAACACGCCATTTTGCCTGTTGGCCCCACAAGATTCGATGCCATTATTAACGGATTACGGAGCGGCGAGAAATGGCCGCAACTTCGAGTTGCCTGTTTACAGTTGGTCAACGTTTTGGTGTGCACTCCTGATGAACTGGACTTTCGCATGCATCTCAGGAACGAAATAATGCGAGCTGGACTCATTCATATATTAGAGGTATAGATCTTGCATACACGCGCCAGCGTTAGTACTGTTGTATGATACTGTACCTCCATTTTTATGTTGTTTATGAAGACCTATCGATAAATATTTTTCTGTTTGCATTTAAAATTTGTTTTATTTTAACTTAAGTATATACATTTTCTATTTCAATTGTTCCCAAGTGGGGATCCACAGAAAGATTTTTAGGGGGTCTAAACTGGAGAACATTATGAAGGTTTAGCAGATTTTCGTCTGGTTCCAAACTTCTTTTTTGTCACCAGGTCGTATCAAATTTGACCAGATTTTCAAAATCTGGTGGCGCATTTCACTATCTGTCAGCACTGTTGCTGAATGTTGCAACGATTGGCGAACAACCTTATCAAATTTTCTAGTAGAGACGTAACAGTATTAAATGGTTCTATTGAAGGAGTCCGCAGCTTCGAGTCAAATCGTCAAAAGAGTCCATGACCCTGAAAAGGTTGAGAACCACTGTTGTATTTAATATGTGTATTATTTAATGGACAAACTCCTTCAGTTGCATCATTAATTTTGTTTTTTTCGCTTGTTACTCGCGTACTTAAACTGGAATGAAAATCTGCCAACACGACAAGGAAGATTTTAAAGCGTCCAAAGTAATCTGTAGAACCAAGCGAGTGCTGCGAATCAGGCCGAAATATCAAACTGGCAATGGGTGTAACAGGAGCTCATTGGTGCACAACGTTGTGGAAAGCAAATAGATGTTAAACAACACGTTTGTGATCAATTGCTCTCTGTCGTGAAACCAGGGTCTAAGATCAGCGGCATTGGACAACCACGTCACTTGATTTCCACAGGCGATTGTTTTTTTCAGACTATTCAAATTCTTGGTTCGAACATCGTATTTCACCGGTTGTGGGTCTCTTCTATTGGTGTTTGATCCACTCACAACCAAACTGTTATTCTGTCACACAGAAGTAGTCTTATCCCAGGCCTTCTTCATTAGCATTTGAGCAATATTTTTTCATGACATGTCATACTGTACTTGTCTATTGTGTCTGACTGTCAGTGTTCGTAATCAATTTTGATAATTCTGTTCGTCTCCCAAAGTTTGTGTCCTTGAAACCTGGAATAATGTCCAAACACGAAAAGTGAAAGCACCAAATAAAAATCAATACGAGTGGCTGAAGACGAAGAATGCAGTGGGCAACTTGCACATTCTTAGCCAATCGCTCGTTAGCCCCGATTCTATTAGAGAAGTCACTTTTCTCATGAAACAAAATGCAATAGAATATCTGATTCTGTTTGGGCTAAGCATCTGTATCAATATGCGAGACGGCCAGGCGACGAACTGTATAACGACAGGTTCATGCTTCACGCTTGCGAGCGTAATTGGACTGTGGAATGCGTTTTAAGTGCATCGTATGCACTTTGTCCACTGCATGAGCCTACGTCCCTTACAAACTCTATTAATCTCGGTTTTACTTTACGGGCCTTCCACTTGCATCTTTAAAATTCCGGGTCGAGAGCATGACCGGCCCTGTAGCTTTAATATGTAAAGTTCTTGAATGTGGGAGCAACGTCTTGCCGCTGTTGGCCACGTGGCGTTAACATTTCCTCAAACTGCGGTAGGCATTGCGTACACTCAGGCTGAATTTCGCTTCGGGAGCTTGTTCATCTTGATCATGATGACCTTTAGTAATCTCGTCGACAGTGCATAATCGTTGCCTGTAGCTATTTTTGTGATTTTTCGGTTCCATTGAGATCCGTTTTTGGCCAAGAATGCAGTGAATGACTTAAAAGGGCTGCCACTTCTAATAAAGAGCTGAAAAGACGGGTTTAATTATTTTGTAAAGTAACTTCGTTTTATCTAAACCTCTTTGCAGAAGTAGATGACAACGATTTCGTGTTCGTAGCCACTGAAGGCTAAGCGTCCCCCGTGGCTTCGTGCCCAATATCACACTCTACTTCTGCAAGGAAGTTTGATAGACAAAAATTAACTTTACATGCGTTCCACGAACTTGCGTCTATATTTATTACATAAACAGTTATCAGCATTAGCACATGCAACCATTTTACTGTTAAGTTTCATCAGTTCTGGTGATGAAAACAGGAAAAAGTTACGTATGATGTAATTCATAATCCATGAATTCTTTTCCAAAAATCTTTTTGCTTTTTAAACATTGTTTTCCTTATTTCTATTTGAATAAGAGCTGATGATTACCTTCCTAGTAGGAAAAATTTATACTCTGTCAGATCTTACATTGTCTATGGAAAGAAGCCCTTCTCAGCACAGAATCAGACACTAAGATCAGCAGATCTTAGATCAGTAGATCTTAGTGTCTGATTCTTTGCTTGGAAAGGTTTCCTTTCGGTAGACAGTGTTGATTTACTACTTCTTCCCAGTTTTCGCATTTCAGTCATTTCTTCCCGAATTTTTTCAAGATTTTTGGCCAAACATTTCCTTCCAAGCAGAAACACTGTTGTTGTTTCTCCACTTTCACTCTTTTGTTCCTAATTCCGTTTTCGCTTGGTGGTAAAATGCGTTTAGGCGCAGGCTTAGCCAAGCGTGAGGTTTCTTAAACAGCATGACAGTACTATCTACTCGCAACTGCACCTCGCTCCTCGGCAGTAAGTAAAGTAAGTAAATTCTGCCTGACGTCATCACTCGCGTGCATCATCTGTTCTTAGCATGAAAAGTAGCAAGTGCCCGGTATTATAGCTCTCCGCCGCGTTCGCTGCGTTGTCAAACAATTTTTGTAAAATGCGTTCAGTTAAACACCGGTGCTTCGCGCCCTTGATTTTCGCTAAGTCAGTAAATAAATATATTTCATTTCTATCCTTGAATTTCCAGCCAAAGGGAAATGATTTTTACTATTTTCGTGCTTAGGACCTGAAACGGAGTCAAAATGAAGAACTCCAGATCCAGCTTCGAGTGTTTGAGGAGCACAGAGATGGCGACTTTGATGAGCTTGTTGGCAGATACTATGACGTGAAGCAAGAGTTTGAATATCCTTTAACGATTCTTGCTTAACTTAATGGCCTTGAAAGATTTGCATGAGTTCGTGGAAAACACGCAAAATATTATATGCTTTGTAATGTTTTCCGGTAACTCTTTCATGGCAACATCGCAACTTGAAAATGAATTAAATGACGCTGAATGAATCAAATGACAGTGCGAACAATTTCTAAGGGCGTTTGAAGATAATTTAAAATCGCACGTCTCACGTAATGAACGGGTGGTTTCCGAAACATCGTATTTGGTTCCGTAAAGTTCTAACAGAGCGACACCGATTGGTTCTACCAGTATTTATATATTTCATTAATGTTTGTTTGTTGCTGGTGCAACAAGATATATTTGCAGGTCATGAAAGCCTTTTCTCGTTGGTCTCCAAGTATCAAATAGATCTCCATTAACATCAACTTTTTTGTATGATACGCGAACCGAAATTTTTTTCACGAAATGAAATTGTACCCCAAAATATTTTTTCATTACTTGCGAGCGTAGATAATCTCTATTGCGTCTTATTTGAAAGTGACTGAGACCGGTCGCTCTGGTAAAGTCTTTAGTTCAGTCATTTGATGCCCTTGATTGTTCTTAACTGGATTTTTCTGGGTGCCTTTACGGATTCTTCAGAGATTTTCGAAGTGCTGCACAATTCCTTAGACGGAACTCCGAGTGAACCTTTCTTCCTATCCATTCTGCAACACTTGCTGAGCATTAGAGATGATGAGTGGGCCAGGTACCTTGGATTTTCACGTGTTATTGTGTAGTTTATTGCCAACGATCTCTAAGACTCTTCGACGATTTCCGGCGTCCTCGCATCACCGATCCTCTGGATCGTGGTATCCACGTTCGGTAAATGTTGCGCTGAAGGCCAGTGCAAGGATTTTGAACTTTCCTATCTGAATCCGTTAAAACATTTCTACGTATATTTGATGGCATGTTATATATAGAAAGCGTGAATACCGAACGAGCGTTGCGCTTGTCGGAGTTCAGGTTGTTTAGAACACTGTTTGCAGAATAAATGTTCAGCCACAGTCCCAGCCACAGTAAGTTCATGTATGTTTCAGGCCACAGTACTACAAGCTCATAGAAGAAATGGTTTCTCAAATTATACTGCATAGAAGTGGCATGGATCCTGATTTTGGGTAAGCGCTGTGATGGTCATTGTGAATAATCCTGAAGATTTAAATAAGCTCAGGTTCTTTCTTTTGGAGAGGAATGGTGTTTTTTTCACTTTCACTCTATTCAGGTATCGCAGACGCTTTGCGGTTGATGTTGAACCATTGATTGATCAAATGGTTGACAAAGCAAAAGTGGAGGACAGTGAATATCGAGCTGCCGAAAGCCAGAAACAAGTGAGTTTGTAAATGTCCGAATGATACTGACTGGCCTTGAAACGACAGTCTAATTACTGTATATACGTCAGTGTCACCAACTTGGAGTGGAATGGAGTTATGCTTTTCGTTGCTTTAGTCTAATTGCTTTGTTTAGGTTGGCTGCAGCTGCTTGCTTAGTCAATTTCATTTGATGCATTTCAATTGATCAATTTTAGTTTGTAGCTGGTCATCTGGTTAACCTTTTTTGACCTATTGAGGCTATTTTTGTCTGTCAAACTGTCGCTTCTCGGTTATTTCCCATGTCAGCTTCACTTTTGCTTCAAAGATTGGTTTTCTAAAATATGATCCTTTGATGAAGTTAAACAAAAAATCCTTTGAGCCAGTCAAAATAGTTTTTTAGTTCATTTCAATACCTGCGTTTTTAATCGAATAAAGTCAGGAAATTATTAGTCAATGTTGCAAAAGAGTTAAGAACTGGTATAAGAATTGACATTTTGTTTGTGCCGTGCACATTCGTTTGGCAGTGGCGCGATCTAAAGATTTGTAGAGTACCGCACGCTTTTGCTTCAGGATGCACGTTTATTGTTTTACTCTGTACTTGTATTTCACTTCTCTGCGTTGGTTGCGTGTGTCTCTCCAGTCAGTTGCTGAGTTGACTAACGAGGAGCTGCTCTCAGTTTGTCATTGTACATTTGCGTTTGCTTGAAAAACTAATTCGCCCTTAAACTACTTTGTGGTGCATGCTGCAATCTTGAGATAAGATTTATCCAACATTAAGAATATATCTTTTACGAAGCTGTAACTATGTTAATTCAAAAAATGGCGTAATGCAAATTAATCTTAGCATATTCTCATTTGTTTAAGTCGCCGTCAAAATATTTTCAATACGTTGTGAATCTGAAAGTTGCTACAAAGCTTTTTAGAAATATTGCTTTATTGTAGGTCTAACAATGCTAATTAAACTTTCTAGCTGGAGCAAGAACTGATTGCACGACAAGAAGCTGAACTGAAATTGAACAAGAAGTCGAATGAATTGACCGAACTGGAAAAAAAAGTAAAGCAACAGGAAGAACTTATCGCCAGTTTGGAGGAGAAGGTGGTTTTCGTGTTGATTTATTTTCGATTGCTTGTAACGAACTAATAGCTACTGTTGTGAGATTGACAATGGTCTTTGCAGTAAAACTGATAGATGTTGCTACTAGTTCTGATAATGGAGCTTTGCTTCGTTTAATTCAGCTGTAACCAAACTTTTTTTGAGCGCAACCCAAACATGAGTTTAAAATTCTCGCGACCCAAGCCTCAAACAGCGTATTCTATAATGAAAAAAATAATTATTTTTAGCAGTGAGTTGCTACGTTCGTTTTCATTGTCAGCAAGATTTATTTTCCCATACACCTACGCTACAGGCAGACACAGACACGCGGTGGTCCACCCCCTTGTATTTTATTACAAGCATAATCAGTATTTCAGTGCGATTGGTGAAACTGAAGTTTCGCCTTGGATCGTCTCGGCGCGACCCATATTTTGGAAATCACTGGTCTAATCAGTGTCTCCAAAGTGGTTCAAATCATCCCTTGGAGGTCGAAGGAATTAAAAAAGTAAAGCGTTCATGTGCACCTGGGGTCCAAAAGAGGATTGGTCAACAACTTATATTCGGATTTGTTTGAAGATAACAAAAAGGTGGATTTGTCCTTCACTTGGGAAAATTTTTGTTAATCTCCTTTTATTGAGGGTTCGGCAAGAAATTAAGGTTGCCTTAATGAAACCATCAGTTAAAAATTTAAGGGATCCCTGTTGTAAGCTATGCTTGTACCAGTTTCATGAATTCTGGATTATGTCCGACGTATGACGAAGAAACAAACGACTAATAACTTGGCAAACAGTGGTACTTGTACGGACGAACTACGTTCGTTGGTTTCTTTGTTAAGCCGTTTTAACTAGCAGAGCTGATATCAAGGACGATGTTGCTTTACTTATATTTTCAGGTCAAAAAGGGCGGTCCTCCTCAAGCTGCATCTGGGACAGTGCCTCCACCACCGCCGATTGGTGGAACTATACCACCTCCTCCGCCAATCGGAGGAGGGTCATCTGTACCGCCTCCCCCTCCACTCGCAGGGTCTGTTCCACCACCACCTCCCTTAGGCGGTGTTCCTCCTCCTCCTCCTATTTTAGGCGGGGGGGTTCCACCACCGCCTCCTCTTGGAGGTGTACCGCCACCCCCACCCATCGGTGGCGTACCCCCACCTCCACCTGTTGGAGGGGCACCACCGCCACCTCCAATGGGAGGAGTGCCCCCTCCTCCTGGTGGTTTCAGGCCTCCTCCTCCTCCTGGGCCTGCATTACCGTCTGGAATGTCACCCAAAAAGACTTATAAGCCAGAAACAACCATGAAACGTTTGAACTGGCAGCAGATTAAAGCTCCATCTATCAAAGAAAACAGTTTTTGGTCGAAAGCAAAGGAGGAGATCTTTGAAAGTCCAGACCTATTCACTCGTTTGATGGCCACATTTGGTCAAAAAAAAGTTGCTGCCAAAAAGACGGACAAAGGAGAGAAACCCCAGAAAAAAGCCAAAGAATTAAAAGTCTTGGATGGCAAGTCCGGACAAAACTTGTGTAAGTCGTTTTTCTCTTTTAGCATTCTTTAGTCATGGGTTCGTTTGTGCTTGTTATTTACTTCAGCGCTTGCAATGCGAACAATTAAACAGAAGCGGTATGTAGTGAATGCTGAAGGAATTTAGTCACGTTGATTTGCCTACTTAATATAAAGTTCTCTTGAGCAGTTTTATTGGGAACGCTGAACTGTTATAACGAAACCCCAGTGTTTATAAATGTGTGTGATGCAAATTTTCATATGAAGTCGTGGAAAAAAACGAAAACAAACAATGACCATCATATCAAAGCTTGATGAGTCATCGGGTCGTCCCGACTGTTACCAGTCCTCTAATGACAGCTGTTTGTGCTCGTCGTGCAAAGTAAAATGTGACTTCTCATCCTATTTAAAGCTACTAAATATTTTACACCCATCCCATAATCTACATCAGGGGTCGGCAATCTGCGGCACGCGTGCCACACTTGGCACGCCAAGCAATTTCTAATGGCACGCAGAAGCTACAAGTTTTACATAGCAATTTCGTTATGATTCACGCAGAAGATATATTGACCTTGACTTGTATAAGAATACGTATGTTGTTGGCACACTGAATGATATGAAACCTATAAGTCGGCGCACAGTTAGCAAAAGGTTACCGATCCCTGATCAACATAAACAAACAAGGAATTTGAAAGGAGATCTACGTCGAAGCCTGGGACGTATGCCGGTTTTTGTAGGGTATCTTCGGCCAGAAGTGCTGAGTCCGAAAGGGTGGTATAGACCAGTGGCCCTCAACCTTTTTTAGGCCATGGACCATCTTTTCAAAAAAATAGTCGGTGGACCACTTTGCTATGCAGACACCTCATGAACAACTACTCGAAAATGTATTGCACATAAGTCAGTGAACGTTTTATCAAGGATTTATGGAACTATCTGTGGACCACTAGAAATTCCAGGTGGACCACGTTGAGAATCACTGGTCTAGACATATGGTGCTAACATACGACTTTGGGTGTTCCATCCAACAAATGAAGTACCAGTCAGTAGTTCATACATTAAATGCTGTGAGACTTGTTGGTTTGTCAAATTAACCATTGCGTTTGTTGCCCAGCAATCTTTTTGGGTACGCTGAAATGTTCGTTTGAAGAAACGAAGAACAAGATCCTCGGCGTAGAAGACAGTCTTGATGAGTCTCTTTTAACTAATCTTATGAAGCAACTCCCTGAACAGGAAATAATATCGAACTTAAAAGAATACAAAAAGCAAATGGATGAACTTCACGAAGCGGAACAATTCTTGTGCACGGTGAGTGCGTTTGCATTGTTCCTACTTTTCTTCAACTTTTCCTGCATTTGTGCGATGCCTCTTTTCCCATCGAATGTCTTTTATTGTTGCTTTGATCTTTTTCCAGCTGAGCGACATTCCTCGTCTCCATGTTCGTCTGAAGCACATCATGTTCATGCGTCAGTTCGATGAACTGGTCGCTGATATAAAACCTGACATTGTATCGGTCACTGCCGCTTGCCAGGACATTAACAAAAGTGACAGGTGGAGAATTGTGTTCACGCGTTTTATTTGCTTCACAGGTTACGATTATTTCGCGTTAGTTGTTAACTGTAAGTTCATAAATAAAGACAGGTTCTTTCAGGTTTAAGTTATATTTTTAGCGTATTGCGGCAATTGCTCCTGATGCTGTAATATTAAAAATTATTGGATAAAGCGATGTGTAAAAGCACATCGCGCTTGCTTCACATGATTAGGTAGCAATTTCCTTCAGAGCGGTAGATAATTTTTGAAAGTTATTCCGTTTCATATGTAAGTATTTTTCCGTATAGATTCAAACATTTCCTTGAGCTGGTGCTCTTGATTGGAAACTACATGAATTCTGGTTCCAGGAACGCAGGGACTCTGGCGTTTGACATCGGATATCTCACGAGGGTGAGGGCGGGTAGTTTTTATTTTCCGGTCGCATTTAATTTTCCTCTTTTAGATAGAGGATGCAATGGTATCTACAGTTTTATATCAGAAAGATTTTAATCATCGCTCCAGACGACGCTGAGGTGTTGGGTATCGGTGTGGCTGTACACCGATGTGGTGACGGTTTATTGAACAAGTTACCTAGATGTGTGTAAAATTTCTTCTGTTTTTGTGTAAGATCTCTTGAGGAGAATTTTCTGATTCATATTTATTTCGTACATATCGCGACTAGGTACAAATGCCATTCGGGTAAATGAAGGTAATGTGCAAATGGGTGTATTATGCACTGTTGAAAATTCAAGAAACAACAAATTACTGACGACAATGTGTTGAGGAACATTGCGCTTTAGTGTTTAACCTATTATACTGCCTATACTTCGCTTTTTGCATATAAAGATTGGAATAAGCCAAGCAAACGACAAAATTGCGTGAACTATTGATTTTTCAGCTGAAAGATACAAAGAACACAGAGAACACAATGTCGATGATGCATTTTCTGGCGGGTATGATTGAGGAACAGAAGGATAAACGATACGCCAATGTGCATGGATTTATTGATGATTTAAAACATGTGCCAAAAGCCTCGCGAGGTGAGAATGCAAGCAACTTGCTTTTTTTAAAAGGGAGGAACGTTTGCAGAATGCGTCCTGCGTGCTGAAGTCGCGGACAGTGTGGCAGAAATGTTTTGTATGTGATTGGAATCAAACGTTTCGGACTGAACTGCGCGGGTAGCTACAAACATTGATCTTTTACCACGCTTTTATACGGTGTATTGAGAGGCGGTAACCGTCTCTCAAAATACAATAGAAACTTACTTTACTATCATCATCAAAATACACTAAAACCTTGCTTTGCAAAGATCTCGGCATTCGGATAATATACTCTCGTTCTCTCAAAATGTCTTTGTGGCAGCTAAATCAAACCTTTACCTTAAAAAATCCTGATATTATATATGGTTTTGCATGTACGACTGTAGTCTCTGCTGAACAACTGCGAAAAAACACTTCGTCGATGAAGTCAGCGTTGGAGCGTCTGGAGAAAGATATTGAATCTTTTTCAAAAACGAAAGACAAAGGAGACAAGTTCTCAGAAGTGATGTCGATATCCTTTATTTCAAACATATGCTATTTTGAGTCTACTACAGTTTATGTTTTATGTAATTCCAGCGATTAAAGAGATTTGCAACGTTATGAAATTATTAAATGGCTCCAGTCAATGATTGTAGTTTTTCCTCGAGTCGATGAAGCGCGCAACGCAGTTATCTTCAAATCCAACCTGGTGCAAACTTTAACCGAGTGTTGTTAGTGTTTCGAAGTAAGTTGTGAAGTTTTAGGTAAAACAACTTCATCGACTGATTGTGATAACCTGACAGCAGAGACGGCCACAAAGGCAGACATTCAGGCTTTAATTCACTGAAAGTTTACGCTACGTTGAAACACACGGCACCTGCAATAAAATAACGATAAGCACGGCAAGAGTAACATTATTGAGAACCACACAACACCGATGACCAAACTGGTTCAACACTCTGGGCACGTAAGATGTAAACCTGGCTTGCACCAGCAGAACGAGTAGGCCCACGGCAAGAGCAAAGCGTTGATTGTTTAATTGACAGTTACAACAAAATCGTCCCGTGCACGTTGCATTACATACATACACATTTCATTACACTGATATAATAATGTGGATCGTCGCGTTTTTTTTCTTTAACTTGGATTGTGTCTGCACGCATTTATCAAGAAAGCCATGGAAGAATTCACTTTGGTTCAAGAAATGCACGAAAATATGGAAAACGTGTTTAATTCTTTGAGCGATTATTTGTGTTTCGATAAAAAGAAGAAAGACACGGAAACTTTCTTTGGAGAAATGAACACATTCCGGACAGATTATTTGGTGGGTTGCGTAGAACTGACATGTTTTTCATTTTTCCAATTTAAAATTTCTGGTGCGAAGGAACTGAACTGGTCCAGGTGCTTTTAAACGGCGGTGCAAAAGCGCTTCGTAAATGGAATAACGGATTGATCAAAAGCTTAACGATTTAACCAAAACTGCCTGTTGAAGCATCATTGCGAGTGTCGTTGTTCATCAGTGATGTTTGCGGTAGATTTCCACTATTTTAGCGAAATGCCGCACTCTCTGTGTGTTTGTGTAACGCGTTCAGATGATTTTCAGCGGCAAATCAACGACAAATGGCCATTATTTGCGCGAGGGAAGTTGATGGGCTAATCTCTGCTTACAGGAAGCTGTGAAAGAAAACCAACGAAGAAAGGAAATGGAAGAGAAGCAGCGAAAAGCGAAGCTGGCGAAGGAGAAAGCGGAAAAAGAAAAAGAAGAAAGGAAAAAGAAGCGCCAGCTGGCGGTCGACATTGATGCAGGTTCTCGCGTTCACATTCATTCGTTATTTTGGCAAAAAGCCTATCCTTACAACGTGTTTCTGCCCGCCATACTGCTGCTCAAACATCCAAATTGAATAAACACCACGTTTAATCAGATTTCTTCATCTATCCATATATGTGCGTGCGTGATGTTTGATGACTTTTAAACTAGATTGTGTTAACGACTTACTGCGGTTGTTGCAGAGGGTGACCAAGAGGGCGTGATGGACAGTCTGCTCGAAGCCTTGTCTTCTGGCAAAGCATTTAAGAAGGAGGGTCGAAGAAGGGCGCCACGTGGCGACAAAGGTAGGACCCATACTTCATCCGTTAGTTGTGGTTTAAATTAAATTAGGGCTAAGTCATTAATCATATTGATAGTTTATAGTGTTGACTGACCCGTGTGGATCAATTACACAAAGTATGTTTACAGACTGATTTAACATGCTGCTTGAGTCGAGTTACGCACGCGTAAACTGTAAATGCGAGCACTAACGTAATGTCCGATTTGACGATCTTTCCTTCTGTATGGTAGACAATTTGTGCTTGTTAACATCTATTGCGGTTGTGCTTTAAGAACTCAATTAAAATGGTTCGTTGCTGTTCCTTTTATTTCATTTAGTAATGTATAATTTCTCACGGGAAACATGCTATTAAATTTGATGCTGTGTGCCCTCAGTGGGATTGTCTATGGAATATTTAAAACGTGATAACCACTAAGTACTTTATCGTATGGTCTGTTATGTCACAATATGTAGTGGATTTTCAAAAGTTCATAAGACAAGGCAGTCAAGCATAGTGTTGTCCATGGTCCTCTGATCCGTTGCGCTGATTTCAAAACAAGTTTACATAACGACTTCATTTTGTTCACTGTCTTCCTGATTTCGCAGATTCTGACCTAGTGTTTCTCTAGAGAATCATCTTGGCAAACTCACTATCGGTAAATTGGTTAACCTTCTGTCGTAAACAATGCACTTGTCAGTAAACACTGCATGTGGTGAAATACTAGACGATGGACGTCGCACCTTGAGTCCTGGCCAAACCTTGGCGCAAATGCGCGCTTACCAGCACGACAACTTGTCGCGGGCATCGTTCGGTGCGTCTCGAAGCATTGACCGGGCCAACGCGTCCGCCATGATGCGGGCCATCGCACAAGCTCACGAGGCCGAATCTAAAGTGGGTGGCAAGTGGTTCTCTAAGGTGCCTGCTGCTGGTAAATCAATGACGCTAGGTATGCAGCTCGGCTTGTCGGCATAGCTTACTAATCAATGCCTGGACTTGCGGATTACCATCGAGTCATCAAACCGCAAGTGCAACTGCAACAATAACGCGTCAACAACTAAACGAAGTTTATTCAGAGCTTTGCGTTCACGAGTTATCAAAAGTTTCCTTCGCTTTAATGTCAATTTTCGGTACATTGGGTTACCAGCTACCTACGCCTTCTTTGGTATGTCAACATTTCAGAACAAGGCGGAGTGATTAGGTGTCGCTGCTGTTAGACCGTAGTACTTCAGTTTAACTCACGGAAGTTCGTATTTGACCGCAGATTACTCCATTAATTATTCAATAAAACAAACGTATCTAACTACTTCGATTAATCTGTTGCTGAATGCTGGCCTACTAACCGCCATCCAGTGACGCAGATCAGACATCCGTTCTTCACCTGGTTGCTCTTGTTGCTTGTTAAAAATTTAACTTACCCTCATAGCATAACGAGCGCATACAGGTGCAGCCGATTTCCTCCCATCAAACAAGTTATTGATCTTAAAAGTAGATGGCTAACTAATCAACAAACAACGTTATGCTTGACCTTCAGGTAAAGGTCGAGTTGTCAACCTCCCATCTCAATAAGAGTACGGCAGAAACTTACAGTGCTGGATTATTGTTTTGTCTTAAGGCTTCCTAGGCAGCGTATCTTTCTGGTGGCGAAGTCATTTTCTGTAAAAGCATTTAAGTGGTCCCACGTTAAAGAGTGATAACAAAAGCAGTTCCGCTTCGGTGACCTTGCCCTCAAAACAATGGTCTAAGTTATGAGTTTTATATTCTTTGTCACTATCTGCTACGAAAATGCAAACGAGTGTCTGGAAGGTCCTACGCGTTTACTTTGTTTTATAGTCTTGATATATTTTCGGTTTTATTCAACCAATGTTGCTTTCATTTTGAGCAGAAACGTTCTTGAATCACCTCCTTATTTCGCCAGATACAAGCAATTAGCCTCTATCTTTTTTTGATCATGTTTTAATTTATATTGCATGTCAGACTAACATTCGCTGAAACACTAAAGCTAAGCTAAAAAATATTATACTTCCATGCCTTGTCTATCTGGCCTTATTGAATGGAATAAAACGGGGAGTACTCTGATAGTGTGTTTTTTGTGTTGAGCTTTAACTGAAACTTTTTTTTGCATGAAGCCGTGGCCCGCGTTGTTGGGAAAAAAGGTTCGCTGCTGTGTCCTCGCTCGCTGCTGCGAATGTGAATATGTCTCTGCGCAGTGTTATGCGGTGACCGTCTCGTCGTAAACGCTACATTGTTTCGCATTTGATCAAAGCCGCACTGTGTCCTGTTGAATCACGCGCGATGTGATGCAGGTGTTCCAACCGAAGATTTCCTGACATGTGTCGGTGTTTATTTTTCATCTTGAGTTTATGTGCGGTTTATTTTTTTTACCTGTGTTGCTTTGTAGTGTACTTCCTGCGTTTGCAGAGGTGGATCTGAAAGAAGAGCTTCGTGTGATTCCGCGTTTATGTTTCCACGTGTGCTGCTGCAATATATATGTTTGCATGGCCGTAGCTGTCGTGACTTTGCTGTTTGATCAAAATTTGCTTATGTTCATGTTTCCGTACGTGAGCTTCATTTTATTGTTGAGTCCATTATTTTTGCATGTTTTCTTTTAAAGCGTTTGTCTTGACCAGTGGTTCTCAACCATTGCTTTGAGAGCCGCATGCGGCTCCCAAGCACCCTTTGTGCGGCCCTCAACAGTCTTTCAAAAAAAAAAACTCCAGTATTTTGTGCAACAGACTTCTGCAATAAAACAAAACTTGTCATTTGACTTTTCTCTAACAAAGTCGTGGGTCTGGATTTAGCTCCCTTCAGCGAAAAGGTTGAGAACCACTGGTCTAGAATGATTCTTACTGCAGTTAAACCCTTCACAGCATAAACCATTAGCCAAGTTAAAATATTTTGTGCCATCTCACAGAAAATTTATATGCAAGAAAATTTGGTCTATGTTTTTTTTTCCTTTTATAACTGTTCTTGATACAAAGACAGGGTTCCTACGGAATCTTAAAGTATGGAAAATTTTGGTCATTCTCCAGTCTGGAGAAGTCTGGAAACAATTATTTTGGTCCGTTAGTATCGAAAAATAAAATAATTTTGCAACGCAAAATTTCATTCAAGGTTGTATTTGACCTGGTATGTCCTTCAGAAAATTTTAAGTCTGGAAAAAGTCTGGAAATTTATATTCAAAATTGCATAGGGACCCTGCTAAGAACACAGTGAGCAATAGACATGTGCAACTTATAAGCTGTATTTCGCTGCACTGCCAGCTTCGTTTTCGTTACTGTGTCACAAGCATTCACAGTGCTTGGTTCCTCAAATGCTGCATTTTGATCTTTCTGCCAAGTAGCAAAAAATATTCTCTATTGTGCAATAATAACTGGTAAAAGGACCGCTATTCGATGATCCACAGTGGATATATTATGAAACCGCAGTGGATCTCTAACTTCTTGCGGACCTCTTACAATTTAGTGGCAAAAGTAAATAGTCGCATTCTTTGGCGCTTCAAGTAAATATTTTCCGAAACAGCTTATTTCACCGAAAGTGCTGATGTCGCTGTCAGTTGCAAATAGGTGCACTAGACGTAATGCCGGGTTTTGACTGCATGTGCCGCGTTGTATCAACCCTCCGATTATCAATCTTAAAATGTTTGTTTATTACAAAATGCCGATAATGGCAGTCCTAGCCCTAAAATGGCCCTTCGCTGATTTCTGCAATAGTAGAAAAGAGATAAACAAAAACAACGAAACAAATTAATGATTATAAAAACCTACACACGCACACAAATATTGACGGGGATAAAATATTTTCCCGAACCTAACTGGTGCTTTTGATTAGTGCTACTGGTCGAGTTCAACAGTGACAGTTAATGAAGAAGAACGATGATCTGCAAATTACCTGTGCGTTTATAGCAAATGCGTTTTGTGGCACACCAAGAAGGAAACAAATTTTAAATGTGATAGAGTGATGCAAAGTGTAGTCATCAACTCCAAGGGTTCGGACGCGTGTTTAGCGGTGGGTTTATTTCTATCCAAAAGGTGTGATTAAAATTCCAAACTTAGGAGTGTTCCCCCCTCAAATAGCCACTAATATTTGTTGGATGCACGTTACCAAGTCGGGATAATTGTCTTTCAACATACAGTTGTAAAACGTCGAGCCATGACGTAGCCGAAGCTCATCGAATCATAGGCTGATAGAATCGCGCGTCAGCCATCTTGAGTTTCGTTTCCTATCAAATGTCAGCGAAGCAAACGCCTGTGTTTTTGAACGATACGATTTGCTCATGTACTGCGCTCACGTGACGCTGAATGTAATGATTGCTGTCAGGAGGAAATATCGCGCGCACAAGATCGCGATCCCGGGGTTCCAACCCTCCGCAACCTTTGTCGCGACCTCCGCAGACTGACAATTCACTGGAGTCAGTGCTTGAAGACAAGCCTGCGAACAGGAGACGTGGAAAGAAGCATCCGGCCACTTCGAAGGACTTGGTGTCCGAAAGCGAGTTGAATGAACCTGTGCAAATTCGAGTCCTGAAAGCGTCGGACATGCCCAGCTTACCCTGACTCCCCTTATCTGGCTGCAAAGCATTTAAGTAGCAATGCGGCAGATTACGCAGCGGCCATACGTGTGGGCTTTTTTATCGCCCTTTCCCGAGGATTAACTAGCGAGCAGTATGTGGTCATGAATATTTTTGTACCAATCAAGTTGTGTCCCGACAGCGTTAGAACACTGCTGACATATTTGGAAGTCGTGCGCTGATCCCATCAGTTTTTCATATTTTACTGCGATAACTTTTGTTGAAAATCGGGATTTTTGGGATGGTTGTGGCAGAAAATGTTGCTCTGGTCACATTTTCAAGCGAAATATTTTTGGCCTTTAGTGGCACAAACGCTATTTCACTCGTTGCTTCGTCGGTTTGGAACTGTGCGTGTTGATTTTATTCCTGACCTAGAAATGCGTCGTTTTGTGAATGTCATTGTACTTCTATGCTCAAACATAGCATGTTTAATGATTTATCACGAAAGGGTAAGTTTAGTCACTCCCTCTTCATTCCCTGCTCTTTGTCGGAGCGAAGTTTTTTAACCCGCGTAGATTGCTATCATTGCCAGAAGCTGACGTTTATAATGAATTCTATTTAATTTTAATTGAGAGTGTCGCTGACATCGGCAACAGCCGATTCGCGTGCATTGCTTATTTGTACTGTATGTATGTATGTACGCAGCCTCCTATTGTTAACACTCTTCGCTGAGCCATTGTGTATTCCCTTTTCACTATCGACGCGTTTGGAGCTTAGTGCCGCGCTTCTGCAGCAGCGCACCTTATTGCCCATCTTTTGTCTTCGCGTGTATCTATACTTGACAGCATACGGTGAGATTACCGAGACCTTGCCCGCTCGCGCATGAAACGAACTGTCACTGAATTTTTGAGCATCTTCATTTGCGACATCTAACAGTAACGCATATATTTTAATCGTGCAAGTTTAAGCAAAAAATCGCCTTACGGCGTTTTCAAGACGAAAGTAATTTGGACGCGTGCAATTAAAATATGACAGCATGAACAATTGAATGGCGCTGTTACCTGTAGCTAAGGGTAACCGATCGGTTCTGGTCATTTTTGCTGTTTTCTTTTAACCAGATAAGTACGAAGTAGTTTTCAGCGGTGTTCACCCACGAGAATGTTCAAAGTGATGTTTAACCGATTACTGTGAGATAAGTCCGATGTGTTGTATTGCTTCCACCCCAAAAAAGGCATAGTTCTAAAGCTTGGCTACTACCATATTTCCTATTTTAAGATCTAACTTCACGTTTGTGTTATTATGAAACGGCATTTTGAAGTTAAGGCCCATATGCGCTTATGGTTCTCAATCAACCACTCACGCAAAACTTCACTCGAGAGAAAGATGACCGTATTTGTAATGCGCCGCTGAAATTCTTGGCCTCTGAGAACAAAACTCTTTCACACTCCTGTTGTTAAGCATGATGATAGTTGTTTACGGTTTTGTGCATATTCCGCAAAACAGCCTCAACGCAACTTTGACCGAAACTCGAATAGATTGACAATTGCAATAAGAACATCAGTGCCTGTCGTTTCGACCAGGAGCAAAATAATAAACCTGCCAACAGAGTGCGCTGGTTGCCGCAGCTTTGACCATACGGCATTAATAACTTCTCTCGCACGTGATAAAGGAAGTTGCATCCTTGGTTTGCTGAATTCGCTCATGTAACCATATCCAAACGCACGCGCTGCTCGACCGCACTACCAATAAACTAGTACCAGTTACAACGCAGTGCTTTTTGTTTTGTTGTGTGGAAACATCGCCCAGGTTTCGCTACAACTGCTGTTCTATTCTCTCGCATTCCGACCATGTTGGTAATTCCATGTATACAATGTCAGTTCGATTGATTTGGTTGGTTTTCCAAATTAAATTCTAATGAGCGCTGTGATGTGTGGAAGTTCTTGTCTTTTTGTGTAAGCTTTTCCTGATAAAGTATAATCCTGTTTTTCTTTCAAATGAATCAGGCGGAGATTACAGGGCATTAGAAAGGTCACGTTCGCGCAAACAGCTCACCAGTCCACCGAAGATGGTCCCCATATCTCTCGACTCAATGACCGCTGACGACATCTCTGGATCACCACACCTCAAACAGAATTCGAACCTCAACAATTCCAGCCGGCCGGTATATTCTTCAATGGAGGAAGCAACCCGAGGAAACGCAAACCGCCGTCAACGCCGAAAGGACGATATGAACGCCGAAGCTTTACTTGCGCAATTGAACGCTTTGTGAGCGAAAACAGGTGGCTGACGGCGACTGCGTTTTTTCGACGGGTTTGCAAGCAGGCCACCCACAGTAGCAGAAACTTACCGTTTCAATTAATCACATTCGATCCACTTGCGTGATTTTCAAGTTCGCTCTTGTGGCGTTCAGTGGAAAGGGCCTGGCGCTTGACATGTTTTTATTTGTTTTTAGCGTAAATGAAGATGTACGCATTGAACATTGTTTTTTCGAGGCCGCGTCTTTTCCTGCTCTAACCACTCCCGCATATGACGTTGCTTGCTCGGCAAGCCCTGTGCAAATTGACATTTATTCTCTGCATATTTATCGTTTCGTGTCATGTTCTTTGCACTTCGCTTTGATCTATCGTGCATTGACAGGCTGCAAAGAGGACTGGTCGGACGTTGCATTTGGTCTGCGAATGTTTTACTTTACGATTTTCTTCCGACAATCATTTAACCTGCTTCATATTATTCTTCGATCGTACTTATCACACGCCTAAGTTGATTTTGCCTGCTTGTAATTTCGCTTGTATTTACTGAGTAGACGCTGCCTTCATTTCTCTTATGATTGTCTGGTGGAAGACCCTGAACATAGCCCTGATGCTATGGTTTAAATGATCACGGCATGAATGCCGCATGTTCGTTCTGATGCTTTGATCATGGAGAGGTCGGTTCCTGTTTCGGTTGTTTACAAAATTCGCTGCGCGGAAGACCTATCAGGTTGATGTTGAAATAAATTCCTACACGTTCGTGCTGCAGTCAACTATGGCAATTCGTGGCTGAAGATTGCTGACGCAAGGCTCACATTTTTGATCGAATAGCGATTGTGCAAGGTTACAAATGTCATACTTCATAGTTGCGTCTTTCGTGGTTTATAGATGTTAAAATCTCATTTATAAATCATCCAACTTTGGTAGAGAGCAGTTATTATATCCGTTGAAAGTGTTCATACAGGAGACGTAACGACTCGAATATTAAAGACGTACACATTTTGCAGGATCAATTCATTCTACTGACAGACAAATCGTTTTTCAGAAACGCCATTCCTTGTTTCCTGTAAAGAATATTGATTTGACGGGCGTGGTTTGAGCCGTGGTTGCAATACACTTTGTTTCGACACGTGTTGCAAATCTGTTCATTGCAATGTTTGCCAAATCCACGGAGTTCAACAATTGATTCTGCGCGTTTCGTGAAACTTACTAACGGTGTTAAGGAAACCAATAAAATAGAAAACGAAAATTAGTGCTACACCGCAACGTACTGTCTACTTTTATACATTCAAACTATTGCTGCAGTTGTCTAATATGGTAGTGTGTGCAATTCAACAAACTAGTCCCTGTTTGGAGACCTGTAAGCAATGTAATGTCTGTAAGATGGCCATTCCTCCAATTTACGAATTGGGAAAAGATGCCTGACTAAAGGACTGAAAAGTGCCATCCAGCGAACATCACGACTTTCCACTAGAATGTTTAAGTTGTACCATGTGTTGCGTTAACAAAAGGTAAGACTACGTAGATGGAAATTACAAGGTCAATGAAATTTGTGTGGATCAACCTGGCTTCGTAGGGAGACTAATTGCACCCCTCAAATTTGCTTACGAAAATGGAAAATAAAAGATCATATTTCGTGCCAAGTAAAGATAAAGAAGGAACATCAGACTCAAACACAAACTGAAATGGGTCTTGCTTTTTCTGCCTGTTCGCCCCCCTTTCTCATGTTACTCTAATTTTTTTCTATTTTCTTTACATATGCACAGGGGTGTAGTGGGGCGGAAACGGCGTTCCTACACTTTTTTGTGTGTCGGAACGCGTTCCCATACCTCTTAGCAAAGTGACTTAAAGATGTGAATTTTTACTCAGATTTTCTGTGTAGCTCCAGACGTCGCATAAATGAACAAAGACATGCTATCTCTTGCGTAATACCTCATAATTGTGAAAATACTGAAAGTAGTTTCAGTTTTTCGTTGCGTTCTCACACTGTTTTTACTTCAAGATGGCTAGTTTTATGGTGCGTTCCCACACTTCTCCTTTTAGCACAACACCCCTGCATATGCATCTATGGACCCGGAATATTTCGCTAAAATTTCTTGTTTGTGTGCAGTAAGCCGCAGCACTTAGCTTTAATCGTTTACTCATTTTAGGGCAGTGGTCCTTAACCTTTTTGTCTCATTTACCTATTTTCCCTCCAACAGTGTTTAGTGTGTCAAGGCACGACTTCTGCAGTACGGGTCCGGGGCAAATTCCGGAAAAACGTGAACTTACACACAGACAGTCAGACACATGAATTTTTGTACTGACTGGAACCAATTTTAGGGTAACGAAAGTTGTTAGTCACTGAGATGAAACTAATAAAATGCTCTTACAAGCAAGCTTGAATACTTTGGAAGTGATTCGCTGAGGTTGTTGAAATTCTAAAAACAATGTCGTACGAACCAGCATATCACTGAATCAAGGGGCAAAACGTTTGAAAGAAGTAGCACACAGGCATGTTTAAACTTCTTTTTTGAAAAATAAACGTTTTCAACCAGTCAGTCGCTCAGTCAGACTTTCGTGCTTGTTTTTTACGCACAATACCTGAGACTCTGGGAACAGTACATAGGCGGATCCAGGGGGGGGCTAGCCCCCCTAAATTTTTTCAGATACATTTTTTGATCGGTGGTTCCCGACACAGAAACGCCCATTGGGGCGCTTTTTTGTATAGCCTTTAAATAAACCATTTCTTGCATAGGGATAGGGACGAAA
>JGI24159J19872_10000590_pt1 | contig 33810 bp, 15 predicted proteins | sample Ectturendosymbi4_FD_19872 | JGI IMG/M metagenome (IMG submission 19872) | reverse complement strand
GTCATTGTGCTTTTTCTTGGATTGTGGTGTCTTTCAGTACGAGTGCAGAATTGCCAAACAGACAAAAACTTTCAAACTTTCAATAACAAAACTATTTTCAAATCAAGAAACAGTTTTCCAAGCCTACCACCTTTGGTGAACTGGATATCACCTTTGGTGAAGCACTTGATAATATTACGCCTGCCCCACTCCTTACACATTCTGAGCATCTGCAGTTCTGTAGCCTCGTGTTCCTTTCAGAAACAACTGCAGACGGCGACAAGAAAGAAAACAACACAAACACCTATTGTATCAGAATCGGAGACGTTTCACAATATGGCGATTAAATGCTCGACAAGCACAGTGTTTGAAACATAACAGAAGCCAAAGTAAGAAATACATGTGCAGCTAATATAAATAAGCGGGGCTACCTTATTTACCGTAAGCCACAAACCTTATATTTTTGGTTTGGCAAACATGTAAGATTAGTCCAAAACTTTCAGTGTTTAACAAACGCAAATGACTTTGTATAGCATCTGAAAGATATTGTCTTATTTTTCTTTTTTGTGAAAGAGGAAACATGTGCAGATTGTAGCTTAACGCAAAATGTATATGACGAGATGGCTTTGTTTTTGTACCAATAATTTTACGTCTGGCAGCTGTAGTTATTCACTTGTTCTCATTTTTCTGCAATTCCAACAGAAAGATAAAAAATGATCTGATATTGGCAGGTGTCTTGGCGTTGAAGGCACTTAGTTGGATTTTACAAGAGTGTGTCGTATTGAAACAAACTGTTTTGTAGCACTGGGCGGTGATGTAGTCAGGCCGTAAAATCTCCCAAACTGAAACCTGTTTCAAATGCCAAGAAGGAAACGTAATCAAAAAAGTCAAGACCAAGATTTGAACGTTTGAGGACGAGACTCGAAATTTGAAAATATGTCGACTTCTCCCGATTTTTCTTGAATTCAGAAAATGAATCAAATAAATAAACACATGATAAATTAATTTTTCAGAAAATGTCTTCGAAACTTCAATTTCAGCGAACTTCACCCGTTTTCAAAATTTTTTTCTTCAATGTCGTCGAATTTCATCCGACTTTCATTCAGGTCTGAGACTTTCGAGACTACGACTGAGAATCTCAACAGCAGGTATCGAAGCACGTCTCGAAGTTAAAGTCCAAATCTCGAAACTTCATCACCGGAAAATTTCAAGTTGTTGAATTATTTCTTTTTGGTTCAGAAAAGCAGTTATCAAAATTCAAAAAAGACCAACCACGCTGTCAAAAAACACAACGACGCTCAAACACACGCAAGAAAGTTTTCCTCTCACGCCGAGAAAATTACAGCTACGTTTTCCAATTAAATGACCACGAGGACGCCAGGTCAGCTGGACACGGTGGGGCAACGATTTTAGGACAACTTCCAACCGCACAACGGTCACCCTCACAAATGCCACCTACTGTATACGACAGAGTGGGGAACCTGCGGCCCGCCGGCCAAATGTGGCTCGCGTGAACATTTGAAATGGCCCGCATAAGAATTTTCGTTACCCAAGTTGATTTTAGAGCAACGAGTTAAAGCGAAGCTCCATAATGCGCAGATATTTACAATTACTATCTATCAGCAGTGAGTCAAGAGACGTCGTTCTTCCTCGTAGTCAGATAAAGGTAGAATTTTAGGATGATAAAATTGATGGTTTTGCAGCCCGCCAGCGATGATGCAAAATTCATGCGGCCCGTGATACCAAATAGGTTCCCTACCGTTTGCATAGGAGAACTCCTCCCTTGGACAATTGCCATCCGGAGAACTGCCCCCAAGGACAACCGCCACCTAGGAAAATTGCCACCAGCACAACTTGAACTCGAAAGTTTATTGTTAGTGGCATTGGCCGTTAGAGGGTTCCATATTTATAGACATCTATATTTCAAGACGCATGGAACTCATGGGTGCAATTAGGAGGGGGGACACGGGGTACGTGCCCCTCCCCCCATTTTTTCAGACAGTGGGGATATGCCATGTCCTCCCACATTTTTGTCTGTAGGTTTCGTACTTGGAGAGGTTTCAAAAATATAAGTGGCGTTTGTCACGTTTTGTGTAAAGAAATTTTAATGTTAGATGTTGCACATAGTTAAATTGATGTTAAAACAGAGTTTGGTGTGGTATGACTGATTCCGATAGTTTGTTAATTTTAGCTTCAATAAAAAGATTTTGACATTTGGCAAGTTTCTGGAGACCGTGAAAGATTGTTAACAGCTTCTGTTCAACATTTTACCCTGTGTTGCAGCCACAATGCTTCGTCGCCGTGAGCAAACCAAAGAGAGAGTCGAACCGACCACCGTCGGCATACCAGCAGTAGAGTCTCCCCACTCGACTAGGATCACTCTACAATTGCTTCTACTAATTCAACTTTATATGTGGCGTAATCACCACGCCTCACCTGTGTGGCATGCTGTAAGAAAGGCCAAAAACAATGAGAGCTCAACAGTTGCTCGTGTAAGCATACCTATGACACTGCTACAAAAGGCACCTCGGCCCCCGCTGCCCCCCTTTTGAAAAGGACGGGGGGCAACGGCCCCGGTCTCCGGCATCCCTGCGTGTGAGACACCACAGTGATTTGTTTCATGCAGACATGTGACTGGCTTCACTGTAACGTTGGTTGTCACGTGTTCAAAACCAGACAGAGTAAAATTCAAACATGCAAATGTTAGAAAGTTAACATTTCCAGACAAATCTCTGCGAAGTTTTATGCCAAAGACAAAAAGCAGTACTATTGTGAAGACATAGTTTTAGGATTTGCAGTTTTGCAATAGACTGTTTCCAACCATTAGTAAACAGGATTTCAATCAAAACGTTGGAGACGTACTGACTCAGCTATATATTGGCTTATAGCTCAAAATCTAGGGACTTCCCTAGGAAAGATGGCCTGTACATTTAGCTTCATTTTCAGTAATGCCACGACAGTGGTGATCAACCAATCCAAAAATATTTATTCCGTAACTCTTATTAAACTTTGCGGCTTTGTGCCTGTGCTGAATCATTGGTTCGTAAGTCATCAAATTTACATCAGTTCAACCAAACACACAATGCAGCAATGTTTTCATCCACGTGCTAAACATTTGCTTTACAGGTACGTAACACCTAGTTTTGCTAGACATTCTTTTCGTGTTAATGCAGGTGAAACTTGGTACTTTTACCAATTCACCGTTGTGCATTTTCATTTCTGTTTGATTTCAAGTCGATCTTCGTGTCCTTCTGCAAGTATAACTTCTGTGTTACAATGAAACCTCTGACTATGGCTGGGTTCAAGTAAGTAATTACTTAAGTCAGCGTAGTCCAAACACAAGCACACGGACCGCATGCGGCCCGCGGACAGGTTTTGTGTGGCCCGCGAACGCTTTCTGTATCCCGTATATTTCACAAAGTCATAAAGACATTGTGTTAGCAAGACAGCCCTTCCAAATTGCACGTCATTGAACTTCAGGTCAATATGCAACTATTAGGGGGCAACAATATCTTTTTACAATTAATGACGTTACAATAGCTAATCTCTAGGCTAGGATAACGCTGCAGTACTTTGATCTCAAACCATGCGTTTATTTTATCTTTGTTGCAAGCATAGACTCTGTAATTAATTTTCGAGCTACATTAGAAGTGCATTGTGGAAGCAATGAAGTAAAATGCAGTCAAGTATAGCAATTTAACAAAAAATAAGTAGCAAAGGAGATGTGTCAGAGAAAAACAGAACGTTCGATTGTAACTGGAAGCAAACCACAGTGTATTGTGAGGTTGCAGGTAATATCCGTTCCGACAGAGTTTTTATTTAAAGAGGAATTACAGCACCAAACACGGGAAAGCATACGGGAAATTTCACAGAAATTCTAAGGAAGCATTTTGAAATAATTGAATGGTAACCAGACCTGCACCAGGGGAGTGAAGCCGGGCAATTTCCCCCACTTTAGAGACTTTGCACTGAAGATGTGCTCCGTGTTCGTGATTTTCGAAAGTGCTTTCTCAATTATGACGCAACTGAAAAGCGACATAAATAGAATGGCTGATGGAACCTGCATGCCTGCTTGCGTCTGCCGACTACGGAAATTAAAGCGGACATTGACTTTATCACCGAAAACAAGAAACAAAGAGTTGTTTTGTTATTTTGTTGGTGTGTTGTGCTTTTTTCTAGGAGAAAATCTCTATTTTGAGTCGCAAACAAACAAACAGAAATGATAAAAATTACCCTAGAATCAAAAATTGCGTTAGGCGTGCAGCAAAATTAGGTCTATTAGAACAGCAACGAATCTTTTAATTGCAATGAAGTTCCTCTTTTTGCGGCCCGCAAATGTTTCCTCAAACCATAATGTGGCTCGTCATGCTCGCAGTCTTGGACCACCCTGACTTTAGTAATAATTACTTAATTACTGAAACCTTTACTTATTACTTAGTTAAGTAATTTTTCTATTACTTGATATTTCAAGTAATTTGCTTTTAGAAAAATTAAGATTTTAGAAGCCATGGCTATTGCTGTAAACACAATATTCTACATGACATGCATCATCGCACACAAATTAACCATTGAGACGAATAGATTTCTTGCCTGTACAGAGCGCTTTGTGAGTCACAAGTGTTGATAGTCATCATGATTGCGATTTGGAACTAGAAGCTCAATCCATTAAATTGAATAGCGGCCAACAGGCGCGAATTTTGTCTGAACCACCCAATCTGCGATTTAAAAATAGTAATGATTTTGATGTTCTTCCATGTTTTTAAGTGTAAATATCGATTTTCCTGATTTGCTTGAATTACTTAAGTAATCTGTTAGAAATTACTTATTACTTAATAAACTATACATTTTTTAACCCAGACCTACTTTTTACATTAATTTCATCCATTAAAATTTGATGTTAAATTTTAAATGTTGATTGTGAAAAGATTGAGGTAAGTGACATCACTGACAGAAGTCGCAACACAACAGTCACCAGAGGATTCGGTATGCAGAAATTACATTTTAGAGGATATGTGGGTAAATATGCACGGGCCGACAAGGGAAGATTGAAAGGATACATTCTCCACTCACCCGCAGTAAAAATAGATTGAAAATCTGAAAACAGATTGAAGATCATGTTGCTGAACTATAGTATCGTGTCCAGTGGCAAATTTAAGTATTTAATTTGTAAACCATCTGCAACGATAGATCAAAGCGTGATTAGTGCTACTTTCAAAACGGTTTGGTGACTTTTCATCACGCGCCATTTCATCATGCGACAATTAATCACTGACATTTAATCACTAGATAGTTAAGCACGAAGACAATTAATCACTTACACGGTTTGGTGACATTTAATCACGTAAGAATTAACACTGACATTTAATCACTCTTTGTTAAAATGGTGCTAGTTGCATCTGCATATCTTTTTCAAGTCCTTTCTTAAAAGTCCGTAATGTTGGCTGATGACATTGAAAAAGTGCCTGTATTACGTAATGCCAAACTCCGATGTATGTTCAAAGTACGCTAAAAGCTCTGGCATCTTTTTGCGGCCTGGCATGTTGTCAGCTAGTATCAAAAGCTTCAGTAACGTCGGATGAAGGAACCATAGCTAAAGCAGGTAAGCAGCGAAGAGCCAATCTTAAACTGTCATTCTTTTCGTAGTTTTCTTTCATACCAATTTCATTAACATTTCGCATAACACTTGATGTCAAATGAAAACAGCCACCCGGAACTGCTGCATTTAGAATGCTGATCTAAATGCATTTGGAGCTGCACTCTCACAATCTAGCAGTATTCTCTCGGGAGGAGCCAAAATAATCGTTCTTTTCACTTCATTCAACATGCGTTCATGCACAACTTGAATATTGTTCTGTACTAGGCAATAAATGGCGGCAGGATTTATGCCACGAGCGAGTTCGAAAGGTATTGTTTACAATTGAAAAAATATGTTTTGTGTACAAATGTACGTGTTGATCTGTCTAGTGATAAATTTTCTAAGAGATTAAACGTCAGTGATGAAATGACACGTGATCAAATGTCTGTACACCTTTCGAAACACCTATAAAAACAAGATTGGGAATCTGCATTTATGAAGCTTCACTTCTGCATCGACCCGATGTCTATATTGGTTTCACACCAAACTGTCCCCCCATATGTTACAACAAAATTGCCCCCAGGATGGAACTTACTTAAATTGATACTTTACCGTTTTTGCGCATTAAGTGGCGTCACATCGCCGATCTGCAGTGGGCCTTTGCTTCCAAGCAGCTGATTCTATACTGCACATTAAACTCGTATTGGGGAGGATGACAGGTGCCTTCGTGTGGCCCTTCCCGTTGGGGCATTTCTTTAAATGTCTACCAAACCTGTCACTACGAGAGCAACCGCAAAAACCACTGCTTCCCGTACTGGATGTGTTCGGCGCGGTCTGAAAACGCCTGTTTCAAGGCGCGGCAACATCCCAGCTGATCAGAACGACGGAAGACCCAGCATTCTGCAGCTAAACACCGAGGGGCTCACGGCATACAAGATCAACGTTATCGAGCACCTAGCCTACAAGAACAAGACGCTCGTCATCAGAGTGCTGTGCTCTTCTTTCTTCTTTTTGCGATGATTCATACCTGGCACACGTCTGTATTCAAGTAAATAGTCTCCACAAAAGTGACAAACTTGAATAAATCAGCAAATGCTTTTAAAATAAGAAATTGATTTTTTTTTAAATAAGAAATTGATAGTGGGGTGGGACCGTGTGGGAACGGTGTTCCCACGCCCTTTTCACTATCACTTGAGGATTTAGATTTTTCATTTCAGTTTCTACGTGTAGCGATTGCGAGAACTAAAGGAGCGTTTTGCTTCTGAGGGCATCTGAGCAATAGTTGATGTTAGAATCCGGCTTTAACCTAAATCAGAAGTATAGTGGGGTGGGAACGGTGTTCCCACACCTCTTATTTTAGCACTCCACCCCTAGAAAATGTATGAGTCTATTATTGCAACCGCCGCCAAGTCAAAAAACCCTTGCAATATTGAATCCCTTGTTACCAAATGTTACGATGAACAAATGCTGTAAATCGGCATTGTCCAAAGGTGAACCTCTTGCTATGGCTGCAGTGAGAGATGAACTGCTGATCCACATAACTGGAATGAAATGCAAGAGCAAATCGTACCGCAGTCCGCAAGGTAAAAGGTGCATCAGCAAAGTTTTTCGTTGCAATGCACTGCTTACGCTTACCCAGTTTTCAAGACGTAGAAGTTAACCGGGAGAATTCATGAAACGTTGATATCAACGGCATATCTGTGCGCTTGCCTCAATCTGCTGGAAACATCAGCAGGTCACGCATTACCGCGTTTCTAGTATTCATACTGAAAACTACTACTGCAAGCTTTTGCAGAAACGATCGGGGTTACCAGATTGGCAGTTTTAATGCCAAGTTCCAGAAGTTTAACCGTTTTATTGGAGTTGGCAGAAAAAAATGTTGTTTAACATTTTTAAAAAACTTGCCTCCGTTGAGTTTAAACGTTTAGATTATTTTCAGCCTGTTTGGCTTTTATTGATTTTTTTTGGCATGGTTTCAGTATCCACACGGCGTGTTTGGTCCATCTGAATCCGGAGAGCCGAATAGATTTTCTGTCGGTTCTTTGTGACTGCATTTTGTCATAAATATTTGTGGAATTGTGACATACCTAACATATCAGACGCTTGTCAGTTAATGTAATTAAAAAAATATGGCATTATGCATATTTATATTTTGATCACATGTATTTGTTTGCTTCAAACACTTTTTAAGGTATAGAATTTTCTATACGATTTTTGCAAGAGGAAGGCATACTTTGAGAGATTAACAAGTTTTCGTTTATTTATTTGCAACAATAATATCGTTTTTTGCAACGTTGTTCATCTTAATCAAATTTTTCATCCGATCGCTTCAAATGTCTGATGCTTTCTACAAATCTTTATTTTTCCTGAATTATTCGCTCCTGTATGATGGTGACCAACTGAAGTAGTTGTTGGTGCGTTGTTTGGTGTAGCCTACGCGTCTCATCAGTAATGCCTGTGCGAAGCAACCAAAACCCCCGTATGCTTCGTGGCGCCTCAGGATTTCTATATTGTGTTGTGATTCCTTTAGCACTTCCAACATGTAGACCAGTTGTTCTTAACCTGGGCTCGACAGAGCTGCTTCAGAGGTTCAACGAAGGTCATCTGAAACATGATTCAAAATGTAGTTATATCACAGCAAGCTAACCATGCTCACCTTTGTAGTAACCCATTTTTCCTTTCTGTTATATTGGGCAAAAATGGGGTTCGACAAAACCTTGGAAAACTACGTAAGGGTTCGGCGTGTTTGTAAAAGGTTTTAAGAACTACTGGTGTAGACGATGTGTGCAAGCCAAACATACAAAAAGTGAATGCTGTATATGTAACTGGCAAAACACTAACCGTCAAATCTTGCTTTAAATTCAGTCAAACCAAATGGCTGGCAACCTCACGCTAAATGACTTGCAAACCATTTGAAACCTTGATCAAAACAAGTTACGTGCCTCTGTGCGCCGCTGAGCACCCCCACCCGATTTAGTTATTTTGCTGTTGCCGTTTACCTCAAAAGTTGATGTTCGAATGTCTCCATTTCTCCCCCACTACCGGATCCCTGAATGATGATGAGTGAATAAAGTCATAGTTGGGGCGTTGTTAAAGTGTTTTTCTCCTCTCATTGCTGATTGTGTGCTAACACCTACTCTGTAATGCAATATGACTAACCATTTTTGTAACCTTGTGTTATTCGATCACCCTTGTGATAAGGATCATGAGTCTGCGGCAAATCCATAAATAAAATAAATAAAAATTAGACCGCAAAATCCACAGAGGAGTGGAAGGCAGTTATTAACGGGAACACACCACACAAAGACGACATTCAAGTAAATCTTATTGAGAGAAGCCATAATATTGAGGCGTCTCAACGAAAAGAAAGGTTATCTCAGCAGTTTAAACCGAGTCATAGAAACAGCGATTCCCTCAAACTCCCCTTCGGACATGAATGATGGCATAATAGCAATGACGTCAAATTGGGAAGAAAGGTTACGTCTCCCAAACTGCGACAAGAAATATTTAGGCTACATCTTTCCCCCAACTACGAACTTTAACGCAGAGACAAAAAACGTAAATCCGAAGGCAGTGATTACCTAGAATAGACCTACACCACAACTGGACAAAAACTGGCAAACTACAAGCACCTTGATTTAAGCAAAACAAAAAAGCATCTTGAAGGTATGTCAGTGCCTTGCAACCACTGTGCGTATTGTGGTTGCCCTAGAAACCACAAACAATCGCGCTCTAGAGTCCGGTTGCCAACGCAACGAATGCAGTCTTGCTTACGCATTCTACCCAACGCTCTGAATCATACGGCGTATTGTTCCAAGCTAATGGGTAGCCTTGCGCAATGGCAAATTAGCGTCAGTTAGATTTTAAGTTCCAGTGAAGGCATTTATTTGAGAAAAACATATTTTCAGTTGTTAATTGTTGCAGCTTGTGTTGTGCTTTATTCATTTCAGACTTGAGTTTGTTTGCTTTCTCTGCTCGTGTTTTAGCTTTGCAAAGTTTCACATGTTAGCATTACTTGCTGATTTCACGACTGAGGATGCGTAGTATTACGTGAAATCAATTTCCTGGCAACAACGTTCCGATAGATTGCTTGCTTATCTTACATGTTGGGACTATACTGCAGTTTACTTGAATACAAATATGCGCAAGTTTGAATCATCACAAAAAGATGAAAGCAGAACCCAGTCGGCTGATTCCTCGAAAGCTAACAGAAAACCTAAACTCCTAAAGCTTTCAATTGTTGTTGTTCCTCCGTGAAAATGTGAAAATGCCAGCGTTATTTTGACAGAGCTAATCAGCATAAAATCAATCAGCAAGTAGGCACGCCTTGACACCGAACACCAAAAGTATGTTATATTGACAATAAAGCAAAAACGTAACGCAATATCAATGTTTCAAAGAACATGTTGCACTTTTACATTATTGGTTTACGGTTGCAAATATAGTCACTTATATTATGCATATATTGAACACGTCACATGCATGTACGTGTAATGCAATACATTTTGGATTTGTTTGCTGCAAAAATTCGTATAGAACAATTCACATTTACGTACACATCACACAGAAGGATGGAAATCTACAGTTTTTAGAAAAAAATTGGGTATGTACACCCAGTGGTGTGTTTAAGGGGAGGCGAGCTAGGCAATTGCCTCGCCCTTTTTGGGGTCCCCCTTCAGGTGTTTCGCGCATCAATTTTTCTTATTTGTGGTGAAACATTCATTATTCACTCATTAATTGTGCTACAAAGCAGGTCATAAACAAGTACTCTACTTCCAAAGGGGCCCCCCTTCAGAAAATGCAATGTGCAGGTATTTTGCATTCAAAGGGCCCCCAAACGCCGCTTAAATGTGTAAGTACTCTGCTTGTAAACTTCATTGCAGGGCCCCTAAACGAAACTGTAGTGTGTAAGTACTCTGCTTTCACAGGGGCCCCTGACAGCAACAGTAATGTGTAAGTATCTTGATTTCAAAAGGGCCACAACAGTAACTTAAATGTAAAATTCTTTGCTTTCAAAGAGGCCCCCAACAGCAATTGTAATGTCTAAGTAGCTTGCTTTCAAAGAGGCCCCCAACAGCAATTGCAGTGTGTAAGTACCTTGCTTTCAAAGGGGCCCCCAACACCAACTGTAATGTAAATTCCTTAATTTCAAAGAGGCTGCCAACAGCAATTGTAACGTATAAGTAGCTTGCTTTCAAAGGATCCCCAACAGCAACTGTAATGGAAAATTCCTTGCTTTCAAAGAGGCTACCAACAGCAATTGTAATGTGCCATACCTTTGCTTTCACAGGGGCCACCAACAGCAACTGTAATATGCAAGCACTATTCTTTGAAAGGGGCCCAAACAGCAACTTTATTGTGTAAGTGCTACAGTTTCAAAAGGGTCCCACTACCATCTCCAGTGTGCAAATAAAGAAAAGCCGCAAACCAACTTCTATACCTAAAAAAATGTGGGTTAAAATTTCTTCCAAAAAGTTGTGAAAAGACCCTCTCAAATAAGAGCAAACATTTATACCAAATGATAATTTTTACACCAAATGATGATTGTTAGAGATTGGAGTGTTTCGTGTATTGATAATTTTATGAAAATGCCACATTTGAACAGAGAGTATCCAAGTGGTGCAGCAAAAAGAAGGATGAAATTCAAAGCAAATTTAGTGTTTTAAATCTTCTTGGTTGTTGTTTATGGTTTCATGCATTCCCATAAATATATGAATGCGAACAAATTTAGTTCACCAACTAGCCTACCAAGCATTTTATCAAAGGGGAAAGTGTGAAACTTTTAAAGGGGTAAACGTTGTAGTTCATTGATGGTGAATGCAGAGAAATGGGGCCTGAAAACAAAAAGTGAAGGCGATGCCAACTTGCTATTGCCCAAATTTTGTGTGTTGCCAGCCTTGTCTTCCCACGTTTCAGTGTTTTCAAAGTTGTGTATCATGAACACCCGGTGCAGTTTCTCCTTCTGCTATGTCAATCATGCCGTAGTCTCAGGTACGTGTCCTTCGGTGCCATATCTTAGGCTTGATCAAAAGTGCTTATCACGGTTGACTGAGTATGATGGCGTTATCAGAGGGCCCCCTTTTTAGTCTTGTCTCGCCCCCTCCCCAACCCTAAACCCACTACTGTGTACACCACAGAAACTTAAATGTGAAAGAGGTTCAAACATTATATTTGTGCATAGTAATAAACACGCTTACACGCTTATCAGTTGGCGATTGAGCCTAGAAAGTGTTGTCTATATCTGCAAAGTGTAAACATTTTCAGAAAATGGTGAAGAGCACAACAACAGTAAAAACTGAATCAGGAACAGCATTGTTGCGAGTAAAAGTTTCTTCAACAACTAAAACGATTTTCATCTCATGTCCAAACTGAAAGCAGCCTTAATATTTTATCACTGCGTTTGCTTGTCGGCTACTTTCTCAGTTACAGACAAGACTACCTCAGTATACAAAAAGTGAGAGATATTTTACGCAAGGATTACAGGGAAGTGTATGTAAAATTGAAAGCGTATGTGTCTGAACTTCGTTTGTTTTTCGCAAAAGCATACAACATTGTCATTCATAGACTATTGAGCAAAACTTCAACAATGCCATCTGATGCCAGGATTAAAGTGACGCAACACTGATTGCTAGGTGGCGCCCGAGCGTTTACGTTTCAACAAGCCCGCAGCGGACTGTTACAATGCAGATCCGGGTGCGCATAGTCGCAAACATGTGCGCGTGCTCCACGTCCAGGATAAGTTCCGCTGTTAGGACGTTCGTTGTTCGATGGATGGGCTCAAGATGAAGCAGCAGAAAAATAGGTTGATAGGATGAAACGGTCATTTCGAACAAAGCGGCTTCCAAATCGCCAAGCACACACTGATATTGAGACATGAGAAACTACCGACTAAGATGTACGTAACAATCGCAACTATGAATAAGTAATTACAAAGCAAACGCGCGAATGGTATTGAGAATACAAACCATCAGATTATAATTAAAGAGTCATGCATTCTTTCAAAACGAACATTTGAAAAAATTGATACATTACACTGCTTCCCGCAGTGGCGTACCTAGGGTTTCCAGCGCCCGGGGGCAAACACAGTTTTGGCCCCCCCACCCCCACCCAGCCCGTTCATGGCAGCATATATGCGAAGAATGAGTTGGTAACAAAGGGGATGGAAAGCTGACTCGGGCCCAGTAATCGCCTGCATATAGTTGTTTCTAGACCCGTCTGAAAACCCGTCCCATTGTGACGCAATGGTAGAGAAGTCGGAAAGTTTGCAACCCTGGCTTTGTGAAAGCGTTGTGACGCAGTCGTGAGTCAAACCACAAGCGGGCACTTATTGCTGGAGACAGAAACTCCGCCTTGAAACATCACTTAGGTTCATAATTGCTCGCTATGTGAACCTTGGTAATCTTGATGTGATTTCGCAATGACGTTCAACATTTTGTAAATTGTAGTTATCAGCATCCGCTGACATTTGACATTACGTAATTAGTACGTAACATTCCGATCTCAATTTTGCGCCCCCAAAGTTCTGCGCCCGGGATCAAATGTCCCCCCTTGCCCCCCTCGTTACGCCACTGGCTTCACAGTTTCATTCCAAAATTTTGACACTCGTTGTCGGAACGTTTGGCAAGTCCCGCTCAGTAAAGTCCATTTATTCACATGCCTGAAGTCAAAAATTGGGATTTGGTCCACGGAGAGAACAAAGCAGGATTTAAAAGAGTAAATGTTTTTTTAACACTTATCGTTAATACTGCACAGATGAATAAGACGAAGCAAAGTACTTTTCGTTCCAGAGTTACTGAGCAAAGAATGTGTCATTGATAAGGAAAGCAATGCTCAAGTTTATCGGAGATTTAATGAACAACGTCGCAAAAGGATCCGTGATTTGCTGAAACAACGGCGGTGTCCATTGCTGTCGAATTGTTGCCAGAAACGTTTAAAATTAGATGTATTTGCAAACCACTACACCTGGCCATAAACTCAATTGAATTGACTTCTGCTGTGTCTCGCAGTCACATCAATGTCCAACTCGATTTTTCGAAAAACTCCAGGTGACTGCATCAGCATGCAAGAGGAGAAGACCACGGCTTGAATCATCAATGTTTTCAGTTCTGCTCAACTGGAAGTGCGATATACTGTAAGGTGGTGGCGGCTGTATTGTTTTTTTACGAAGTTCATGAAATGAGTTTAAAGTAAGACGCCAGGGTAATTTTTACATGCTAGTCGGAGTAAGCGCCCATCTCAGCCCCATGTCTGCAGCTGAAACCACAAGATAAAACCATTTGCTGATCTAAAGCAGTGTGTCTCATGTTGCAAACAATAATTTTACAAGCCTTTTTAAAGGAAATCTGATCAAATGGAGGAGGTGATGCAGATTGTCATTGGACGTCTTGGAGAATAAATGTGTTTAAGGTAATTCTCGGGACACCTGAGCCAGTTGCGAAAATAGAGCGGAACGTTTTGTTCTTCCAAAACCAAACACGTTCTTAGAGGATCTTCAAAATCAACCCATTGACCTCGGAAGTGAGTACGTTTACTTGCAAATATATGTTGCGAATTTTGTTTATCTGCTGCATCGAAGCAAAAATATGTCTTTCCATCCATGCCTCACTAAAGTGCTCATGAAAAAAACTGTAAATGTTAGGAAGCTGTAGACTTTCAGTTACACCGAATGTAAAACATGGGAAAATACCAAAGCCGATAACACCGATATCCCCGTTAGAAAGACAGCGAGCAGTCATAGATTTAGTCAAAAGTAATTCAGGTTTTTTGTAAGAAAGGTCAAGAAACACTCACGTAAAAAAATTATTGTTTTCACAAGATGATACAGAAATGAGACGTTTTTTTTGGCAATCTTTTCTCACCGCAAACATTTATCTTGCCTGCAAAACTCCCAACATTTTTCAGACGTTCTCGTTATTCCAGTATACTCAAGATGATCTTTACAACAGCTGCAATTTTTCCAACAACCTTCTTAGCTTTTCATTCCCTCCAATTCACAAATGTCAAAAAGTCAGCTATTACTATAGAACCAAAGAGGAATTGAAGAAATTTATTTAAACTTTTTTAACGAAGCCTTGTTTATCCTCGACGTCTTTCCGGATGTTGCAAAAAACTTTTTTAAGAAGTCTTTTGTACGCTTTTTGATATGTTTCATTTGTGACGCCATAAAAGATAGGGTTCAAAGAGAAACTTAAAAGGCACAGAAAACCGATAATCTGCAATACAAAAAAAAACAAGAAAAGTCAAGAGCACGAAGTTACAGGTACAATAAAACTAATTTAAAATAATTTCAAGCAATTTAAAATTGCTGTACACGGACGTACTAATTGAGTGTTGTAAACACACCGCCGTCAGTGATGTGTCTGTGGTGGCATAGGTTTGAGAATACACTCCCGAGCTTCTCCACTTTCCTGTGTTCTGATTCGCCCAGACGCAAATATGGTCCTACTATGAAGTTTTCATATGACTTTTTTATGGCTTATCAAATGACCAGCCCTTTTCATGTGAAAAGGTAAAGTGTCCCGTCGTTGGTATAATTTCAGTGCGTCTCGCACCACTACAAAGTCTGAAAATTCGCCTGAATGTACGTGGAAACCTCTCTCACAATAAAGCGAAACGCAAAAATTAAGGCTCATCGTTCTTTTTAGAAGTGACAACAGGTATTTTCACACCTAGTTTCCATCGTTCGCTTTGGTCACCTTCACTTTTTCCTCTTGTGTTCAGCTATAATTTGATTTTTTGGGACAATTATACAAGAAACAGAAACATCGGGACACGACCCCGAAACTTCGGCAGTGTTGGCTAAACTGAGATGTCTGGGTGCCCTATTGCAATTGCATATGTTGGGTAACGTTTATTACGGAAGGCGACCTTCATTGGCCTGTGCCAACAGCAAAGAGTGACGCTGAAATAACTGGCTAGTTGACACCTAAATTTTGAAGAGGGGTTTTTTAGCATCCGCGGATGGTATTTGTCCTAGCCGTAACACGTTGTGTTGTCAGTTGAACAGTTCAGCATTCTAAGTTGTCCATAAAATTAAAACGCAACATACGAATGTTCGGCGTTCTGTCGAATTGCTTTGAAGCATATTCACCTCCTTCAGCTGTACAGAACCGTATTCTCCTAGAAGCACCAGCACCACATGAGGGACTCCGCACAAGGCAAAGACAGCAAAGGTCAATGACGATGCTTTAAACATCTGGATCTCGTGTCGGCTCCAACGTTTAACAGACAAAGTAGTTTTGTTGCTTAGTCTGTGTCTCGTTTCTGCTGTCAATGCACCGGTACTCGGTAAGTGTGTGATGAAGTTCTTTCGACGTGAGAAAGTTCCAGAGCACCGAAACGGCGATCGATGTTTTTCCAAGCGATTGCGGCTTTCAAACAAAGCCTGTTTGTTAGAAAAACATCTTTTTATCAATTACGACAACAAGCAACAAGCCGGGATTAACAAGAAGACAACTGGGTCTTCTTTCGCATTTAAACACCAAAGAAAATGTCTGTAAAACTTGGTCACAAAAAAAGCTCGCCCTATCAAGGTACACAACTGCGCAAATGCGCAGTACCATCAGAACATTTGCGCAGTGAAATCTCATTCTCGCGTACTTGCAACATTCCGAATTGAATATCGTCTATTTATCTATCGCACAGCCTTTTTGCCTTTTAAAACGCTTTACTAGTTGCGTGTCTTCAGACTTGCGCAATTGCAAGTTCACAAAAACAAACATTTGCTCAGGGTTACATTTTTCTTAGAAGGAAAACTGGTCACAAACTCTGCAATTCCGCTCTGAACATAAAGCAGATTTCACAAAACAGAATAAAATTAAAGCACATTTTGAAAAGACTCCAACAACAAATAGATTGAGTTGTTTTATTCCACAGACTTCACATCTTCTAAACAAATGATTTGCACCGACATAACCACACGTTTTCCTTGGGAAAAAATTTCCGGTCCATTCCTTTCCCAGAAAATCTTGACACAATCAAAACCAACAAAATAGAAAACTATGAAAATCTCGTATGCACAATACATCATTCTGTGCAAGTTTGTTTCGAAGTGACCTCAAGCAGAAAATGAAATTTTGCAAAAAAAATAATCACAAGCCATTCGCGACACCGTTATCCCAATTTTCTGCACATTAATTTCCAACGCTGGTGTTCTTCTTCACGTTTTTTGCAGTTAGGCCAACATTTAATAAGTTTAACAGAAACATTTTGAGATTTTCGATCATGTCGCTTAAAAACTTTCAATCTTTGTTAACTTCAACTCTGACAGAAACCAATCACCTAAAAACATTTTTTATTGTTACTCAAATGTTTTCTCAGCCAACACCAAAACATTTAAAAATATTTTTAAAGCGTATTACATCTGCAGCAAGGCCGAAACCAGCTGAAATTTTCCGGAGTGAATGATTGTATCTTGATGTTGTCCCTAACAACTAAACATGTTATTCAAAATTTGAGGGGGCAATCGACCGGTTGCCCCACCCCTGGTTGCGGGCCTGATCTGCAGAATACTTTAAGTCTTTGCAAATGAAATTTAAACTCTGATACAGGATTTTTTTTAAGGCGTTTAAGGGACCCGATACGGTACCTAACATTTTCCTTAAAAAAACCTGCTCTGATATGTTTATATGAGCTCTGCTTAAACTTTTACTCAATCTTACCATAAAGATCCTTGTATGGCAGTACAGTGTTACACAATATGGGATCAGGTGTCCTGTAAACACCGATGGTACAGTGTATTTCAAAGGGAATCCGCCATCAAGGCATAGACAAACGTGCTTGTCTTGGTTGTAATTCAGCTCCAACCACCCTGTGAAAAATAGACATTACGTAAGCAAGCCAAGGCTCCTTGTGCAGTCAGTCAGGAAAGAAAAGCACAGTGGTAGTCAAAGCCATCCTTGGAAAGCAATGCATTCAATGTTGAAACCCACCAACTATCAGAGGAGCAGTGCAAATGGTTCCCAGCAACCAAGTGGCAAGATTGACGATCAAGACCTTCGTCTTTGTCGCTTTATTCAAATACTTATTGCTGTATGCAGTTGCAAGGTACCTAAACATAAAAATGAAAACAAATATAATATTCTTCCTGAACGTTTGCTCTTTACCTTTTCACTTCGTGCTGAGCCCGCAATGTTTCAGTTATCTGACACGTTGTTGGTGTTTGCATATAGAATATGCTGTTCAATCTTCACCAGTCGTTACCTTTTTATTCTTTGCACCTCAGTAAAAATATGGCATTTGGAAAATGTTGATTTTAAGTAGAAACATTCAAATAATCGACCAATCACGCGATACTCACGAAAATCATCAACCATTATTCCGATTTACTTGATAAAGTGCAAATGCGTCGAGCCCTAAATGAACCACTATTTGTTCGCATTCTCTTCGTAATTTCAACGTTTCATGTATTTTTAACCAAAAACATATTTGTAGAGTTGTCATAGCCTAACGATCGTGTTCACTTTGCAAACAAACGATCAATTCGCATTATACGTAAGAGTTATATAAACATGCTGAACCTGCACTGGCCAACGACTGAGTGGAAAATATACATGATACTGTTCTGCCATTCAAGGCTCGTTATGGTAAAATTGTGGGTTCACTTGCAAAGAATGAAAGTATTGCGCGGATCAGGTAACCAGGACGCTGTCGGGTAATTTACCGTTGCGTCGCAATCGTGTTTTCTTCACGTAGGTCGTAGATAGAAATATATTGTCCAAATATATTGAACTTGATTTTTTTGCCCAAACACTGAAGCAGGGGTTCCCAACCGTTTTACGATCTCGTACCACTTTGGCACCCCGTATTGTCAACGCGTACCACGTTTTCCAGAACAACTAATTTAATCGAATCTTAGTTTATTCAGAAGAACAATATACAATAAAATAACAATAAAAGAACACAACTAAATTTAATGAGATTTTTGTTTTTGTTCACCTTCCACCACTTGGTCTAGGCGTGGCGTAAATTTGCTAACAGCACATCGAAAGTCATAATGTTGCGATAAAAATATGGATAGCAGGCTATAGGAAATTCATTTATTTATAAACAAAACCCAATGCGCAAACTAGAAAGCTGTGAATACAGTTTTTTGTGAAAAAATGGAAGTTACTCGCGCACCACCTGGAAGCCCTGCGCGCACCATTAGTGTCACGCGTACCAGTCGTGGTTTTACCCTGCATCCGTACGAAGCTGGGTATTTTCACGACTTGCGTACTATGTTTCAGAGGCGGATCCAGTCAGTAAGGTTAGGGGGGGGGCAATTTTAGTAATAATTGGTAGCCAAGTCTCATACCAGCCTTGCCACTGTAAGAAAAATGAAGTAGACTTCACAACACTGCAGTAACAAAACAACGGACGACAGAACGGCGTTGTATCGCGAATGTTGTTTTCTGAATTGTACAAAATTATTGTGAATAAAGTTAATATCGTAGGTTTTACGCGGGGCGGTCGCCCCGCCTGGACCCGCCCCTGCTGTGTTTTTAGCTTTTTCCTTCAGTGAAAACATGAGACCATGAAAATCAGGGACCGTTTTCTAATTTGAGTGTTGTTGTAGTTTTACAAAAGCACAAATTTCACCAAATACAACCTCATTTTTTCTCAAAAGAAAAGGAAGCTGCATACCATCAGGGACGCAACCAGCTCTTCATTTCGGGGGGGGGCACTTTTCATGAAATTTCATTCGATGACGTCATCGTGCTGATTCAACCGTGGTACAACTTTTTCGGTAACGATCACATATAATAGTAATGTATTTGTGCTCGCAGACACTAAGTCCACAGTACAAACACGATCTTTCTGCACAACGCTGGTTAATAAAAACAGACAAAACAGAACGTTTTGCAACAGCGTTGGAGGCCGAATCACCGGTGTCAAGCGAAATTTCCGACTTGCGAAATTTCTGACTTCACGCCATATGCGCATGCACAGAGCAACGTTCAACATATCAAATACGCTGAGAAAACTGATGATTAGGGCATAGGGTTTGGTGTTTAGGTAAGCGCGTCGGGTTAGAGTTTATGTTACAGTTAGAAAAAGAAAAATAATTGAAGTCTAAGATTAATTCTAATATTTTTCACTGGTTTCACTTATTCCCGTACTGTAGCTTGTTTTGGGTATCTGACATCTAACGAAAAAGTTTAAATTTACACAACACGCATCAAAAAAGTAATCACCAAACTTTATTTCTTTACTCTGAGAAGCAAAATAACTGACAAAAAATGACAGGCCAGAAATTTCGCTGGACACCGGGCTACAGAAACGTACTCAACAGAACGTTTTGTAACGGCGTTGGAGACCGAGCCTCAGGTTTACAGACGCATTCGTAACACCATTTGTTCACTTGGTACAACAATACTGCAGATTGGGACGCTAATTCCTAAACTGGTTAAGGCCAGGTAAAGTACGAATGCATCGTGACATGCACATTGCACACCGTCAAACGAATAAACACTGCAATGTCCGAGTACTCAGTCACAAACTAAAAAGCAGTTGTAGTGTTCAAAGAATAAGGACCAATATAAACAATCTGACTGCGTCAAAGCAGGCAACCATTACGTTATTAGACCTTCTGCATCTTTCGAGAAACAAGTGCATATTTTTTCGTATTACAGCCTCAAATGTAGGAATGTTACATTGAACCTAATGAGTCATGACTACTAACACTCGCTCTCCAGGGAAGGTTGTACTAAACTCTGCATCCAAACTTGTAGGCCATACGCAATCTCTGCATGCATCACTTTCTGAAAGTCCACCATAATTTTGATGCATACATGGGCGTACAAAAAGAACGACAAAGTACATTTTTAACTGCTTTTGAAGTTTGAACATCGGGATAAAAAGGCTCGCAGTTTGTTTGCTGCACATTATTTTTATCGCAATTGTCTCTGAAAGTCTTTGTCATCTGAGAGCTCAGTATCCAGTACAGCTCCCAGATATTTGTGGTGGTTAACAGATTTTAGATTTTCACCACCCATGTGTCAGTAATGGGGTGGCTGTTCTTTTTGCACTCTTAGCCTTAAACGTCATACAAACAGTTTTGTTTGCTGCAATTGAAAATATTTCCATGCGATTCTGCATAAGCCTGACACACAGATAAAAAATCTCTTCGCAACATTTCCGAAAATCAGAACTTTTCAGTTTTAATCAAGATGCAGACCGAACGATCAGGACAGAGTAAAAATTTATATCTTCATACAAACACCTGGTTCTGTACTGAACTAGTGTAGTCATGGCTTTAGTGTGACAGATGTATAGGCTACTACGGTAGTAAACCTGCCTAATTTTCGTCTTGTTTTAGTAAATTCGTTCTAGCCCTATTCTTCCAGCATGTGCTTGAATTTCTATCACAAATGAAGATCACAAACTTGAGGGAGAGCCTTTGTCATCGGTGACGGGATCTTTGAATGCTACTATTTCGGGCAAAACGAATCAGGTGTCTTGTGCCTTTGGCGCATAACGGATCAGGTGTGTTCGGGGCAATGCAGCTTTTTCTGGCATCTACGAGTTCTGTGACAGTTTTTAGAAGAACGTTTAAGGCTATGAGCTTTCACATCTTGCACTGGTTGCAAAAATTAGGGTCTTGTAAAGCGTCATTTGGAGCCAAAGTGGTCTACTAGGTAGGCGCGTTCAACACTTGACTAGCACTCATATGACACTTTACTAAACCTTTTGCCCAAGCCGTGGTACTGGGATCGACCCAGAAAGACACTAAAATGTGAAACAGTCCTCGCGCTAAATTTAGTTAAAAACGATCAGGTTTCCAACCGAAAATGCAGCTAAGCAACGTTTTTTTAAGAAATATACTACGTTTTCAATAATGGTGATCCCCACTGCCCCCAACAAAAATAATCAAAAGGTCTTAGTAGAATAAGCGGTTTAACGTGGCTCTCACTGTTATGTCAATATTTCTCTTATCAATTTGAAAGTTTCAGCAATTTGCACGGTTGAACAATACCCTGATGTTATAAAGTTTCATGAAGGCAAATAGAGGCCCGTCTAAGAAAAAAATAGAACACGAACAAATAGATAAATATGCCTTAAAAATACGAACACTTCAAACTATCTCCCAAGTTTTGACACTTCCAGCATATTTGTGGTTGAATACCAATCATTTACGAAATTTTCGATCAGATAACCTGTTTCAAGAAAAATCTTGTAAGGAGAGAAGTTACCAGTATAACAAAGAAAAATTCCAATGAGACTTCTTAAAAATGATTAGAATATAAAATTTCATCTTTAGTTATTAAAAGTTGCTACAAATGTCAAAATTGCCATGCAATGTTTTGAAAATTTCGGGGAGGCAAATGCCCCAAATGCCCCCCCCTGGTTGCGCGCCTGCATACCATTATGACTTGTTTCATCCTAGGATGTTTTGCTTAAATTCAGCCTTGTTGTAGGCGCTATAAAATGATCAGACAGAAAGTGCTGGCACTTCATGCGCATTCTAATGCACTTAAGTGACACAAACGCGTTTATGGCTGAAATAGCTTTTTTGGTGAAAATTGCCACCGATTTATGCAAATAACGTTTTGATGAAATCTTAGATTTGCGATAAAACCTCCAATTCCGTCAATGTCTGTCCAAAGATTGTACGTGGTTGTATGCTTAGAGTTTCTGTTTGTAGCATAGCTTTTGCGGCAGAAGTAACTTTTTTTAATTAATGTGATTGTTGCTGTTAAACGTGTTCTAATAAAGAAACAAACATTAAAAAAGTAAAGAATACAAAAGTAAACAAACAAGTTAACAATAATTAATAAACAAATACGTAAGTAAAAATGAAGATAAATAAAAACAGGACAATGATCAACTCTTCGAAACATCTGTCTTTCAAAGAACTTCACCAAAATCACTGCCACCAGTGCTTTCGTTTTCAGGACTAATGTGTCAAGTTTGGATTATAACAATACAGTGGTCTATTTAACAAATGAAAATACGAACCGGCATGGAGTCCAATGAAGACCCAAGTGTTTTGAAGCAGTTGACAACAAACTTGGTAAGTTAACTTCTGCCCGATGCATTCTTTAATTTGCAGCTGCTTTTATTGTTACTTCCATATCTTTTTCAACATTTGCAGTCAAATATTCTTGAAAGCAGTCAAAGCAGTCATTACCATAGACTTTATTTGCTTTCTGATGGAAAAAACACCAAAAATAATGAAAAAATTTGTTTTAGTTGCATTAGTTTTAGGAGAGCAACCGGTAAGAACGAATTGACGCATTAAGGTCCCTTGACCCCATGTGCTTCAATCCAACGCGCAAGTGCGCCCTCACGTGTGCAAGAACAGGCAATGTCAAGTTCGTTTGCAATAATTCAACTGCACTAGTTCCGCATTCCGTCCTTACCCGTTCAAAGCTATACAAGCCATTGCTAGAGAAGCTGTGTGGCACGCTACGCTAGATGCAATAGCAGTGACATAGCATTGTATATTATTTGCAGACGGCTCGCCCGACGCAGTCTTCGTCAAAATAACAGGAATCGCCAAAACGCAAACGACCAAATCAGCCAAGGCCAGGTTTGAAATGAGGTAAGTAGAAGCCTGAGGAACAAAAAAATCTCACATGGTTACAGCTTATTTGACAAGCGTTTCTATATTTATAAGCTTTACTATTTACAAATAAAATTATATTGTTCTTAGAAAAACCTTAAGTTATGCAATCATTTTTCAAAGTAATTTTGTAAATAAACTACAAGGTCACTACCGACGAAACTTCTCACCTGAAAGCATTTTCCCAATTTACCTTGTTTTCTAGTAACACCATCGTTGAACAAATTTTATTGTTGATATCGCAAAGTGAGACATTTTAGGAGTTAAAAGTACAACTACTCTCTAGCTGCTTACAAATAATTTTTTGCAGTTAAGCAATTACAATCAAGTGTTGAAACGTTTGATGTTTAAACGCGATCAAGGCATAAAGTTTTATAATCCAGAAAAAGTTTCAAAAGAAAATTCAGGCCTTTATCTGTTGAATTTACGTTTTCGATGACAACACAAAAAGCTGCAAAAACTACTGTACTTTTTGGGCCGTGAACAATCCTTTGAAAAAACATCTGTAGTTGACTTGTCGAAAAATAAAATTCTCAATTGCCTGCTGGACTACAATCGGCAAACTTGACATTGCTTCACAATGCCCACAGTACTTTTCGTATCCTCCCCAGATCTCACCACCGCTTCATAGCCAGGTATTGAGGGAGGCTCATCTCTTGCTCTTGCTTTTGTTATATGCAATATTTTAGGTTAAAAATATATACCGATTTCCTTTTCTTTGCCACCAGGATTTTCCCATGATTCTCAGCATCAGGCTCGCAACCAAGGGGAGCAACCGGGCAATTTCCCACCCTTAAAATTTCAAAAATGTTTTGAAAGCGCTAAAAACATTTTTAGTTGTTAGGTAAAACAACAAGTTTCAATCATTTTTCCCTCTCCCCCATGAGACTATCACCTGCTCCGTTCAGGATTCAGGAATATCGAATGGTCAACATTACTTTGTAAACGGCCTTACAGCAATAAACATAATGAAAATCGGTTGATTTTGTGAAGAAAGGATTAGGTAGCATGTGATTCTGTAAAGCGTGGGATTTGCATTCTTGTATCAAAAAAAGGCAAGAAATATAGTTCTAGCTAAACAGAACAAGTAAAAACAAACTCAATAACGATCATAAAAGTGCAGGGTTGGGGAAGAAGTGAGAGGTACAGCATTCTCGCACCCCTCTTGTTTGAAAACATGGCTGAACTTACCTTTTTCTTCAGTCTGTTCTCTCCTTTTACTGCCAGTAGAGTCATAGCATTTCCACACGTTCCAACCAGACTCACAACCACCAGAAAAGCAAAGTAAAGCGCTTGTTTTGCTGACAGAATATCTTGTTTTGTGTCCGCGTCGCCTGGCGTGGTGTCGCTGACCCAATAAAAGAAAAGTATTCCTATTAGCGCTTCTGCTTCACGTTAATTTTAACTGCAATGCATCGCTTTGTTGTGTAGAAAATTCGACATCTATCCAAGAAGGAGAAGCAAGCCAGGCATAAATAACGCTGTGACCTCCAAAGAATCTTACAATAAACCTAGTGAACTGTACTGCAGGTAGCAAGCTGCAGTCTTACTCGGAACATCAAGCGATGTTCTCTTTCAAAGATTTACTGGTAAACTCAAACAAACACTTCGTGATCATGGAAAATATTTAAACATTCTCTCCGTGTGTTGCTTGTTTTGCTCGAAGAAGACGAAAACTTGTATTTCTCACAAAATAGTGCAATAAACAGCACCGCACAAATTACAGGCGTAAATAATGTTTAAAAAACAACCGTTTTATTCCATAATAAACTTTCAATAAATGAATTGCGAAACGTTGAGCCACAGTCTGAAAAAGTGGGGACATTTTTCATTCTCTGAGTTTTTCACTGACAACGAAAACCCTTTTTTCAGACTTCCAAATGTTTTTGAGACTTTCAACGTGTTTTCCTTTTGCATCTGCAGTTTTTTGTATCTCCGTCACTAACACTCAGTTTTTTTGTAAACGAAATACCTTGTCGTACCTGAATACCGATCTCGTGAGTTGTGAAATTGTCGTCTGATTCATGTTAAATCAACACAACCTACTTTTCGGTGCCTGCAAAAGTAAAAATGGCATGTCTTAGGATTCAGCAGAACAATATTCAAGTGCATAAACGTGCAAAAAACACATTACAGAAAGAAGATGAGATTTTAAAAAAACATTCCATCAGCAATTTTCCTTGATCACACGTGCCGTAACCTTGCTTTACGCAACCAAAGTGGCTGATTTTAAAATAGTCTTATATCAATTCCCACATGAACTGGCCAAGCTTCGCCTTCTCATACATAAAAGTTACAAAACGACATTTGCCTTTCTTCCACTCTCACATTTGCTTGATTGCCAGCATGTTGTAATGTTTTGGGAGGGTTCCACTGTCACCATGATTTGCTGTGAACATTGTGCACAAATGTTACTTGAGTAAATTTTAAATTTATGATTTAACAAACTTGTGAAGCCCGATTTTCGTGATCAGGTATAATCCATAATATCCATTGCTTTTCAAGCATTCTTTGTGCAAAAACTATACCTACTACAATCAACTCATAGCACACATTGTTTCAATTAAACAAAACATTTTGAGCTGTTCATAGCGTAGAAAGTAAAAGGCAAATTAGATGCGTAAACACAAAATAAGTCTTATCTTGAAATTTTGCAGGTAAATAAATATTACATCGATAGGAAAATTGGAAAGCAATCGATTAGGAAAATAATATCTGTGTCTGTAAAATACAGTATGACCGCTAGTGGCAAATATATTTGTTCCAAGGAAGACAGATCGGTTGCAGATGGCAACTCGAGTGCACAACGTCCAGCTTTCTTTTTATATGTTCATTCATGTAACGTTTCCAAGTAACGTCTATGCTCGTTCCGAAACAAAACCCGGTTTCCATGAAAGACAACCATTTATATATCTACTGGAGGGCGTTAAATAAATGGAGTTTTACAAGTATGTCAATGAAACTGACAGAGAAGTCAAAACAAGAAAAATCCGAGCTTGCCATAAAAATGCCCATTTGAAGCAAAGTTATTTTTTTTACATCTTGAAAGGCATATGTCTGTCATAAATATTTTCTATTAAAACAACCTATTGTCCGCTGTCGGAAGTACTTTTGCGAAACCAACCGCGTCGAGGATGCAGCTCGTGCAATAAACAGTTTACAACCAACGTATCTTCCAATCTTTCAACAACACGCTGAGATTCAATTTAACTTGTAGACGTTGCTCAAAGCAAAGTTCGCTGTTTTTTAAGCTGTTAGGCACTATAAGTGTAAAAAATACCACTTACACTTTGTGCAAGTATCCTTTGTGCAAGTATATGTTCTGAAGTTTTCAATTTAAGAAAAAAATAACTTAGAAAAAGTAGAAATTCGTGGTTCTTGCTGGAGATTCGTAAAGGAGCAACAAGTAATGTTGCGCATTTCTGATAACAGAGTATGATTGTGCGTTTGTAACTCCTTGAAGTTTAACACTTACCCACTGATGTTGTTTAAAGCCTTTAAGCTTATTTCTGTTTATTCAGAGATGTTGTTGGTTTGTGTTTTTTGTGCCATCAGCCGTTATCGACATGGTAATCTGAGTTTGAGGGAAACTTAAAATTTTTACGCCTCTTTGTTCCTCATTTCTTTTAAGAAAAATAGCAGACCTGGTTGGAAGAGAACAATTGTATGCACAAGATTTAACATTCATTGAACAGCTCAATGCTATTCTAAATCTAACCGCGTTAAAAGAAAAAGATTCAAGCGGCAATGCTTCCTTAGTCGTACTGGCTATTCAGGCAACAAAACTTTAATTCGGCCAAAAGAAAGAAAAGACTACTTTAACAACCTTGCCATTCCACCGTGCTTTTCGCACAAAGCAAGTTATTTGTTTGACGTACTTCTCATGGTGACGCGAATTTCAACCCCAGGTGCCTTCTGCAAAAATTGCTCATGCGCACAAAATTTTTTAATAACCTCGTGCGTTTCAAAAATAATTGCAGAAAACGTTTTCCACTAAAATCTTGCTAAAAAACGTTTTTTTCTTGATTTAGAGCATTAACTTTTCAGTTTTAAAACTTGCATAAAGTTGAGAGTCAGTCACGAAACCATCAGTTCAACTGAAGCTTTGGCTGTAGATGTGGATTTACTGACGATGCACCTCAAGCGGTAACTTTCTGTAAAAGTTTCGTTATGAATTTGCAGCTTAATGTAGTAACGACCTCCGTTTTTGCAGCTTGAGTGTGGTTGCAATCTCCGTTAAGTCGACTGCGCTTCCCAACAATAGTTATACGCTTCGAACACAGTGTTTTGACCAAAAACTATATAAGCGCAGTTGGCAAAGGTTCGAAAATCGCGCAAGCACACTTAGCGCGATCATACCTTCCGTTTGGTAAACATGTCATGTACTTCACACAGTTTTTCTTACATAATCGGACGGAGATGAAAGAACAACTTTTTAAAAATGGAAATTTTTCTGTAAAGAGCAACTTCTCTGCAATTTAAGGGTTTTTTATACTTTAGAACACCATATCATGAACTGTCGTATACTATACTGTCTATCACGTAAGCTTAAAAATTGCGGACAGAGCTGCGAAAGAACTATAAAGTGTTTTCCCACATAGGCAATGCTAAAAAATTTGCGTTAAAGCCACGAATGGCCAACAACGCCCTGGATTTAAAACGTTTCTTGCCACGTTGGTGAGTTTTAAAAATTCTGTCATTTGAACGCATTTTTTCCACCTGGTATGTCTAGAAAAATTGTGAAGTGGTACAGGGCTAACTACTGCAGGACTTCTAAGGTGGGAAGGACTCAATGCTTAGCTCCACGAATTTGCCGCCTTCAAAAACACGAGGTTTCAATAACATGTTTCTCTGTACAGATTGCAGCTCGTAGTAAACAGAGCACAAATTAACAGGTCGTTTGCTGTCGCAACATAGAAGGTATTGTTCAAACAGTATGAATTTTCTGTTATTTTTATACGTGTTGGATTTGATGCACATAACGAAGCATGTGGGCAACGATTGCCATTTACGACAATTTTTTTCTTACGTGACAAAGTAAGCAACAAGCGTGCGGCCAAACTTTTAAACCACTGTGCCATATTGGAGGGATTCTTTCTTATCTAAACATAAACCGTGCATACTCCAGAAATATGTTGCAATCGTACAGAATGCAAAATCGCTCAAGCGTTCTTCCTACGTTCTTAGCCGTTACAGGGAGTTCTTTCAATTGGCCTGAGGAGTTTTTAACCATTGGCGTCAATCAGTTAGTTTTGGAGTTCTAGAGAAATCATTTATTTGAGTAAGCGTTTTTTTCTATTATATAACTTCGAGATTTATTTGTCGCAGCATGTGTTTCTGACGTCAGTCAGTTAATTTAAATGTTCTGATTCTGAGCTTGTGTTATGATTGATTCATTTTAGTCTTGAGTTTGTTTGTTTTCTCTGCTCTTACTTTAGTCCTTCAACTTTCACCCGTAAGCTTTACTTACACATTTCAGGACTGAGGATGCTTGATTTTGCGTGAAATCGATTTCCTATTTACAATTTTCAGATCGGTTCCTTGCTTACAGCAGTGGTCTTAATGAGGGTGCAGGGTGTGCAAGGGTGTGCAAGGGTGTGCAAGGGTGTGCAAAATGGGGGCCCTCAAATTTAATTTACGCGTTTTGAGGGGTACCCATTTTTAGTTTACGCGCTTTCAAAAATGTATGCAATTTTCTTTGTACTTGTTTTTTTAATATAATGATTGCACAATGAAACTTAATTTTCTTTGCTCTATGTTGTTATTAATAATACGTTTTAACTCATTTGGATTTTCAGCCTGAAAGTATGAAGACAAACTGAAATGATGAAACATGAATAGCTTTCTGCATGATCAAAAGACAAGGGGCCACAGTCAAAATGAAAAAGGTCTTCAACCAAGATGCTAGGGTCCCCTAATCAAAGGATAACGAGGACATAAATAGCTTGTCTACTGCAGGCCTACATTTAAAGGACAAGGGGCCCCAGACAAAAGGTGACATGGATAAGGTGCCCAATACTCTTCAAAGGGATATGGTTTCCTCAATCAAAATTCCAGAGGTTTAAAATTAATAATATAGAACCCTTACTTTTATGAATCATTTTGCTATTAGTTGCAAGGTTTAACTTGTAGCCTACCATTCTTGCGTACAAATCCACTCATTAACCAGTGTACATATCCTTAAGCAAAATATGCACAGAGAGCCATTGCAATAAACGTAATTTTTAAGCACATGGCCTACCAAAGATTTGTAGTGTTGTGATATTAACTTAAGATTTTACTGCCAAAAGTGTAGTGATTGTAGCTTATAAAGGTCAAACCAACATTGAAACCTGATTAAAATGTGTGAGTCAATACTGCATATTTTCATTCATTCCAGCCTCATCGTAAATATTATGGTTGATTTGTTCTTTGTTAAAGTATTTATTAGAGATGAAAGGCATGTTTACCTGTACTTTTGGACGATGAAAATCTAAAAAATAAGTTCTTACAATGCTTAATTTGACCCTAGCTAGAGTAACTCCATTGTTCAAGCAGTTATGTGAGAAAGTGGTTTAGCTTGAGAGAATTATATTGTAAACACCAATGCATATGTGTTTACTCGCATGTTCTGCTGTGTGCAAATTCTGTAGTTACCTTGCTTGTTTACTCAAGGGGTTGAAGTTCCTTGCGTGTTGTGTTCTCCCAAACAGGAAATTTTACGGTAATTGCTTTTAGTGATGCAAATATGTACGCGACTTCGATGACGCAACGTAATGTTTTTAAAGCGACGGTTCTGGATCGCATGGTCTGACTCCCTAAACCTGCCTGTGTTATCGCTGCTGTGCGCTTGAGCAAGGCACTTAAAGTGGCGCACTCAAAGGAGACAAGTAATCTGCACATCCGTGCTGCCCGCTTCTAAAACTCCTGTCAATCAAAAAAATCTATCATCTTTACACACTGCACATCTACCCAGCGAAAACGAACAAAGACTCGAAAATGAACAAAGGAAGAGTTACCGAATTCTTATATCAAGCTCTTGAACTACGATGTCCGATTGTTCGATTTTTACAGAAAACTAGGGCTTGGTCCAGATCAAAGTCACTATAACCAATCACGACGTTGCTCAAGATTATCTTGAAATTTTGGTGCCCTGAATTCACTGGGTGAGGGTGCCCTGAATTCACTGTACTGAATATGTATTTTGTATTATTCAGGATTTTTGAGCAACTTGCGCTTGCTCTGAAAAACAGAGTTGCCCTGGAATCTTTCACTGTATTTAAACATTTTTTTATCATTCAGGATTTTTGAGCAACCAGCGCTTGCCCTGAAAACGGAGTTTGCCCTGAAATATTGTAAGCCCGGGGGGGCGGCCGCCGCCCGCGACCCCCGCCTCGTACGCCTATGCACACTGCAGTAATGTGCAAACGTATTGGTTGGTTCCTTGTTTTTTGTGCAAGACGAACGAATGAAGGTGGATATACTGAATCAGGATTGGTAGATAGGCTACTTCACCAACGCTATGGGCAGGCGAACTCTCATAAACGTCCAAACCAAAAGTTGTTTTTATTTATTTTCATAAACAAATATTTTTCCTAAAACAATTACACAAATCCATCGTCAATATCTGGTTTAGATGGTTTAATTTGAATGTACTGGAATCCAAACGGTCGCACCGTGGCCATCAATCATTTTACCATACTGCTCAGCCCAGGGTGGCCAGATAATTGCCGTAGCTTATGGCCAAAATTTTAATGAAAAATGGCCAAAATGGCTGTTTTTTGAAAACGTTATGGCCAAAAATACAAAATGTTTCAACTATGGTAATTTATATAATGATAAGGGACTCAACATGTTAGAAAGGCAGTATACTTTTGCCAAAAAAGTACGGTTTGGCCAAATAAGCAAGCTTTAACCTTAAAACATCAATTTCTGCCATAAACTTAAAACTGCATATATCATAACTTCTCTTTCTTTATCTTAGTAAAACATCCAAAAAATAGAGGCCTGGGTGGGACTTGAAAATGTTAAACACTATTGCAAATAAACGTTTGAAATCTGACCCATTTTATGCTATCTTCAGATTAACTTTTCAATCCAACAACAATGCTAGAATTCTTTTGATCTTGTGCTCTAAATATATACGAACAAGAGACGAAATTTATGGATAATCATAATCACATGGTCATGGTGAAGACCATCAAGTCCCCATATTCATATGTCATATGAACGAAGAGGTAGGAACACTTGGGTGCAAACACTGAGTCGTATGACAGGTCCGGCTGAAACACTTGTACAAAATCAACTGATTGCAATTGCAAAGGCTAAATAATTACCACAATTCAAAACAATACAAGGTTGAAGTACTGTACCAATGGTGTTACTGTACAGTTACATTAACATGAATAAAATAAAAAAGATAAAATATTTCATGCAAATTTCATTTTGCAATGACAAAGTGAAAAAATGGCCGAATTTTACAAAATGCCCGAGTGTGTTTTTTCATGGCCAGCGCATTTCAAAAACGGCCAAATTTTTTGAAATCTGGCAACCCTGGCTCAGCCTCAGCGGAATCAGTGTGAGCTTCACCTTCAGTTAGCACGTTCCGGAAATGAACTGCAAATTACAAGTTCGATCGATTGGTGGCATAATAATGGTCATTATGCGTCACTGACTATCCCCATTCTCTAGGTTTAGAACAGTGGTCTTCAACGTGGGCGAAATCGCCCCCAAGGGGGCGATTTCTGCAGGTTGAAAGATACTCAAATGTTGAATTGATTCCAAAAAATCAATATTTGTTACTTTGGAATCAAAGCCTTTGATGCAGGTTCGACTCCACGGTTTGTAACAAAGCCTATAAAACACATATCGGACTGGTCACGCATCAATCAAACTACTGTAACATGGTTCTGTGAAACGCTTCACTACACCAACTATCCAAGACCACTGAGATTGTGGCTGGTTAGGAGTCAAGCATTGCGGTTCTCACGAAGATTATAGGACAACCGATCTTTTGACCTAAGAACTTGAAATTTTGACTTTAAAATTTACAAATTTTAACTTTATTTCGGCTTATCAACTTCCTGCGTTTGAAACCGCAAAATAATTCAGCCTTTGGTGTTGACGTTAACTCAAACGCAAATTCATTCCGTATACTTCGAATTTTAAAGAATTTGGTTTTTTAACCTTAGCATGATATATTTGGTAAGTACATTAAAAGCTACAGTAGAGTCAATCCTGAGAACATCACGAAGGTAAAGCACTATATGCATAACGGACAGAGCATTTACCAAACTAAGAAAGTACTGTACTGTTAGACCACATTTCTTGCCTTCCCACGCCTAGGCTGCTTGATATGCAATCTTCTAGTAATGGGCAAAACAGTATTACTACATCGGATGTCGCAACAAGCCAATTATTATTTCAGATTTGCAACTAAACCTGCAAAAGCATATCAATATCAGTTGTTGTAGCTTCAATAAACATAGTATGCATTAATTAGTTTTATTATACCGATAGTGGTCGAAAGCAATGAACACTGATACAGCTATCGGAAAATACCCAATCGGTCAAACTCCATTTTTAAAGAAATTGCCTTGAAACAAGTCTTCATGGCCTTCGGTAAAGCATTGCCAAACCATTGTTTCGCAGGCAAAAAATATGGCAGTCCATTACCATGTGTTTTATAAGCTTTAGTTAGTACCTTGAGTGAAAAAGCGTAGACCTACTGAAAGGTGTTCTGTTGTAAAAATAGTGGAAATAAGACTGTTGCAAGACAATTTACGTAGAAATTAACGGCTAGTAAAGCTAGGCACAGCTAGCCCTAAGTTGTAAAATGTGCTTATCGTGTTTTTCAGTCACTTTGAATGTTTTGGCGTCTGTGGATATAGTTGTATTGCGTTCATCTGACTTATGACCAGGGGTGTAGTGGGGCGGGAACGCGTGGGAACGGCATTTCTACATCTTTCCCATGTTTTGGTTTAAGATTAGTTCGAAGCTGTTTCAAAATGGCTAGTTTTTTGGGTGCGCTCCCACACCTTTTTTGTTAGCGCTACATCCCTGCTTATGACAGAGTGTAACAGAACAGTAGACTAGGAAAGGAGTAACTTAGACCGGTAAGTAAGCCCAAGCACCCAATCTTGGCTAAACTAAAGGCTCCAAAATATCCTTTTCGCCACCGGTTGTTTGAGGCTTGCTATGAAGGCATTCTGTTGTGGAGATCACGCCGAAAGTTACACTGCGTAGAACGTTATGGATGAAATAGCTTTTTGCCAGCTAACTAGCATAAGCGAATGCGATTCCACCATACAAGAACGTCTCAACTTTCTGGAAAAATGAAGCTAATATTGCTGGGTTTTCCCACGACGCCACCATCCGGGAACGTATCAACTTTCGGGAAAAGTGAAGCTAATATTACTGGGTTTTCCCACGACGTCTTTTCCTGAGCAAGGTTTCTGCCAAGTACTGCACACGCGTAATAAATACCGCAATCGCCTTGACATGAGCAACATCGGGGAAACTCCATTCAAACTGACCAACTTGCAACCTGCTTTGAAGAAGCTTGCAGATAAACACCATTGCAAGGTTCGCATTAGTTGGAATGAACTGTATTTTGGAAATTAATGACATTTATTTATTCTACAAATGCATTTGCATTCGTTTTGTTTTGTGCTAACTAGATTGCCCGTTTATATTTCATTAGCTCTGAATTATTTTCAAAACAAAATACTAT
>JGI24159J19872_10000589_pt1 | contig 33815 bp, 19 predicted proteins | sample Ectturendosymbi4_FD_19872 | JGI IMG/M metagenome (IMG submission 19872) | reverse complement strand
CAAATTACGTTCTTCTGAAACCAGGGGTGTACACTCCAACATTAAAAAAGCATCAGGTGGTACGCGATCTCAAAAAGTTTGAGAACCACTGGTCTAGAGAGAAAGACGGGAAATCGCATCGCATAAAATTTTGCAGAAATTCCTAAACTCTTTCAGAGGTTTCCATAATTTTTAAGATTTTCATTTCCCACAACCAATTCGTAACAACCCAAAAATAAGTTGTGGTTTCGACCTGTACAACAAGACAATGGAAGAAGATCAAACTGAACGAAATCAGTTTGACTTATCAGCGAAACAACCTGTTACCATAGAATTACACATAGAAGAATGAAAATAAGCTTAGAAAATGGACGCAGACAACATATATGTTACAAAAATTTGAAGGCGTTTATTTAGAATTTTTAATAATGTTTTCGCTTGCTAATTGTTATTCTTTTTGTTCCACATATCAGAAAATTCCATTGACACTTTTGGTAAAACTGAATGTCATGTTTAGACATAACCGCATTTTTGCATTTTGCATCTGCATTTTTGCATCTGTCTTTAATGCATTTTTGCATCTGTCTTTAATGTCTACACATGCCAAATTATGACTCACTTGACAATGGTTCTTACTTTCATTAATTTGGAATAAAATAAGTTTTGCATAATTTTCTAAAGACTTTTTCGTTTTTGAATATCACGATATTCTCTCAGGAATCGTTTCTGAACAGCGACAATAGTTACAGTAGAAGCATGTTCATAGGTCGATTGAAACAGTATACGCGATCTACTTTGTAGAAAAACATCTCATATTTTGAATTGCGCTCAAGTGTCAGACGAACAAAGTGATTTTGTAAAGAGTTGCTCTTCTTACGAAAAACATAAAAATTAAATGATAGTGGTCTTTGCAAAAGCATAACAGTTTTAAATCAACACTAGGAATTCAATTGTAGAAAGTGTTTTGAAATAGGATCTGTAATGCTAGATTAGATAATACTAAAAGTCTTTTGACAAATAAACAACAAACGTTCCATGTGAAATACCTTAAATACAGGGGTGTCAAACTAATTTTCGTTGAGGGCCATATCAGCATTATGGTTCCCCTCAAAGGACCAGTTGTAACAGAATTAACCACAATCATCTACTACGCTAATGCTTTAACAGCGCCTCTGTGACGTAATAATGGTATGTTGCAAAGAAAGGGGCCTTAAAACTGAACAACTTTTTTTAAAGAGACACGTTAGATCAGCAAGATGACTAAAATAGCAAAGTTATAACATGGCAAAAAACGTTGTTCACCTTTGTAAACAGGTATAAACCACTACAGTTCCAAAAAAAGTAAGCAGGCTGAGGCTTAAAATTTAAGCTTAGCGGGCCACATAAAAAGACGTGGCGGGCCACCAGTTTGATACATGCTGTAAAACATAAGATAACCACGGAAAGTTGAAAGTAACTGGCTCGAAGTTTGTAATTTAAAGTACCGTAAGGCCTGGGTCAGCTCATTCTATCTAGTTCTAGATCTTATATTTCAATTTCGTCTCTGCTTCGCAGTAAATGTACTCCTTGCAGAAATGTGATGATCTTTTAACAAACTGGTCCTTTTCTCATGAACAAACAGGAGGAAAAAATAATTTTCATGTGTAAACCAATTCTTTAATAGCAAAGATCACATTTCTGTTGCAATGACATTTATTGCAGAAAAGTAATGAAGAAGTCAATTCCTTACAGCTGGTAGACACCTGTGGTCAGTGACCGAGTTTGCTAGAAAACTTTGGGGGGACAAACTTTGTGTGAAATGTAGGGCAACCAATTTTTTGACCTAAAAACTTAAAATTTTGGCTTTATAATTTACAGATTTTGACTTTATTTCGACCTATAAATTTTCTGCGTTTGCAACTACAAAATAATTCAGCCTTAGGTGTTGAGGTTAACCCAGAAACATATTGATGCACTCTATGCTTCGAAATTTTAAAATATTTGTTTTTTAACTTCGGAGATGATATATTGATAAGTAGATAAATATCTACAGTAGAGTCAAACCTGAGAACATCATAAAGTTGAAACGTTATATGCATAATGGATTGAGTATTTACCAAACCAAGTACTGTAAGACCACGTTTCTTGCCTTACCATGCCTATCCTCAATGGCGCAACTAGAGGTTTAAGCCAGGGGGCAGAGATTAACTGAAGGGGCCCCACTGGTCAGCGCAGGGGGGCCCACTAGCCAAAATTCAGAAAAAGGTTAACAAATGATAGTGAATTTCTGGATGTCGTGGATGCCCATACTAGATTTAAAAAGAGAAAATACCCCGAAAAACGCAAAAAAAAAACAAATTAAAGAATACTAAATATCAAAATGTCAACTAAAGGGGGCCCAGTTTTTACATTTAGCTTGTCAGGGGCGGCGGCTCGCCCTCTTTCCCCCCTTGTCAGTTACGCCACTGCCTATCCTACATACTATTCAATCGTCCAGTAGTGGGCAAAACAGCATTATTACGCCAGAAGTAGCAACAAACCCTCCATTATTACAGAATTGCAACTACACTTGCAAAAACATATCAATGTCTGTTGTTTTAGTCTCAGTAAAGTATCGATGAAGAGAAAAAAAACTCTGCTGCAAGAAACTTTTGACCTAACGATAAATTTTAACCTAATGATAAATTTTGACTTTTTTTGACCTAATAACTTGGGATTCCCTCAAGGTATGAGCGTGAAATTTGGTTTGTAGACGTTTCATGAACTTTCAAAACGGCAGAAAATTTTGACTTTATTGACTCTTGGTTGCCCTAGCGATATGCATGCTATTGTGCATATCACACAATTATAATATTATTGTTTGTGGTCACCATGTAACCTTATGGTAAATAGGCATAATTATGCTAAAAAATTGTGATAATCGATTGGAATTTGGTCAGGTCCGAAATAAAATGTACTGCTACTGAAAACCACAAGATTCTCATAAATACCACTAAACCACGTAGATCAAATGAAGAACCACAAGATCAAGATTTTTAGTAAACGACTAGCAGTGGCAACCGTGTTCTGTATATTGCAAGCTACAGACCAGCGCAGGTATTCGACTCATACGAAGACGACACGAATCAGTGAAATGATTGAGTGACGTTTATGTACACGCTGATTCGATTAATTCAAATTAACGAACACAGTTATTAGATGAAAATTCAGTTTACATAGTAAATCTGCACACTGTCACTATGTAATCCAATGATAATGTCCATTTTACTTATTTACTCCCTAGCTTTATGCTGAGGATTTTAAACAGCAATGTAATCATGAAATTTGTGCAACTGCGTTATTTTTTTGTCACAAAATATTGGGGGTACAAAATGCATTGTATCCCCGCTTGTCCAAAAGTTGGGGGACTTGTCACACCGTTACCCCTGAAAGTTGGTCCTTGGCTGTGGTATAAGAATAACTGACACTGGGTAAGTGTATGTTCAAAGTGTCTGCACGATTCAAATACGCTTATTTAAAGGACAATGACAGAATGACAGTATTCATGTGCAGGCCCGTAACTAGAGGGGGCTTGAACCAAAGGGTGAGTGTCGAACTTGTTAAAAATGATGTAATCAAAGTATGATAAAATGATAGAACTTCACGCTAATGGAGAGGGAAGTGATGTGGCGGCCTGGAGATGGCGCCACATGCAAATAAATGGTCACCGGTAAGATGTCGCTCATAACTGACAAGTCACTGTGATAGTCACCACACATGAATTACCGAAATTCATTTTACCTTATATAATGATCAAGGCAACCAAAAGTCAAGAAAGTCAAATTTTTTCTCCTTATTGTAAAGTTTATGAAACGTCCACAAACCAAATTTCACACTGATACCATGAGCGACTCCAAAGTTATCAGAATTTGTCATTAGGTCAAAATTTCTTGCAGCACAGTTTTTTTCTCTTGATCGATATATTATTAAAGCTTCAATAACAGATATTGACATGCTTTTGCAAGTTTAGTTGAAACTCTGGCACAATACTCTTTCTTTGCGACTTCTGACACAATGTTGTATTGTCCACTACTGGACGATTGAAAGTACGCTAGGGGTGGTAGTACTTGATATTGAAGTATAGGCTAACAATGTAGAACAGAGATCGACAACCTACGGCACGCGTGCCACCGAGCCCCAGGGGTGCAGTGGGGCGGGAACGCATGGGAACGGCGTTCCCACACATTTTTCACGTTTTGTTTTGAAATGAATTAGAAGCTGTTTTAAAATGGCTATTTTTTTCGATGCGTTCCCACACCTTTTTTGGTGGCCATAAATCCCTGCCAATCCCTGATGTAGGACCTTCTCAATGACTTCAGGAGATTTATTGACGCTGGATAAATCTCTTGTGCTTTTGGATTGATTTTTGTCTGCATTTGTTACACACCTCTAATTTTGTTGGGTCTTTCTTTCACACTCTTGCTTTTTGTTTTATTTCAACAGAAAAAAAGATTTTTAAGACTATCGGTGTAATTTCTAAAATATGCTTTTTATTCCGCGTTTCAATCGCAAATGCAGGAAATGAATAGGTCAAAACAAAGTCAAACTTTGTAAATTAGAAAGTCAAAATTTTAAGTTTTTAGGTCAAATCATTGGTTGCTCTAATAATGATAGTGCTCTAATAATAGTAGATGAACTCAATAAGGGATCTCTATTGTTGTTGGTTGTTTCCCGTTAGTTTTAATGCCCCGAATCACCATCTTTCCCTTGTGCTTGCCTTAGTAGATCAAGGCGATGCGGATACCTGCAACAAAATTTAAATTTCAGGTACCAGCCCATAATGCGAGTCGTTGGAATAGAGCAAAATCTCTTGCTTTTCGAAGAACAAAATTCACAGCACACGCCTTTGGAGTTTACGTAAGTTGAAAGTCGTAGATATTTCAAGATTGTCGAAAATGTTAATAAACTTGCGATTACTACCACTGTTGCATTTAATTGTCTACCCTTTAGCTATTAAACAGAGGACAGGACGGCATAGCTATCCTGAAGGTTGGCGTACTTTCAGAACGCATAAACTACATAAAAGCGCACAGCTTGCCATGCATTTGAACCATCATTGGTTTTAGTCCTAGCCAATGACGGATACCATTCAGCAGACAAACGACTTGCTTGGGACACAAGGCACAAAAGCAGCTCAAGAAAATTGAGAAGCGTAAAAATTGGTATTGAGACAAATGAAGGTCTGTAAAAATTGGTAGGCCTATATCTAGCAAAAAGTGGTCACAGTATTCGGATTCTTGATCATGGTCAGGCCCGTCACCAGGAGTTCACAGCCGGGGGTCAAAAATCACAAGGGGCGGGCACATTTTTAAATACAATATTGGATGTATGCAGCAACCGGGGGCCAAACATGAAATGGGGGGTACAGATTTTAAATGGGAGGTCCGGGCACCACTGGTTCTCCGCTGGCGACGGCCCTGATCATGGTATACACTTTAGCGTTTTCTTCCCAGGTGTAGCAGAAGGGCCACTGCTAACACATAGCGTTCTGACCAGGGTGTTGTAATTCTACCAAAAAAGACACCCAATTAAAAAAATGTGAGAAAAACACCAATAGAACTGTCAAAGAACCCACTAATGAAAATACCTGTGAAACATGATTTTGTCAACAGTGTATGTCAAAATTCATAGTGTAAATATTAAAGATAGGCTCATCAGCTATTTAGATGCGCAACAGTACTGAAATATTGGTCATTTCAAGTAGTAAGACCACTTATATATGTAGTCATAGAAATCATTGTAGTCTTGACACTTAATCGGATTGTTTGCTGTTGTAGGTCTTAGCCAAATAGGCACTGCGTCAAACAGACTATAAAATGCTCAAGCGTTTGGTGAAAGGTACTTTGAATTATACACCAGGGGCTGATCCAGCCAGTAATGTTAGCGGGGGCGATTTCAGTAATATTTGGTAGTCAAGTCTCATCACGGGTTCACAACTGCAAGAGAGATGAAGTATACTTCACAACAATTCTGTGACAAAACAAAGGACGGCGATTGCCCCCGTCTGGATCCGCCCTTGTTATACACCACATGCACTTAGCAACCAAAATACTTGGTATCTGTTTCACATACTTTCTCATTTGATTGTCTGGAAGGCTCAGATAGCAACTACTGCAAATTCCAATATGCCTGGTCGTAGGATGTTGTTAGCAATTCACACACATTTCTCCAAGGGCAACCTATTTTGATTTGTCATGCATCGTACATAACATTTTCATAGCAACTCAGTTTCTGCAAATCAGGAAAATCTTGATTTTTCGGGTGGTAAATTATCTACAAAGAGTTGAGCTAAGCTTGTAATGAATCGCAGAATGTACAGTAGATATTATCTGAAAATTCATCAAGATCAACGCCCATTTCATGAAATTGACCATCAGATTAATTGACTGATTTATTATTATTTCATATGACTCAGTTAATAAACAGAAACAATACAAAAACCATCATGTAATAAAGTAACCAATTGTCAGTGGAAATTAGAATAAATAAAAACGCAATGGCCCGAGAATTTATTGGTGTTAACGAAGATAGTCGCTGTGTCACACTGTCACATTGGATTGATGAAAGACCATGGCGGTCATTAACTGTATTCAAAGTTCTTAAGACTCCATCTTGGATTATTATTTACATATAAAATATATGCTATGGAGTGCAGTACCTAACCAAAATGAACAAAAAACGCAAAAAATGTTTTTTAAAGATTTTGGAAAAAACTTTTTTCAACAACCTTTGCTCTGACGTCTGTCGGGCAATAAGATTATTAACACTTACATATTTCCTGCAAAATGGTAACTCTATCGGTGGCGATGAAAAGCTGCAGGCTTTCTGGGCAGGGTTGCAAGGTACTAGGCAGGTTGCCAGTCTAGAGCAAAATGCACTAAAGTTGACCTTGTCTTGAGCTTAAATTTCTTGAAAACATATAGGCGCTATATTAACTCTATTTAAGAATTTCAGTTTGAAATCTAGAGTGTTTCGTGAACCCATTTCCTTTTTAATTTCGTCCACAACTTTCTTAAACATTCGTGAGGTTAAATGGACAGACAAATAGCATCCTTACTGATAAAAACAGTTGCCATTTAGGTCAAATTATTATTATTTCGTCATGCTTCTCTGATGACAGAAATGTATTCATTTTGTAACTGTCTGAAATGGCGAGCTTTTCGTCGGTGGGGGATAATTTTGAATTTGGGTTAGCAACTGAGAAGCTGCAAGTGTCTTATTACTTGTTTAAAATACTAGCTTCGAGCACCAATGTTGGTCAGTGCTTGGTGCACCAGTGAGTCTTTTTTCGTCACTAGCCTTAACCAGACCCGTAACCAGCTTGGAACACCAGGGGTGGCGAAAAGTTTTCTGAGAAGGGCCCAAATTTTTCAAACTATGTCCAGTAGTTTTCAACTATGCCCAACATATTTTTCCTGGGGGGGCGAAGCCTCCCTGCGCCTCCACTGGTTACTGGCGTGGTCTTAACAGAGAACAACTTCGGTAGATGCAACATAGTATAGATCAAAATTTTGAGCGACAGCAAACAATGCGGGTGGAGCTATCCAGTTTAAATCTTGTACGCGAAATACTCGTAACCTCAACAAAGTCAACACGCGGTCGATCATTGGATAATAAACATTTGAAGGATTAAGCACTGTGAACAAATTTACGATTTTACAAACAACCTCGTTGCGCAGCTACACGCACATTCCACAAACAATATAAACGAGCTCTGAAAGGTGATTTCAGTTCAAACAAACTTTTACAGGTTCATTTCTTGCATTAGCCAGTGGTCTTGATGAAATCCCGACAAAACAAATTGCATGCGCTACACACCTGGATTAGTTTGGGAAATTTTGAATGAGACAGTTGTTTACAGCAAGTGGGTTTTACAGCTTACAGGCTATCCAGGGAATTACAATCAAATCTTTACGAAAACGTTGTACTTGTGTCTTGTAATCCGCCACTAGGCTTCGCTATTAGGAACAATATCAGTCATGTTGCATGGCATAATTCGTCCTTTGAAAACCATAAAAGGGGTTTCCAATCAAAGGTGTTGTCAGGGTGAATCGGGACCGTGGCCTCACAATTCCATAGACGAAAAATGCGCGAAACGACAAAAAAACAAGCCGCGGTATTTTAAACATCTCTGACGTATTTTGTCCGTGCTATTAGGAAAAAGGTCGGTGGCCCTTTGTTTTGTTTTACACATTTTGTTTGCATGAAAAATTAGAATTTTTTAAAAATTGGTATACTACTAAACTTGGGCTTTTCAATCCTAGATTTGGAGGGACCAAAAAAAAATCCTGGCTACGTGACTGCTTCCGATACGTAAAAAGTGTGCATGACTTACATTGTGAACTTGATAAATCACCGGTTGGAAATCTATACTCGGCGCCGAGCGCAGATCACACATTAATGTATTCTGAACAGTGGCAGACTGTTCCTCGAAGGCTTTAACAGCCAATCCTGGAGGTTTTCATTTCATGAACATTCCAAAAATTATTTTCCGCTTTTCAGCAGTTGTCCTCCTGTCTTCCTACGGATGCTATGTTATGTGAGTCATTGCTAGGTTCAGTGTACCTTGTGGGCAAGCTGTATATGCCAACCTTGCAAGGCATTGGAGCCGGGGCAAAACAAGAGGTCTCAGGTAAGAATATTATCTGTCTAGGTTATAGACAGCCATTGGTATTGCGTAATATGAGTATGATACGTGCTTTTGGTGGAATGAAACTACACTAATTTGTTGGCGCACATTACTGGCAGGTGGTGCAGTTTGAGGTGAAGCAATTGCCCGCAAATTGTTAGTGGAAGCACTCCGAAGTTGTTCCAGCCAGTGTTTCCTGCAAGGATTGCGAAGAGTCAACATATTTTGTTTCAAAAAATAATAGTTTTGTATGCGAGGCAGCGATATTCAGAGGCAAGAAATTGCTTAACATCAGAGTCACTGGCGACGTGAAGTGGTACTTGAAATGTCTCACCCGGCAACACGCGAATTTAAGAGGAAGACAAATACTGTAATATGCGTCCACGTGTAGAAACAGGGCACTTGCTCCCCGGGCAAACTGAATATAATGGCCGAACGAAATGAAATATGCATTTAAAAATTGTAACGTTGCGTCTCAGCTGAACTTGTTTTAAGCACATACCGTTCATCGAAACCAAACATGCCGCCAGTCCCGCGAACCACTCGGCGTTCATTAAGCTGAGGTTATGCGCTATTTTTCTGAGGCCAGGACAATTCGGTATTCAGTAGGTGGGTATGAGTACGTTTGCCCATGCTGCCTGTGTTGCTTGGGTGCAGACAGGTTTCGAAACCTTTCAAATTACTTCATTGTTTTCAATACCCACCTTGTGTTGTTACTGTATGGAGGACTTGCTGCGCTCACACACATTAATCGCTTAGGGTGCATCACTGTTTGTACGAATTTCATAAATCGATGAGACATCAGCAATTACACCAATGAAGCGTGATAAGAAAGACCGAGTTTCGCAAAAAAAAGAATTGGAATTCACATCCATGTTAAAATACACTTCAGCGAATTGACAACCTTGTTTCAGACCTGGACAGCTGAACTGCGCAATAAACGCACTTTTTAACGTAAAGTCGTGGGTCAGTTGAAACATCACCGTACCATCTATCTCAACTGCTAAGTATGTTCCAATCGTAGTCGGTGAAAATTTTGTGTAGTGCAAATTAAAAGTTAAGGTTGTACATCCTGCCCACGTATCTCATCAGTAAGCACCAGTCTGGTAATATTTTAAATAGCAGGTCGAGCAACAATGCACTCGAAGCAGTTCTGTAAGATGGCTCATACTCCACAATGGGTTGAGACGACTTCCAACAGCTCATTGCTCAAGTCTATACCTGCTGATATGCGGCGTTGTGGAGAAGGGTCAGTGTCAGAAAACTTTTAAAGTGAGAGAAAGAAACTCCAGTACTTAAGTTGTGAGAGAACTTCACCACACCAAAAATTGTTAGCACGTTGGTTTTATTCAAGATCACAAAACAGCCTAATTTTGTATTTGTTCCTACAAGCAGGTTTGTTTTAAACAAACTCTCAGGCCTAGTGCTTGCTTTTAGACCTGCCGATCTCAACCAAAATAACTTCCACAAATAGTGGAGAGAAAGCAATCTGAAACGTTGAAGATATCGAAAAACGCAAGTTAATGAGCAGCGATATGTTGAAAAACAAGCCACTCTACGCGTAAGAAAGGCAAATCAATCAGAAAGCTTCTAGTGGTTGACACAAGCTTCATCGCATTGTTGAATAAACTCAAATTGTGGCAACTAGCAGCAGAGGTAAGGTGAAAGGCAATTCACCCTGTTGGCCTCTATGCGCCAACCTGCGGCCGACCAATTTGTCAAGCAACGTGACATGTACCAGATTTTGCCTTGTGCAAAAAATGAACGCTTGTAAGTTTTATCGACCATCGCAAATCAGCCATGACTTCCATAGGGTTGAGATCAATGTAAAAACCGATTATGTTATTGCTGCAGTTATGTCATGCTTATGATAGAGTATTATAACCGACAGTTACCATAGCATTGAGCGATCGTGAACAAAGAAAATGTTTACGCCATTTTCCATCAATTCCTGTATTGTTCAAAACATCTGGCAACTCCCAAAAGTTACGAATTCATGGTAATAATAAATGACGAATTCGGAGGTTGATTTTAACTCTCAGAAGGGATGTTTGGTGAAATCTGTTAATGTACTACAAAACGTGTAAAGACGATGATGAAAAACTTCAGTTTAATGAGCACAACGGTTCAAACTGTGGGAGCTTATGCCTCTTCGCTATTCTTCGTGTGAAACTGACACAATACACCGAATCTTCATAATCGCATGGCGTTTAAGCGAAGTGAAGAAACGCTATTAGATATTAAAAAAGAAAAACGTTATTTCATATTAGTCTCTGTTGAAGGCGCACTGAAACAAACAGCTAATTTTGCAACTAGAGGCATGCATGGGTTTCTGCGCAACAACGTCAACTCCAATCCCACTGTTTCCAATTAGGAACTACCGCGGAGCGTTTCGTTATGACTTATACGGCTTCGTAGATTACGAGAACACAGGGTTCGGACATGAAAAGAGGTCTTGAAACTTTTCTTTATGCTGGAGTTATTGGAAGTGACACATTGAGTAAAAAGGAGATTTTCAAGGGGGATATTTCTAACTTGAAGAGAAGTTGAAATTTTGAGAAGTTGAAAATTTTGACGAATTTTGTAAAAACTGCAGCATTAGCGATTGCACTGGAGCGACAAACGAGTGTCCTATATTTATTTATGGACATTAGATATACTTGTTGTAAAGCGGCTAACTTTTCTTCAGGTATGGGCAGTTGGATATAGCAAGATCATGACCACACACTTGAAAATATTCAGCGGTCAAGCGATGCAAAAAGCGAAGTTTGTGATTACCCAGCATTCTTTCAACTTATACACCAGGGCAAAGGTAACCAATTGCACTGTAAAACGCTTAAAACCAAACCGAGTTGGCATAATTGTACATTACGAAAAATTCAAGTACATGTACGTAAGTGGCATCATCCAGGCACACCACAACGTGCGTCCGCGTGACGCAACAATGATGAAATACAGACAAATTGCACGTTTTCGCTGATTGTCCTGGACCAGCGCATGGTCATCCACTACCTTCGCTTTTTTCACACGACGATCCGTTCACGAATCGAATCAAAATGAAAACCACAAATCGCACGATGGTCGCAAGGCCAAACGACTTGCTCGCGCGCGCTACACCGGCATGCAAGTTCAATTTCAACCGAAGTGACAACTTGCAATTTAATCGCGCACAAGTCGTCAGGTTCGTCTCGCCCATGAGTCGGGCGATCAGTCCGATTTGAACGACAGGAGTCTGTTTAGAGGAGTAATCCTGCGTTTTTCGGCGGAAATCCTTCGATCCACTCCGGACGAACCGAACGAAGGTCGTCTGTCGACAGGAGACTGGCCAACGGTGCTCGACGTGATTTGTCGCTGAATCGAGTGCTCGACGACCTGCGTAGAAACTTTTCGTTAGCAGCAGGTTTCTTGCGTTATGTAAAGTGCGGCGTTATCCGGCTTTTCGCTCAGAACGCGACTGATTCAGGAAGTGAAGCGAACGCATGCAGAAAAAGGTTGGGCTGAGCTTGTTACCTTGTCAAAAAACCTGCTGAGCTTCACCGCGTTCCCGCACCCAGCAGCAATGTACTTCGGTTCTCCGTTTTCCTGCGCCAATGGAAAGGATGTTACTGGCAAACATTCTAACATCACCGCTGGAGGCGACGGTGAAAATATCTGAACGCGATCAAATCAACAACACGGCACAAGATACGAGAGAGCTGTTTGTTAGCTTACAAGTCTTTGAAGCTCTCAATGCTCACCAAATGTATTTCGCTGCACCCAAAATCGATGGAGAAAGATTTGCTGCGCGACACCACTTCAGTTCGCTTGCTCTCCGAGACCTGGTCAAGTTTCGTTCCAACCATCAGGACGGGAATAGAAAATGGCACAGGCTCTTCCACGATGTGTGACTGGGAGCTAAAAAGCATATTGACATGAACAAATTTCGGCTACGTGTGGATACTTGTGTAGTGCATACTTCAGTACCTATTGCCTGCGTGAGCCTGATCTCAAGACCAATGGACATCTCAATCATTGCATAATGTGCCACGCAAGAGTACGAAGGTATAACGAGGGTTTCAAGGGTTGTTGAGAAAAGCTATGCTTAAACGTGAGCTGATTCTAAAGTATGAACTGTTGCGAAGTTCCAAGAAAAACTCGCAGGAATGCCACCATCCATGAAATAGTCATGAATTTAAAACAAGATTAGATGCAGTCAGTAAGAATCACTGTGGAAACATAATTTGTTGTTTTGGTTTTCTTGTGCATATGAGATGAATAATGGGAATTTTTTCACTAATTAAAACAATTTTCTTCCTCTTCGCTATACAAAGTTCAACTTTGCCAAAAAAACTCAATACAAAAAATGCCAAACTAGACTTTCACAGGGGTACGCATGCAATAATACCCTCGTCTTCGTATGTTTGTTTCAGTATGGCTGGCATCACTACAACAAGATAGTTTGTAGAAAACAGATGCATCGGTCAGCGGTTATCACGTGGTTTACAAAAGTGCATGTAGACAATATTGTGATCTTGGTTCACAATAAAACGCTTTGACACTTATCACTGTATGAAATCGATTCTATAGATGCCTCGTACTCACCGAAGAGGATCACTACAACAAAGACTATTCAATTGAAGCACGTTTTAACAAATGTTACTAACAATTTTCTTCTACATTCCATCGATGTGGGGAAATTGAATTTTGGAATTGATGACAGCTAATACAAAATGATCTTTCTGGCTTAGGATTCAAATACCAAATGGAAAAGTCAGTAAGTGCAAATGAAATCCAAGGTTATTTGGTACTCTGACAGATGCGAAAATTACTTTTCGTTTTGCATTCCAAGAGCGCAATGCGTAAAGAAATTTTATCTATACGACTACCTCTGAAACGATGATCCTATTTTCACTGATGCCAGCCCTCCACTTGCTTCGCGGTTCAAAACATCATTGAGCCATTTTGAAAGATTTTGCAGTGACTTGTAGTTTGTCAAGTCATGGACAAGAATTATGCCATTGACATTGTTATAAAATATGAACCTGAAATAAAACAGCAGGTTGTAACATGTGAACCTAACGTGTAGTGATAAAACTTGCGACGGTCAAATCATGGTGGAACATTACATAGAAGGGCTCGGAAGCAAAAGTGACACATATATATATATAATCCGCAATGCACTCCTGCAGATCAAACCTCTACAGATCAAAATGCGACTTCCAGTCCATACTTCGTCTCAAACCCATCAAAAATCTTCAGAACGTTTCCCGTTCTTCCAAACCAAACATAGTACAAGCCAATTGGATGTGAGCCTTACCAACGTTTAACTACATAAGTCAGGTCGGTACACGTGTTGATGCAGTAAACGCTTGAAACCTAATCTTGGTAAAGAAGAAAACGCGTATGTCACAAGTTTCATACCACTGTTTACCATAATATCACGATTTGTACGTTTGTGCAAACGTACACAAGTCACACCTTTGATTGGATACTTGAAAAAAAGATCTGGTTTTCTTTTTTCTCGCTATATTGTAAACCTAACAAAAAACATGAGCCTCTGTATTAATAAGAATTAAGGCTGGTTTGCTATGAGATTTCGAAGAATCTGCCCGCCGCCCTTCGCTTTAAATAACTTCGCAATGATTCAGACTTGCACAAATCAACATTTCAGCAATAAGTCTCCACAAAGGCGACGCAGTCGAATCAATCGAAAAGTTGTTTTAAGTTAACTAAACGTAACAGCGTAATCTGTGCATTCAGCGAAACCAACCACTGCCAAAGCAAGCAATCAAGAAAGAAATTTATCTCAAACCTACTACTTGTGTGACTTTTAGAGGCGCCGATGTCCCATAATTCAACGCAGTAAGTTCGCTCTTCTGGCGTTCCTTGTCGAAAATCATGAAGCTAAATTTAGAATAAGCATAGCTCAACAAAATACTTACAAAGCTGACCAACCCGCAATACCTTGCAATACAACATCACAACTGCATACGAAAGGACTGGGCGAAGCGAGTTGATTTAAGCATTTCCGTTATTGATGAAATGAAACAAGTGATTGATAGTCGCTTTATCGATTGGACGTGGTTTTACTTGTTTCCTTGTCAGGTTCTCCTTTTGTTAACAGAGAGATTGACGCAGTAACGAAAAAAGTTCTCGTCAAACATGCACTTAATTTGACAGAAAATCTGTAGGTAGAGTAATTTGCGAGAAACTCCTAATAATTCGCCACTTAGCCAATGTATTGTCATTAGGGTTGCCAGGTGCGTTTTGCAAAAATACCGGCCATTTTGTCAACAGTGCCAGATCTAAGCTGGCACACCGCAATTTGTAAGCGGCACAGGGAAAACAAAGTGACAATGATTATTGTTAAGCCACAATTAAAATTTGCCCGCATTTTGACTGGCTCATTACATTTAGTGACAATCACACCAAAGATTGCGTCAACAGCAGCAAATAAACATCGCTGAAAGAACTCTCCTGACAAGATTCACTACTAGAGTCATTATAATTTGAGAAATTCTGCGTTAGTTCTTTCTTAAGTTACGGCAAATTATATATTTATTTTCAAAATACCGGCTTCAGGCACTGAGTTTTAAAATACCGGCCTTTACTAAATTAGCAACAAAATACCGGCTATCTGGCAACCCTAATTGTCATGCTGGTATAAATAGGCCGATACAACGATATTACCTACGTGTCATATCGGCAAAATTACAGCGATATCTATATATATCGGTCGGCAGTACAGTATTTGTTAATGAAAGCCAATACATTATATTGTTTTGAGTGTTCGGAAGGCCAAGTTATATCTCATTTATTAACGTTATTTCTCTGTCCAGTAACTATGTTATGTAACTTACGCTCGTGGTGATTTTTGCGCGGCAAGCGTATGACTGATAGCGAACAAATCACGGCTTGCGCTGTAGTATTTGATAGTCCTTGGTGCGATTGTCACCTACATCAGCGCGGAATTCGGTGTAGTACGGTTCTTCATCGCAACTTAACTTTTTGAATTTCGTATCGATTCGTTATTTTGTATAAATGCAAACATCTCTCGTTTATTTCTTCAGCTGTGAGCTATTCCCATTTTCGTGTGAGTTGGTTTAAGATGCATTCTCATGTCCTTTATTGGTGCTTTGGCTTAATGCATGGGCGTCGGAAGAGGGGGGCTTGCCCCCTGGATTTTGAAATTAAACTTTTCCTATCACAGTTTTAGCAAAAGAAGGTTGTTTTCTTAGTTTCGAGAGGGAAACATGAAATTTCACCACTTTTGGACCACCGGAAAATATCTTTTTGGCTACACTATTTGCCCCCCCCTGGAAAAATATTTCCGACGTCCAGGACGTAATGCAAAGATATTGGTATCAGTTATCAGTAACGAAAAGATAAAAGGCCTTTTCGGTTAAGCATTAATTGCAGCACATAGTACTAACCTTAATTTCCACATTGCAGCCGATTGTGTATGCTGGTGTTTTGCAGGGTTGACCATAACACAATAGATGAGTGAATGATGACTTTCCAACACCAGAATCCCCTAAAACTAATACTTTAACTTTAAGATTGCGTTCTATTCCTGCCATTCTGAACAACACAGTAGAAAAAGACTATCAATAAACGCGTTGGTGGCATCCACCACAGTTCCGACAATTCATACCTAATCTCAAAATGAACAAAAATTGTCTTGACTCGTTACACGGAATAGTACGCGATCAAAACTGACTGCATCGCTGCATGTTTTGTAAATGATTTGATTAGATCAGTTCTGCACACAACCCATAACCATACCGAGGTATTCGCAACCATAAGGACAATACAGTGTGCAGTAACACGCACTGAAGCAGAGTGGATTGGATAAAAGCATGAGAAAGTACAGTAATTCGGAGTACCAGTCCGAAAATGCGATTTCGTGGTTCTTCAACCCACTCAGATAAGGTGCTTCCATCGCAGGCAATTTTCTTGAAGCTGTGGAAACGCGGAATATGTGATAACTAAAAAAACTACCAGCAGACAATCTTCTTAGGAGAACAGTTTACGCACAGGATTTAAAAACAGTCATAAGGTGAACATTGCGTAAATTGAAACGCACAACTGTTCCCATTCAGCATTTCCACGTACCCTTGGGCTGGTCAGTTCGATAAACGTTCTGAGATGGTGTCCACATTTGCCACATTAGGAAATTAGTTATGTTTGAAACGTTTGCCAGAAAGATGGTCAAAAATTGATTCTTGCAAGTTTCTTTCCATAGAACTAGGAAGCTGGTGGCTAAGTTGAAACGGAGACGGCTGGTGTTTGAATTTGGACAAATCTGCTAGAATATCTCTCAGACTTTCTTTTATTTGCCACAGTTCTTTTTCCGCACGCACACTGCCAAGCATAGTCTCAATTTCTAACAACAAATTGTCAATTTCACCAATCCACATCTCAGAATGATCTTCTTTGCTTGCGACATTCGCATTTGTATCCATAGGCGAAAGATTCAAATATTTTCGAAGATCTTTCACAGAGGGGTAAAACCGACGGTCTGTTAGGGGTGGAGGATCGGTATTTTTAAACAACACATCTTGCACAAAACGTTTTAACTTCTTTTTTATATCTTTCACGTTGGTAAGCCCCTGGTTGACGAGTTCATCAATAGCTCTGGTTAAACTTTCATGAAATGCGGCGACTGGTGGAGCCTAAACAAAAATAGTTTTAGGTCAAGACTACTTATCTTCATAACTTGCTCATAGCCAACATTCTGGTCAGATAAATCAAGCAGTACTTATTACTTAAAAATATGTCGTACTACACGACCAACAGCAATAACTTAAGTTACCTCAATGACAGCATGACCAGAGTGGGAATCATTGGATGGATATGTAACAGAGCAGGCATATTCTTGAACAAGAGTATTATTATCGTTCTGCAGAAGTTCACGCAACTTTTTGCTAACCACGGTTCTTTTACTTTTTGATAAATCATCAATCTACAACAATACAAACAGGTTAGTGAGGAGCTGTGCGGAACAATCACATAGATAGACCTCACCTTAAATTCAGGAAATTTGATAGTTTCCATAATGCTGATCACAGCCTCACAGTCCAATTTCTTGCACCGACGACTACACAAAGGTCGCTTGCGATTAGGTTCCAATCCTTGCAACTATATAAGGAAACAACAAACATTGTTGCTGAAGAGACAATGCCTCACTTCCACGTATAAAAAATATTTCAGTGAAAGATGTTCTTACAACCAGTCTAATATAAACAGGCCAGCATTTTATGTGAAATGAGAACTTAACATCATGACAAAAGGATTTAAATTGCTTTTTAGACCCAACATTAGTTGTATCATGACACAAGCAGAGCTTCAGAACATCAAAATCATACATAGCTAATTCAAGCAGAGAACATAAAGTATATTAGTTCAAATATTTGTATATTGGGCATCTTATCAACAAAGCACAGGATCAGAAGCAATGCGCATTTCATGCCATGTCATCTCATCAAACAAATGCAGGCAAATTCCAAGCTCTTACTATGTTCTGGAGACTTTGTTTTTTGCGCTGTTCTTTTCGTTCTTTGTCTCTGTCTTTTCCAAACTGACATTCTAATCTACCACTTCCAGTTATTATGTAGGGAACATTGGTGTTGGCATCCCATCTAATTCGACTCTTGAATGTATCTGAAGCAAGTACTGGGTAGATTTTGCAAGTATTTAAAATGCATCCACTTACAACAAATGCGTTCACTGCTTGCATTGTTGCAACAGTGTTCTCTACCATACACTAACTGAGACTTCCATCTATTTGTCATGTACATATTCCATTGTATTTCTTAGAGTTCATTATTGCACCTTGTAGAAAGTCTGGTAAATACCTTAAAATCATCTTGCTTATCAAGTTAGATCCGACTAATTCTATTTGAATATGATTTATTTTATTTGAATAAGATTCAAGAACTGAAGATGCGTAGTGTTTTGTGAAATCGATTTCCTATTAAAAATTTGCAGGCAGATTTACTTGCTTGTCTATGGAATGTAGTTATATACCTGGGATCCTACTATATTTTGTACATAAAGGCAAAATCTTTCATATCAATCAAGACACAAAAGTAATATGAAGTTCCTTTAAAACTATATGTACATTGCACATGCTTTCTTGCATCTGCGCAACATTATCAAAAGCTCAAGAGATCAGGCGACTGGGCTCTGCTTTCATGACTTGTGATGATTCGGACTTTATATATCTAGGTTCAAGTAATTAGCATCCACAAAGTCAATGCTGTAAAATCAAAAGATTTAAAAAATGCTGATAGATTGGACTGGGCTGCTGTTGTCGAGTCTAACTACTTACCAACGTAACATAGATTCAAATGCAGATTGCTGAAGTGACACTCAACAACACTCACAGTGAATACAGCAACACATTATCCTGCACTGACAGTGGCAATATTTCAAGCAAGCATAGTGTTTGTTATATTCAACCGAATAAATTACTTAGAAGTCATGATGATCAAATGTTGGCTTGGTTGTGTTTGTATCATCTTGAAGCTTTACTTTCAAAACTATTTGATTTGAAATGACTGAAAATTTTAAGATGTTAAGTAAGCTTGAGCAACTGCACTTGCATATGGCAACACTTAATTGTGGTGCATAAACCCTGCTAATACTATCAATACTGTTTTTTTCCTGAGAATTTAGACTGGATACTAAGCAGTTTTTGATTGCGTACCATATTTATACAAGTTTTTTAAAACACCTTGTAACTGAAGCCTAAGCAAGTGCTTCATTCATTAAATCTGCAATTTTTTTCATAGTTTTCATATGGAAATGTATGAACTTTCAAGAGAAAAAGATTACAATTTACAGCCAGTATCCAATTGAAGCCTGATCTGTATTCGTACATAGCCTGCTTTCTGTTCCATAAAAACACATTCTGTATAGGTACAATGTACATAGGCCAGTAGCGACAAACAAGTATTAACTAAAAACCACAAACAAACCAAAAAAAGTAACAAAGAAGTATATCTCTATCCAAAACAATGTCTAGGATTTAGAAAAACGAAGAGTCTTCAATAAGAGACAAATGTAAATACCAACACTCAAACACCAAGTCAAATAATAGAGCTCTCCTTGCACAAAAGCCACCAGGTAAAAACGATTAAGTGACATGCTATCGCAATTGCTATTCAAGTGGTGAAGTTGCAGAGACCCATCATATGACATTGCAAAATTAATTTTGCAGTGCATCTCAGCACTGCCATTGATCCAGTCTACATAAACTTCAACCTATACTGGTCACCTACAATTTTACTTTAACCAACTTTTCAGTTAACAAACATAATTTGAAATCAAGCTGCCACGCAGCATTGCACAATTTGAAACAAGATCAGAAACATAAGGAAGATTTAAACTGAGTTACATTTAGTTTTTTACGCTGAAGTACAAACATAGCTGATAACAAACCGGTAAGATAAGTAAACTCAGCACACTCAACTTAATGCATTTCATTTAGTGATAAACCATTAAGTGATAAGCATTTACACTTACATTTACTTTTTAAAGTTCTTGTTGAAAACATCAGCAGAAACTAAAATTTACCATATCTGTGTTGAAACATTTTGATGAATTTCGTTCCTGTTTTAAGCTCAAACTCCTTAATTGCTTTCAGTGCTTCATCACTTGAACCATACCACTAAAAAGAAAATCATTAATGAAATGCTTCATCTATCTGGCTTTTCACTTTACACAGCAAAATATGAATGCAATTCTGAACATCTATATATATTTACTAACTCATCACAACAAACTGTCAAATTTCATAAGCTATCAGAATTAAGTTCATGTTAGGCCTACAACCCCATGACATTTCAAACATTTTTGGAGGTATTAGTACAAACAAAATTTCAACACCAGGAAACGTTTTCCTCTACAAACACAAAAGTAGATGGGTGCATTTAACAAACAATGGTATGATCATGCAAGGTTTAGACATAACAGTCAAAAACATTTTAGTTGTTTTACTGAAAAATTTGAATGGTAGTGTACCCATAAGATTAATTTATTGAAATAAACAGCAAACAAAACATTACTGATCTCCAGTCTCAAACCTCTGATCCTCATGGCGCATTCTGACAAACCTGGCCTCTATATTCTAATGTAATGGCATGACAGCATTCAAAAATTTCAAACAGAATACACCACAGTTTTATTTAGTAGCTTTTTATGCCACAGTACTCTAAAATTTTGAGCAGGCATTGTGTATAAGAATGACTTTTTCAGAAAAATAAAAAGTTGGTGTGGAAGAAGAAACAATAACATTAAGGCCATTAATGGTTTTAAAGGTACTGGTAAAACCAATGTTGAAGGCATGACAATCACAAGCTTGAGATAGGCAGATAATGTTGTCCTTTTTCATCATTTGAGCGAGCTGTTTTAATTCAGTGCTAGGCTGCAGTAGATCTTTGGGCAGGTGCTGAGCAATCATTCAATTGTCTCGTCATCCTGAACTGTCAGGCCATTCACTTTATGGGAAGGTCAATGGATTGGACAGTGAAGGACAACATGGTCATTTTATTGGCAAACGGTCTGTTCCTTTGCACCACACTCACAATCTGTAGAAGGGGCCATGCCCCATTTATGTAAGCAGGAGCAGAAACATTCGACACTGGTGTGGAGGTGCTTGACCCGGACCCACGCTGTTCTTGGCAGGGTCATTCCAGGGGAGTGAGTGCTGATGTTGGGGATAAAAGTACAGGGTCTCATAGTGTTCTTCAACCACTCCACATTCCATTGGTGATCCGCCAGAGCGCCGCACTTTTGTTGTTGTCAAATGAACTGTTGAGCGGTGGGTACAAATGGGTGTCACAATTTGAGATGCCGTGCATTCCCACCTGGCAAACAGGTGACAGTTGAGTGCAGCAGGTGTCCAGGTTCCATGGCATGATGTGCCCAGAACAGAACTTTTCGGTCTGGCTGTTTCAGTCATGGGAAATTTCGGTCATGACAATTCTGTACATAAACAACTTATTGCATTCCTTTAAATTTGGATGATTATTATAGGCAGGTGAAATGTCATTCTAGCTGGTGTTATACCAACTCCTTTTGAGGAGTCATGATTGCGATTAAATCTGAATTGTAATTATGACTTTGAAGAATTTGTATTTAAATGCAGCATGTCAATAAGGATTTAATTTGCCTGCTGATGATAGTGAAAATCATATGTTGATGCTGATTAACTCTTGGATATTGGATCATGTTTGCAGTTTTTTTAAATAAAACTTCTCGTTGACTTAAGTATGTTTGCATTAAAATGTGAACATGTAAGATTTCTGCAAGATTTCATAGTCTGAGTGAAATGTCCCCAGACCGAATCGGCTCAGACTGAAAAGTCATGCATCCGATGTGCTAGAGACAGTGCGACTCCTTTGTGACAAAGCTCAGCAGGTTAAATACCTGCAAGGATAGCATGATTTTCTGCTGTTGTAGGACGCATGCATCCAGTCACAGTTCACAAGATGTCATTGATGACAGGGTCAGCAAGGCTGGTGTGAGCGCTACAGCACTTGGCAGGAGTGCAGTACTCCGCTATTAAATGAACCAGGGCTAAATTAGCTGTTTGCAGCGTTGTTGCCTCAGCAAGCTGCCTCCAGAGTTTGATGCGTGATGTCAGGTCTTTGCAAAGTGACAGTGATATGTGAACATCCTGTCCAGCATTACTCCGAGGTATTTGGGCTCGGAGTGAAAGGGCAGGGTTTCGTCACTGAAGTTGATTTTCAGCTCATGTTTAGCTTGCTTGTTGTTGATATGGAAGACTGCCAACACCATTCTGTAGTGATGAGCTTTTACTTGGTGCCAAGACAGATCCTCATGGGATGCCATTCTTGTGTTGTAACCTCCTTTGTTTGTCATTACAAGTGGTAGGGGTAAAGCTGCAATTGCCAGCCAGGTCCATGATCATGTGGACCATGTGCCTGTCAGGCAGCAATTGCAGTAGTTTGCAATTAGCCATAGCAGGTGAGGCAGCAATGCCATAGTGTCGTAGGCTAGCAGTCCACAAACACTCTTTGGCATGACCGTCAATATGGTTCTAAATTATTGTGACCCAAACATTTCCTGAGCATATAATTTTGTGGAATACATATACTGTACAATTAAATACCAATTTTAAAACTACTATTGACTGTAGCATATTTCTTGCACAAAAATTGTATGAAATTTGCACATAAAATAGCAAATGATAGTATTTATTCTGCCTAACGAGAATGGAAAAGTTCAAATGTAAGTTTAAATTATTTTGTGACCCAGAGTGGAAGGTCTTGCGACCTAAATTTGGGTCTCAACCTACTATTTGCAGACCCCTGTTATAGACTGCAACGAAAAGCACAGCTCCAGCCTTTTTCTTAACTGAAAAGCTATCCTCGATATATTGCGTCAACAAGGTGACCTGGTCTATGGTCGACCTCCTGTGTGATAATGTTTCAATACAGATGTGATGTCGTCTTGATAACTGCGAATGCATAGGAACTTTAGCCATTAGGAAACAGGGTAATTGAAGCAAGTGTAGAAGCAGTATTCCACATGAATGTATCCAAAACAAAAGTTATGAAGATAGCACAATGGAAGATCAGGACAGCACTCAAATCAATGGTGAGAATTTCAAAACATGAAAAAATTTATATATCTCAGTTCAACATTTATGGACAACCACACTTCATATTAATCCTTTAGGATCACAAAGGTCTTGGACTGTTTCAGCCATAACTCGTCAGCTGATAGAGCTGTTCGAACCCTGTAAAGATGCAGAAAATCTTCTAGTTTCGATTGAAGAAAAGTTGGGAAGTTTTGTATTTGAAGCTTTTCGTGGGTTATGTCATAATAGGGGTAGGTTTAGGTTTTTTATGATTGATTTGGCCCTAAGCCTCAACCGCTAAGGGGAGCTTTGTGTTTCTTTTTCTAAAAAAATAGGGAAAATCTGTATCTTTTGAGCCCTTGATTAGCTTTCTAAGGTTTGTGGTCGGCAATTTATGAAAAAAACACAAAATAAACAGTGAATCTACTATAGATAAAATAATTGCTTATTTACTTATTTTGTGTTTTTTTAAAAGCAAAGGTATAATTTTACAACACTATGAGACAGTATAAGTACAATTGTACCTTCATGCATTTACTAAAAAATCTGAGCTTAAGATATGCGCTATTTTTAGATAGTAATTTGTATGTACATTCAATTTAGGTTAGGTTTTGTAAAATGATTGGCTTTTGCTCTTATTCAACAGGGGCATAGCACACAAGTAGTTTTGAAGGAACAAATTCTTTACTTGAGAATTGTTTCGTTTAGGTTGAATAATGTTGTTTTTACAACATATTTGTGTTCTTTTGGGTATTCTTGTGACTCTACACTACTGCATCAATCCGATTAACACTTTGACGTCTGGGTTAATTCAAGCGGTTTGCAAAAAAACAGCTGATTTGCATGTGGCTTTGTGCAGGAATATCTCCGCTCCTGTTCAGGTTACGGACCTGGTCGAAGCGTCAAAAGACGCAGCAAATCTTGTAGTTGGCACGCAAAAAATTTTTTTTGCTTGGGGGTGCAGGTTTTTTGTCAGTGACGTATTAAGTGGAGGACTTTTTGGCCACCTTCACCTGGCCGCCAAACCGTTAGATGGTAGTATTTCGCTATAGGTTTTATTGGACTCTAGGCTACAATCCGAGTCTTTTGATACTTTGGATGACCTGTTGGGGTTTCGGGTTCAAAAGTTATGATCTAAGTTAGTAAAACTTTTTGACTAAATTATGTAATTAGATAATTATTTAATTTGTTTATTTAAGATCATAACTTTTGAACCAGAAACGCTAGAAAGTCGATCAAAGGCTCAAAAGACTCAGACTCGAGCCTAGTTTCCATTGAAAACTTCAGTGAAAGCCTTTGGCCTAGCGGTTAGGCCTTAGGCCAGGCAACATGGGCCAAAATGACCCAAAAACTACATCACTTATGACGTCACTCACAAAAAATCCTCAAACCCACCCAAAAAAATTTTTTCGAGTGCAATCTAGAAGACTGCCAATTCGTGTAAGCCCTTCAACAGCTCTCTAGTGCAATCGGCAGAGGAGCTAGGGCGTTGTAAAGGCAACCGACAACTGCTGGTTTTAGGCTGAAATCAAAGTACAAATATATTGTACCCCGGCTCTTAAAGTGTTAAGCATTACAATTATGCTGTGCACTTGAGACCAGCAGAAATCAGCAGTCTGTTTCCAGTAAGAGAGTTATTCAAATTGACCATCTGTCCACATATGAGTGACATCATTTTGCTAAAAACAAACAGGAAGTATAGAAATGTGTGATGTTTTTTGCTGTCTTCTTGCACACAAGTACCTTAGTGTCTAAACAGCCACCACAAAGATATTAGAGCTATTTACTGAAGTGGAGTTCCACATATTTCATCGCATTTTGATTGCTGTTGGCATACACAGAAGTATGCTTTACATGAATCCTGTTTCTAATGAACATCCATTACCAAAGAGCAAGGACAACACACATCACTTGTTATCATGTAGGAACTATCTGGAAATGTTTTGATATTCATTGTCACAGTGCTTTCTAACTGTATTATTTCTTTCTGAATGAGACAAAACTACCATTCAAAAACATTGTTGTTTTTTATGCATCAATTTTGCCCTGTATATGTATGAAGGTACAATTGTACCTATACTATTTCTTCGGGGGTAAAGTTTGTTTTTACAACACCTCACCAAACATAGTGAAATTTCTTTTCTGAAAGTTTGCTTGGGCAACCTAAAGTAAAGCTTAGAGATGTCAAGGAGCCACGACTTTCTATAGAAGTTCTAAATAAAGTATCACTGTTTAAAGACAAAAAATTTACAATTGTACCCAGGCTGTCATTTGAGGGTTAAAGAAAAAGACTATGTTTTTCTCTTAGAACATCATGGTTTCCTTTGCAAAACTGTAGCAAGAAAGGCTGTAACAGCAAAAAGAAAAGGCTATTATAGTCACTAGTTTTTTTCCTTTGCCATGAACAGTTTCAAACATTTGAACCACAAAAATTTCAACACAGCGGATAAAAGCATTTGAACTATGATGTTGCAAAGGACAATTGGGAAATAACACATGCAGTATATATTTTCTGTGGTCTGTATCACAATGGTAATTGAATAGCACAAGAGCAAAAAAATGGTTAGTCATTAGAGAGTAGGTGTTAGTACACAATGAACACTGAGAAATGCAAAACACTTTAACAGCACCCCAACTGTAACTTCATTAACTCATTGTCATACATGGATCCTGTAGTAGAGAGAAGTGAAGACATTCTAGCATCAGATTTTGAGGTAAACTGCTAACATTCAAAAAACAAATCAAACGAGGATGCTTAGCAGCATACAAAAGCATGTGCAATGTTTTGGTCAAGATTTCAAATGTTTTGCAAAACATTTAGCATGAGACTGACAACCATTTATTTTCACTGCATTTAAAGCAAGATTTGACAGTTGATGTTTTACTTGTCACATATATTCTTTTTTTACACGTTTGGCCTCCACACATTGCCTTCATGTTGGAGGTGATAGAGTAATCACAAGAAAATACAAAAATCCTTAGGCACTATGAAGCATACATGAAGGTTTTCATTGATACGCAAAGGCAAAACTGGTGAGACGCATATAGTGAAACAATGTGTCAACAACTACTTCAGTTGGTCACTGTCATACAGGAGCATTTGAGGAAAACTGAAGATCTGTGAAACGTATTAGATGAGGATGTACAACGTTGCAAAAATGGCGTGCAGCAGCAAATCGAATCTGCTTGTGTTTTACTGCTACACGCTGTGTTTCAGCCAGTCACCAAACTTAAGGTGTACTTTTTCTAGATTCAAAATGTTAGTCCATTTAATTCTGAATGCCACCTCAAGGTCCAACTTTATTAAGTGACAACATTTGATGAATAAAAGCAATATAAATTGTTTCCAGAGAAGGCATCAGAAATCTTGACACAATGTTTAACTTGGTGTGGGCAAACACTTAAATGTTTAGGTTTGTAATGCATAATTTCACAGGCATTATTGTATACAACTCGTTAGTGCTTCATACTTGTCTGTGTGTATTTTCTCCACAATTGGCAACTTGCATACATTGGCATATAATAGGCACTAAATATAAAATAAAGCAATTTATACTGCAGGTGAGCACTGAGCCAATATGCCTCTTAGCTGTTTGCTGCACAAGTACAGCGATTTCACCTGTTTCTGGGATATCATCATCATGTCATCCTTTAGTGAGACATTTAGCAATACACCAAGGTATTTCACTTGGTCAGAAGATTGTACATGTACATTATTCACAAAAACATATTATGGAATAGGATGTTTATATATTTGGGGGAAAAATGAACATCAACTGTCCAATTGTTTTATTGCGATTGAAAGCAATTTTGTATCCAGTAGCATAGTCACCACAAATATTTAGAAAACACTGGACACCACTAACGCTAAGGCTGAACACACATTAATTATCAGCAAGCATTAGATGATTGACATTTAACAATCCTAATTTTACAGTTCATTCCACTCTGGTTGAACTTAGCTGGTCTGAGAGTTCATCAAGGCAAACAACAAATAGATATGGGCTCAGAATTCCCCTTGCCTAACCCCGTTGGTTACAGCAAAAGGGGATGAAAAGTTGGTGCCCCATTTTACTTGCATGGTGCGTTGCCTATGCCAACTCATTAGTCTCACTAGTGACTATGCACATTGATACATCCACATGTGCCCAATTAGTTTAGTGAACAGTAGGTTGTGGTTAGTTCTGTCAAATAGTTCTTTGACATATCTCTAAGGATGATGAAAACACTGGGGCATCCTTGCTTACATAATGATCTGATTTATTTTGTCCCTATCATGGGCATAGTCGACTAATACAAGAGCACAAAAATATTTAACGTATATACTTGCACATAAGCCGATCTCGCATATAAGCCACACTTAAAACTGTCCCAAAATAAAAAATTTTACAAAAACTCACATATAAGCCGACCCCCAAAATACCATGGTGTGTTGCTTAATCAGACATGATTATGTTGCATTATATTTGAGGTACAATTAAAGTTAATATTAAAAAAGAGTTGTAGATTGTCGCAATAACTTTATTTTGTGCAATCTCAAAGTCAATTTTTATGGCAGTATGTATGACTGAATGCTAGTATTGGTGATATTGCATGATCTGACAAGTGGTGTCATGTCAATTTGTTTGTGTGAGATCAGATTTATGCACAAATAAGCCACCCTCCTAATTTGATAAACTTTTTTTTGAGTTGGCTTATATGCCAATATACACAGCAGTCGTTGTGCATTACAAAAAAAGTAGGTGATAATACACAGTCAACCCTGAGAGGCACAAGAACACTTTTACAGCGCTCCAACTACAACATCATTTGCTCATCATCATATAAGAACCTGGCAGTGGGTAAGAAATGAAGGTATTTTAAGATCAAATTTAAAATTTTAGGAGGGGCCGAAGTTTTTGACTTTAGGCGAGCAACAGTATTTTTATGTCATTTATATCGTTTTCTTTGGCTGTTATTTCCATTAATAGTGTTTTTGTTTGGGACGCCGCTTCTCAAAGCACATAATCTAGATATGCAAAAATTTGAAGGGGGTCATGGCCCTACTGCCTTTGCCTATGACACAGAATAGCCACAGATGGTGAGATGCAAGACAAAATGTAATTTCCACATATTTTGGAGATTACAGCTAGCTAAGTAAGTTCAACCAGTGAACCACAATAATCTTTAAAAAAATGCAAGATCCAAGTCAAAAACAAAGTTCAAAAAATCTTTGTCTGAACTGAACTTACTGTTTACAAATCATGATCTGCTTCATTCATACAGTAGTTGTAGTTCATAAGGTAATAATTTAATTTAATTCAAGCTCATACCTACTACTGTACGTAACTAAGTAAGTCAACCATACATTTGTAACATTTACAAACCTGAATAATATCAGTAGAAACCTTTATCTCTTCGTCCTCATCACCGAGCGCATGCGAGTGCTTTTTTGCAGTCATTACTACGTTTTGACTGATCTTGAATGTGCCAATTTTATCATCGCACACACTGCACTACAATAATACTCTTATTCTACAGACGCTATTGTAACTGCAGTTGAGTGTAATTTTTGTGTCCAGGAGGTACACACTCAACTGTACACAGCACAGAAGTTGGCAGCAGGAAGCTTAGTGCCTTATAGAGCTTGGAGATGAGCAAGGTGAAGGTTGCTAGGTTGTCATGAGCAATAAGGCCAACCGTTTTGAAAAATCCGTAAGCACCAAACAAAGCCCAATAGTCAATACTGTATTACAAGATAATTTAAATACACGACCCTTTTGCGTTGCGTTTTTCCATAATTGGCGTCAGATAGTTTTGAAGTTCCAGTGTAAGCAATAATTTGGGAAAGACGTAGGTTATTTTCCAGATTTTTGCTTGTCGCGGTGTGTGTTCTGATTTATTGAATTTGTTGGGTGACTCATTCACAGAGATGCTCCTTGTCAGCCGTTTGGTAGTTTGAGTTAGGCCTACTTGGTTTTTGGCTCTGGTGATAGCAGTTTTATGGGCTAGCGTGTGCTTCTAACTGAAGTGTGCGCACTTTCTCTGAACTTTCTTTAGTTTTTTTTGTCATGGCACCTGCAAGCTTTTGGTTGCAATTTGTTGAACCGAAGATGCATCGCTGACGCAAAATTGATTTCCTAGCAAAACACGTTGCGATCAGATTCGACTGTGTTACCCTTGTGGTGTATTTATACTGAAATGTGGATATGTGCAGTCAGAATCATCGCAAAGTTATGACAGCAGTGCGTGGCAAGCTGATTCATCGCAGCCAAACCTGGAGGTTTTCGTTCATAGTCATTGAGTTTGTTTACTTATTCTGCTTTTATTTTATCCTTTCAACGTTTCACTCGTAAGCATTGCTTGCAGGTTTTTGGACTGAGCATGTGTAATGTTAGGTGAAATCGATATCTTATTTTTAAATATTTGCTGATAGTTTCAATTCCGTCGCATTTGTAAAGATTAGTTACCAGATGTTCAATAGCAACATGGTACAGCCATTACAAATTTGAATTTAATTATTGAAAGACAAATGTGTTTGAGAATTCTAACATTCGATAATTTTGTTAAAAATACTGCACAATTTGTGATAAGCCCAGTAAAATCTGAAAGTTTATTTCTGTATGTTGCAGAATATATGTGCAAACTATAGCAAGATTTGTTATAAATTGTTAGCGGCTAGTGAAAATTTTGTGAAAGTGATCTTTTGAAAATGTAAATATTAGAAGATAGTAACAGAAATGAAACATTGCATAATGATATTTATCTATTTCCTACTTTTGGAAGTCATCATCGAAAATTATTGTGAGAAATCATCAACGTGGTCAGTGTTTTCACATACATGAATATTATTAATTAATTAATTATAACCTAATTATAGGTAAATTGAGCAAATTTTTTATTTCAGATGTGTGTATCAAACCGGAACTAACTCTCAGTTTCAAAAAGGTTTTTGACCCTGTTATTCAGTAATGTTGAAGCATAGCAATTTACATGTACTGCAAAATATGGAGACAATGTTTTCTTTCCCGGGACATTACGTGATCTATGTTCTGAAACTATGAAATAGCAAACGGTAATGGGTTTTGAATGTGGGCGGAGCTGAAACAAGGTGTGCAAATTTGATTTCGTGCAAAATTTTCTCTGAAACTAAATTGAAGAGCAAAAAATAGTCATTGCATTTTTTGTACCGTTCATGCACGTTTCCCTCCACAAAGCTTCGCAGCCCTCTTATTTACCTGTTGCCTGCAACCAGACTTGTTTTCAGGGACAAGCAAACAACCAAGACATCGTGACATTATCCTAAAATATTAAGCTGTCCCATTCAAACTGAGACGTTTGGTAAATCCGGAAAATTATTTTGTTCAAAGGTATCGATGGCAGAGGTTTCATATTTAGGTTTGAATCTGAATTTGATGTAGTTCTTATAGAAATTACAACGCCGGAGTTCAACAGCTGTAGTCGCGCAGATGCACAATGCAGACAAGTTGCTACGAATTCATGGGCGCCCGCAGAAATTTTTCCACTGGGGCAAAGGCGACATTTTGCATATCATTTGTAGGTTCCTGACGATGCAATGCAAACGGACGTTCACAAAACGCTTTACCCTGTCTATAACTACGAAGAGAATGCCTCATGGTACGGCAACAGTCACAAAAATGCTCTTCATTGGCAGCGATGCTTCTTTTTCATTCATACTTCTTTTCTCACCGTAAAACGCTACGTTACTTAATGCTATCAGCAGTCACTGTCTCGCTGCATTACAGTGCCTGCCGAGATGTCTACGTCCATTAGTTCAACCTAATTCAACCGTCACAGAGTCACATGCGGCAAAACGCCTACTGCCGTATCTTGAAGTGAACCTTTCAAGATTTGTTGTTATTGTTACGCAACGAAGGTCAATAGTAGAAAAATCCGCTCCTAAGTTTCGCAACCTGCCCCTTCAAGCAAAAGAGCGGATTTAGTGAACTTCAAACTCATCACTGCATGAAACCAGAGCAGCGAACCTATCTCTTGTGCAGTGTGAGTGTCATACCGGCACATAAAATGTCACTGCAAGAATTAAGTCAAATAATCGGAATTAAGCTGCTGACTTCAGGTTTTCTAGAAATTTTTGGTTCTCAATCACAATTTCCAGGGGGGAAATGCCCTTTTTGCTGCCCCCTGCGGACACGCCCACGGCTACGATTTTGTTTACATCATTCTATATCACTACGGGCAGGGACCGAGTTTGTAATGAAATATAAAACGTTGGGGGGACAAACTTTCGATGACGTCATCATGTTCACTCAACTGTAGTATGATTGTTTTTGTAAATTTGGCAAAATGGGGGCAAATTATGGAAATTATATATCTTAGGAACCATGACACAAGTTATCCCTGGCTACGCCCACAGTGGTGGTATAGCAACTGGTACTGTATAATGGTGCTATATCTAGCACTGTATTTAATATGAAAACACATTAATTCTGAGAGTTGGGCTTAAATAGACATACTTATGCTAAAAAATTGTGTTAATTCAAATTTGGTCAGTCCCGAAATAAAATGTACTGCTAATAAAAACCACAAGATCTTTTTGTACATACTAGCAGTGGCAACGGTGTTCTCGATATTGCGGGCTACAGACCAACACAGAAATTCGACTCACAAGAACATGACACGAATCAGTCACATAATTGAGCGACATTTATGTACACACCGATTCGGTTAATTCAAAATAACACACACAATTATCAATAGTCATGATAATTCAGTTTACTTAGTAGATCCGTACACTGTGTCTATAGACAATCTAGTCTAGTGATAATGTCAATTTTTCTTATTTATTCCCTTTATGCTGGAAGTTTCCAACAGTAACGTAACCATGAAATTTGTAAAACTACATTATTTTTTATCACAAAATATTGGGGAGACAAATGATATTATGTCCCCCTGTCCAAAAGTTGGGGAGGACAAGTTCCCCCGTCCCCCCTTGAACTCGGTCCCTGACTACGAGGTCAATACAAATGTCTTCTTTTTGACGCACTCTGACAATAACTGCGTCAGTCAAAAGATTTTGGAAATGAGACTTCGAAAGTATTTGCAGTTAAGGCAAGTACTTAATCGTATTGCGGTTGAAAAGCCTTGGACGATTTTATGATCTCACAGTTTTTGCCTTTTTTCTCTTTTTCACGAAACGTCACAAAAACCGAAACTTCCTATCCTTCATAACAGTGTGACGCAACTTATGGATGGCTCCATAAGCCATAACCTAGAGACACGGCAACCATTCGTCAAACTCCTAACAGCATCTGGAAAACGTAAACCGTGCGATGATCTCGTTCATTCTTGTGTTGATTGATATGAACGCGGAAATGTAACTCATCACATTTTTAATTAACCATCAGCCGTCTCATGGACACCAAAGAAGAAATAAATGGAGCCATAAAACAAAAACTGTTTTTGCAAAAGTTCGGAAACAATTTTGTTGTTTGTATGTACAAAACCTTTATTGTGAAATAACAAGGAAACTAAAACATGCTCATAAATGCAAAAAATCAGAATGTTTGACCAGCGTTAAATTTGTACTGGTAAAATTTCTTTCGTTGAAACGACAGTGCTTCGAATGTTCCGGCCAGGCGCGTGAGCTGGCTTTCCTTGGTAATCGAAAATCTAAATCGAGTGTTGAAGATACTTAAATATTTTCATCCTTACTTAAAAATTTTGAAACAATTAAGTGCTTACTTTGACCTTAGTTATGAAAACATGAACTTAGTTTGACAGTTCATGTTTCCATAAACATTCCCCATACTTTACCAGAAGCTTTCCCGGTTTCTAGAATTGTAAACTGCAAGTAAGATCAGATATTTATAACCAAGACCAAATCAACATCCTTTAAAAATGATAAATGCTATTCATGACGATTTTCGATGTAACTGCGCATTACGCAGCGATCATCATACATTTGAAAAAGTGGAGAACTTGCAAGAGTTTCTTTTGAAGAAATAAAACTGAATGTACTTCTACTAAAGTATTTCCGCCCAAATATTAACATTATTAATTCCAGCACATTGCACAACAAAAAATATAATTTTCTGTTAAGCTTTTGAACACGTTACACGATACATTTACATAGGCGTAAGCAGCGTGGGCATGAGAACCCACCTGTAAAGAGATTTTCAAGAAACAGTGAACTTTCGCGATCAGAAGAAAAAAGATCTTTTGCGAACTATTAGGTAGGCTACATTCGTACATAGATTTAACACCACCTTAATAAGAGCCTCGCAAGAGGTTGCTTGCTTATGTGTGGTTACCAACTTACTGAAAAGGTGAAGGGAAAGGTGTGAAAAAATATAAATCGCCATGTGAAATCATGAGCAATCTTGCTTCATTTTATTGTTCTGGAGCATAGAGGCTTAATATTACTGTGCATTGTTTTATCATTGTAGAATTTCTCAACATTTTTTTTGTTGATTTTGTCATCAATTGAGAACTTTTTTCGCTTTGTTTTATTCCATAATTTTTTGTTTAAACTTCTTTCCGTTATAATAAATACTACGGCCAAAGCAAACGATACAACTGACATCTTGCAAACGTTTCGATAACAACTGTTATCATCTTCTGTGCATAGCAATAGAACTG
>JGI24159J19872_10000588_pt1 | contig 33827 bp, 28 predicted proteins | sample Ectturendosymbi4_FD_19872 | JGI IMG/M metagenome (IMG submission 19872) | reverse complement strand
CCTAATATCCATCCCTGAGCTTTGAATCTGTTTTGTTGGCAAAGCGTATGTGACTAAAATGAAACTAAATTTGAATTTTTTCCTATTAGGGCTTCAAATTCCGCAGACATGTTATTGTATTTTCTAGAAGCCCGTGATATGTACTAATTTGATTACGTGCAGTGCTAAGCTATCTTTACATGCAGCTGAGCGTGGTCTATAAGCTTTGTTATATTGTGGGTACGATTGTGTTTACAGTTTAGTGCCATTTTATGTTTCAGTGAAGTCAGTTAATTTAGCAAAGTCTCATCAAACAATTTAAACGAATTTCAAAGTAGTTAGAAAGATTTAACGAAATGAGTTGAACATAGCCAAAAAATATTACGGATTATCACAAATCCAAACATTTTTCAAAGGTGATGAAAGACTCTAGCGTTTACGTTTATCAACTACATATGTGAAATAATCGCTCAAAAATTAAATGAAAACGGGATCCACTTCTTATATGCGCGAAAGTTTTGTAGAAGGCCTACTTCGTCGAAAGTCATTGGCTCAGAGCAAAGCCTCTGCTCGGCTTCGATTGAACGTGCTGTGTTGGTGTACATCTAAGGTTACCAGACGTCCTTGAGCGCCAAGGACTGTCCTTGAATTTGCTTGCAAAACTCGTTACGTCCTTGATTCTTGAAAAACATCTTGTTGTCCTTGAATATTTTCCGGCGTCCTTGAAAATTCTTGAATAGTTAAATTTTTCACTTTTGAACTACTGATTACATTGTTCAATGTAAATGAACAGAACAATGTTTAGATTTGTTCCGTCTTTAAACAGTTGTGTAGTAAAAAGTAAACGATTCAAGAACAGTTGTGTCGTCATAATACGTTTTGTTTACTTTTTCAGTTTCGTACATGGTTAGCTTAGCAGCCTGACTTGCCCATACGTCAAAGCTTGTCAAAAGGGTAAAGTAGGCATGGGCGTGGCAGAAATTTTTCCAGGAGGGGGCCAGAGTGGACATTTTGCAGATGGCTTATCTTTTTCAGGTCGCTGACGTTGCAATGCAAATGCACGGTCACAAAACGCTTTACTGTTTCTACACATCAAAGAAAATGCCCCATGAAAGCACGTGCTCCATGCGCATCTATTTTGAAATCTTTTTCAAGTGGACCTGTATAAGAGCTTGCCACAAAGGTGTAAAGGTGTACTTTCTATCATCCGTTACAGCTTTTGCTCAGTTGGCGCATAAAGTCGTTATAATTGCGACCTACACACAACTGACTCTGAAACGGATTTGAATTATCAACTACGTTTGCGGTTCTCTCATTAGTCTGTGCTGGTTGAACGGAACTCACTTCTGAAATCTTTTGTCCGAATTGTTTTTTACACTTCAGCTTCAGAAATGCTTTTTTTCATAAACTGCCTAATATCCATTTTGCAAGCACTTCTACAAATAAGTCGTAATTTAAAAACAATCAACGACCAAAGCAACATTAGCGGTGAATAAACAAGAAATTTAGACGGTAGACTGTCTCACAAAACTGTTTCAAACAATGAGAAATAGACCTGTATCTTAAGACGACTATCGAACAAATTAAGAACTTACTAAAATTAGAACGCCACGCATGCGTAGAAACTGAGAAGATTAGTTGTGAAAACTCGCCACAGCCCTTGCACTTTGTACTTGCTCAGAAGTCAGAACTAAGCCTCAACGTTTAAGACGTATTCCCACAATCGTTTTATAGCGTTTTTTTAACAAGCCACGTAGTTTTATGCTTTTATACAGTGTGAAAAGAAGCCTGCATAAGCGTAGCTTGATTAAGACATATTCACTCAGCACATTGGTGACACTCACAATCTCACATTATGATGGATTTTTCAAACTTGTGGAAGTGGCAGATTGTGGCAGATTCGCCCTGCTTCTTTTCACAAAGTATAAAACAACGTGTCTTACCATTGTCAGCATTCACTGTCTCGCCGAATCACCTGCCAAAGATGTCTGAGGTAAACAGTCACATCTGGAAAAACGCATTAGATATCGTAACTTGAAGCGAACCTTTGAAGATTCGTTGCCATGTTATTGTTACAAAACAAAGAACAACAGTAGAACAATGCTCTTGCAAATTTCGCAACCTGAGTCTGCAGACGGAGTGGACATGAATGAACTGCAAGATCATTACTGCATCACACCAAGACAGTGATGCTGGTTCTTGTGCAGTGTGAGTGCTATACCGGTAAATAAACTGTTGTTGCAAGAATTAAATCAATTAATCGAAATCAAGATGCTGACTTCAGACTTTCTAAATACTTTTGGTTCTTAGTCCCAATTCCTAGGTAAGGGACAAATGCCCGTTTCACCCCTCCCCTGCGCCAGGCCCGTAGCCAGACTATAAGATTTGGGGGGGAAAAGTAGGCTACATTTTTATGGGGCAAGGTTTTTATCATTATATGTTTTAATGAAAAGGACACAACAAAATTTTAAGGACACAACAAAATTTGGGGAGGCACAAAAATTTTGTAGGCATTGCCCCTGAATTCTCCCCCCGTGGCTACGGGTTTGCCCTGCGGAAGCCCGTGAAAGTAGCTCACTGTCTCTCTTTGAAAAACAAACTGTCCTTGAAAAAATTTCCACTGATCTGGCAACCGTATGTACATCCGAAGCGTGTAAATACAGCATCAGAAGCGCAATCGTAATGTCGACCGCGATGACTTCTTGCTCAACTGCACTATTGGCTGAAAAAAGCATGCTGCAGATCGTGCGCTTGTAGCATTGAGAGGTTTACTAGCGCTTTTGCAGGAAAGGTTTATGAGCAAATGGTGGCATTGATCCAAAGTAGAAGCTTGGAACTTCACTATCACAACTTTTAAAACTTGTCAATTCAATGAAAGCAGACTTGATTTGTCGGCTTCAGGAGAAAACGCCAGAAACATGCGCGTTTCATGGATGGTGCTTTAAACTCGGTTGGTGTTTCACCCCTACTAAAATTACTGGCTATGCGCTTGGTTGCCACTGCTAGTATTTACCAAAAGATCTCTATAGTTTGTTTTTGATTTGATCTATGTGTGATCTTGTGGTCTTTAGTAGCAGTATATTTTATTTCGGAAATGACCAAATTTCAATTGATTATAATCACAATTTTTGAGCATAATTATGTCCATGTAAGCCCAACTCTCAGAATTAATGTTAGTAAATGCACTGCTAAGTGATAGATATCTAGATATAGCACCTACCACCACCATGGACGTAGCCAAAGGAGGCACTTGGGCCATGGTCACCAAAATATATAAATTCCACAACGTGTCACCCATTTTGCTAATTTTACAAAAAGGTCGTACTACGGTTAAATAAACATGATGATGTCATCGAAACGCAAACAATAGAGGTTTGTCCCCCCAAAAGTTTTTTAGCAAACTCGGTCCCTGCCCACAGGTTCACATGGTTACTATCATTTTTATGCCACCGCTACAACGACATTGCGGCAGAATTTAATCAAGACCAGATGAGGGTATATACAGAGTATGCGATCGTGCTGCTCGCTTTAAGAACAAACATGATAATGTTACTTTCCGTTGCAATTCCAGCAGACGAACTGGTTTAGGCGGAGCTGCTTTTTAAGCAACTACATGGCGCACCCAGGGCGTACCGAGGTTAGAGGGTGCCGGGGGCAAGATACAAGTTTGGCGCCCCCCATGTTCGAACCTAAGTTTTTTGGGAGCAAATGTATTGTATTGATGAAAGTACTTGCGACATTGTTGGGATCTTTCTGCGCCTCCCAGTGATTCAGCGCCGGTAGCATTGTGCCCCCCCTTGGCCCCGTTGTTACGATCCCGGGCGCACCACTTTTATGGACACTTTGCTGTTAGGAACAAGTATAGCGTTCTTGCTGTGCGAATGCTGCTTCGGTAAAATCAAATTTTTCATTAAAAAACATGGAACACAGCTACTATGTTGGATTTCTTTCGAAGTTTAGCAAAACAAGCTAAAACACCTGAGTTGCTGCTTTCCATGTAATTCTTGCGAAATGGCCGTTGTTGTCAGGACATTAAAAAAGATGTCGAGCTTCAGGATTGCATCGGTGAGATCAGAAAGGAAGGTTTTGCCTGGAAGGATGGAAACGACCATGGTGAGACACACGCTTCCTTCTGTAATCTCAAAACAGAGTCAACAGATTTTTACTAAACTCTTGATCAAGTCTGCAAAGGTAAACGAAAAGATTCTCTTCAGATTTCATATAGTCCGACGCCGTAATTTCGCTGTATGGGCCAAAACCGCACGAAAAAGACCGACATTTCATAATCACCTCATGTGTACCTGAGCGTTCCGAAAATCTCGGTTTAATAAATCAAAAAAGAGGAGTTCTGGAACAGCTGCTTGCCTGTTGACGAAGATCGAGTCTCCAGCAGGGCCGCAACCAGCTGATATTTTCGGACGGGGACAAAATGATTGTAACTTGTTGTTGCACTATTTTCGGCGGGGGCAAAGTGGTTGTAACATGTTGTACCTAACAACTGAAAATAATTTTGAAAATTTCGGGGTGGCAATTTCCCTGTTGCGGGCCTGGTCTGCAGGCATCGATGACATCAAGTGAAAAGCTTCCCAATTTCACAAATATACAAAGCAATTTATCAGTTCCACTCCAGTTTGACGACAAAGTGTTATTCTCAGAAAGGATGGATCGTAGAGATACAATTGCAAGTAACTACCGTGATAAAGAATATTTAATTTCTGGTGATAAACAGAAATGTCACAAAATCCTGTTCTGTCAAACTATGGTTGAGTGACATAAGTTTTAAAAATGTTCTGTTTACTTGCTATTGCTAAGTTAAATTTTCTTTCTTGTTAGTGATCGTAAGAAGACTGTCGTTTCAAAAAAAATTTCATGCACGATTACACCTTGAGGCAATTCCAAGCCGAAAGTTAACTTCAGCTAAAGGGGCGGCGATAGCTCAGTGGCTGAGTGTCCACCTCTCAACTGAAAGGTTGGGTGTTCGACCCACGGTCACTGAGTGAATCGCCGTAGTGCTCCTTAGGCAAGAGAGTACACCTCAGCAGCCTTGGCAAGATGCAAAATTCAGGCTGGCCTGCCACCAATTGCCGTCATCCAAATAAAAAACAAGTTAAATTCTATACTTCAGTGCTTTGACTGCTTTTTGTTTACCGTGGAGTTCATACGTTTTCTTTTTATGACTTATTCTATTTTGGGGATTGCACCGACTGGAAATATCATTCCTCTCTTTGTTATTGGACCTAGTGGTGAAAAACTAACAATGAACGATATTGAGTTTATCTTTCTAAGCAGGTGTTCCCAGAAGTTTTTCCAGCATTGAGGAGTTGGCAGATTTCGTGACGTGTATCATGTTTACGTCATCGTGCCGATATGCTGCCGTCACGAACGGAATTTCAGACGTTTGCGTTAATGTCCCCAACGCTCCACTCAACCTGTCCCTCCCACCTCTAAACGAGAAAGGCAAAGTAAGTTGTTTTCGATCGATGTATAGGTTTCTTGGCAATGAGGTGATGACCTTTGACTTGGGCAATCTCAACGAGTCAAACCTGAGCAAGTCGCTCGTAAAGACTGTAGAAGACATAGATTTAATTTTACTTTTTCTTGTTTATTCTTTCTTTTAATCAATTATATAATTATTTGCTTACCTTTCTTTCGAATATCTCCTATGCTCATACGTTTAGCTTTATATCAAACTATAATCGTTTCTATAATAGTCTATTAAAGCGTTGATGTCACCCTTAACTTGATGTTTACGCAGTGGCAAATACAAATATGTCGATTATACAGCACGTTTCTTATCTTTCAATATGGTTTTGCGCATGCATAGCATTGTTTCGATTTTAGGGGATTTTCCTATTTGTGAGTACTTCAAAAGTTAAATTTTCCTGTTCTGAGGAAAAAACTGATGATCCTGATTCAAAAAACACACTGTGAGTGTTCCGCGTTTCTGGTTTCAAACGCATCATATGCATATTTTTCAATCATGTCATTTTGTGGATGAAATGTTACAAATTAATATTTTCCACATGATTGCACATTTAGCATTTCATTCTCCTCTTAAAGTGCATGTAGATTCGCATGCCATTGTATTCGCCTCAACTCTCCGTTTCATGCAAAGATTAAAGGTATGTTCAATCCATCTTTTTGGCAACCTGGTTAATAGTCAAATAATCTTCATTTTCGGTGTAAGTCAAGCACCTTTCATTTTAGATTAACTCTACTGTCACCATGGCCATGAGAAAAATATACATTATTGCTTTCAGCTTTCCCACGTGATATTGTAAACCTTACCGGCAATCTTAACCGAAGTAGGTGATTACATTTGTAGGAAGGTTGTCTGAAAACATCTCACATTTGTATGATTTTATGTTCTTATAAGCCTGACACTTTGTCGCACTTCATGTGTGATCCAAAAGATGACAGAAAGTAGGTTGACTTACCTCACATCTCTGGTCACTTCTTTAAAATCAAGGTGCTTTTATTATTTCAAAGCTTTCAACGTAACCTTTCCCTGGACACATTTCACGTATGCGAGGATCCGATTTGTAAATGCAGAACTGCAGGCTACAATTTTCCGTTTCTAAAATCCAGACGTCCGTTAACTTCCATATTTTGTTCACGTATAAAGGAAACAATCGATTTAATAAGTTTTAGTTAAAAGCGCTGTTGCAGCAAGATGTTTTCAAACAACAGAATGGTCGGCAGTCCTGTTTCTATAAGCATCATCACAATAGTAGGACATACAAATACATTGATTCTGCACAAATTATCCCACCAGGATACGCTAAGAGCTAGATGACCTTGCTGCGATTGGAAAGCCTGAGCGTCATGTGTGCAAAGCTTCACACTGTGGCAGCAAACAACAATAGAATTCACCCGACAAGATCACTCTAGTATTGCTTGTTCGCGCCACGTATATATGGTGTAGTTCTTCGCGCACATTCTGTTCGTGGTGAACCGTGCATTCAGCGCAACGCTAGCGGAGAGGTTGCAACAACCTCAACAGCGATTGTTATAATTCAGATGCAGCAAAATTTACACCTGGGTCTTGTTTAAAAATAAAAAGCTAATACTTTTTTGCAGGCAACACAGGACACTATTGCTCAGACACTGCCAAACAAACGACTGAGCTGCCTGCAAGCCTCGCTGTGCCATCTCTTGTCAAAGCAATCTGAAGACCAAGTTTGTGCTAAATATTGTTCCTTATGGCTCAACGCTGTGTTCGCTTTATGGCTTTAAAATAACACTGAACATCACAATTATAAATACAGTAGAATTCTCACGCTGTGAAAACACTGATAGTTGAATTTTGAAAATGGTCTAACAAGAGCGTAATTTAAGTTGATGTTTCCAATCATGAAGATTTTTTTACTCTTAACTTATTTGAATGAGAACCAAATCATATTTGGCTGAAATTACCCAAACTGCTCCTTTCTCGATGTTTCANCATTTGAGGACACGTTTTTTTATATACTGGTAACTTNATCTGTTTGATCACGCTTCAGGTTTTCCTTGCCGATTATCCATTAAACTTGTTCTGNGAAGACTCAGCTCAGCGAGCAGTTGTTCAGTTCAAGGATGAGATCCAAAGGTTATCGTCGAAAATGCGCGCACGGAACGAGCAATCAAACGCGCCCTACGAATACTTACTTCCTGACAAGATACCAGCGGCTATGTCGATCTGATCAATTTCGACAAAAGGCTTATTCACTTAATTTAGCACCGTGTCGAACCATGTGATGTGAAACATTAAAAACTCTTGATGTGTCTCCATATGCATAGTATCGTCAGAGGCAAGCTACGTTCATGTTTGCAAAGTACATTATATATTTGAAATCGTCGTGAATCCACTTCCGTGCAAACGTTTGCTCCAGAATATCATGTAAACTTACACACTATGTTATTGTTTGGTGTTGTTGACTCGCCTCTGTTGTTCGTAAAGAAAGATGTTGTCGATAAAACACTGAAATTCAATGAATGTTGTGCAAACTGTTGAACAACTTCAGCAAGAAAGCCTGAGCCGTTAGCTTTTTGGTGTAGTTGGATGAAGATGTGAAAAAGTCTGTGGCAAGCGTGCAGCAAAAAGCAACAAGCTGTGAAGGAACTGGTCTGATATATAGGCCTATCTTGTGGATAACATAGGTGGTGACAGGAAACTAGTGGCATGCAACCATGACTTTAACGGTTGTGAGCTAACCTCATCGCAAAAGTTACAAAATATTGCTTTACGAAATATTCAATCGTTTGTTTCCCACCACCTCTTGCCTGCTATTTTTTATAAACAAAAAAACACTTTTCAAATGTCAAAATATGAGGATTCAGCAGGGGCGTAGCAAGGGGGGTCCTGGGGGCCATGGGCCCCGGACGGCATTTTATGGGGGGCGGCATTTTGCTGATTAAAAATTACTTTTTGAAACGAGTTTAAAAGTTCTAGCTTTTCTTTAATGTTTTTAAAATTTTTTAAAGTTCTACCTCTTAAATTTCTGTGTTTAGAAGCTCTAGACTGGTAGGCTGGCCTGAAAAACACAACATGTGGCTGTCAAGCGAGAAAACGGATGAAATGTTTACTCAAAAGTCTGGGTCAAATCCAATGTGCTAAAGTGTCACAGTGTTTGTCTTGAAATCAGGGCTTTCTTAACACACTTACTTGGGGGGCAATTGTGCCCCATTCCCTACATCTTCCTCGCCAGACAAAGACATTTCCACCATCCCACTCAAAAGCCTCTGAACTGAAGAAAGAGATCACATTGGATGGCAGAGTGACAAACGTTAGGGCTCCGGTCGTTCGCGGCTTATATTGCCTCTCCTATCAAAATCTGATAAAAAAGCTCTGCATAAAATAGTCAAGGCTAGCTTAATCTTTTTTTTTGTATCGTTGGTTCCTCAGTAACGCTCCAACTGCACATGATAACATCACCTGACACCTAGGCATTGGCGAAGACGATTTCGCTGTGGCGGCGACAGCTCAGCTGTAGAGAGTGCTTTTCAATTGGAAGGTTGGGTGTCCGATTTACCCACACTGAATGAATCGCCGTAGCACTCCTTGGGCAAGATCGTTCCCTTCAACTGCCCCGGTACGAAGCATATTTTAGGCATTGGTGTGCCGCTAATTGCCATCGCGAAAATTACGAAACATTTCTTGGCACATCTCATGTTATCTCTTAATGTTCAATGAGATATTTTCAATAAGTGTCGTGAGCTGTAGCCTAGTCATTTAGTGGGCTTATCAACAATAAATTTTGGCGGTTAAAGTGAAGAAATCTGCAAAGGCAACGTTGCACAGTTTCAATACAATGTGCTGTTTTTGGCATGACGTAATGGTGACGGAAAATTACATTCTTGAAGCGGGGTATACTGCAGTTGGTGTGTTTGCGTGGGTAACTTTCAGCTCAGATTGCCGACTTGAACTGCAAGTAGAGTGAATCAGAGCCAGCCGATAGGCAGCGTGAGTTTCGTCAAAACCTCCTTTGTTCAACGATATCATTTGCAGTCATAGAAAAATTCATTTCAACAAGAAAAGCTTAGAAAAGGTGTTGCTGTCATTTTGATGAATTTGAGGCACGAACCTTAGTCTGAAAACCTAACGCAAGGGCAAACGATATGTTTAGATAAGATTGCGATGAAGGCTTTTATTGAATAGGGCGTTAATCGAAATGGTTGTACAACTTGGCCATGGCTGTACTGAATGAAGTTATTAAACGCAATTACGGTCGAACGTAAGATGTTGTAACCACTGCTGGACATCCAAAAGACCTATGTCCCACCTGGCATGGTTTGGTAATGCCAGGGGCTATGGTGGGCTTAGCCCCCCCGAACAAAACTCCAAGCCTCTCCAACGTGAAAGATGAAACACTATAAATCAGTTGATTTTATGTCAAATTTTGGAATGTCACTCTCCCTGCACAAACGTAAAGTCCCTCAATTGAAAACCTTCTGGCGATGGTTCTGTTGGTGACGAACAAAGGCAAGGAATATCACTATACACGTGCAATTGGAAGAGGTCCAACCCAACCGCTAGACCAAGTGCGCAAGTCACGATGAAGACAGCAAGCCGGCGCTTCTCAACCATACCCGGTTTTAAATCTCTTCAAGATATTTTTTTTAAATGGGTGCCCGTACCCATAGAGGGCTTCGCGCAAGTTCCGACAGAGTTAACGTTTGAAGCCTTTTATGTATTCTAAGAGGAATAAGCCACTACTGAAACGTGAAGTGAACAATTAAACGTTTTTTACATCAGTGAGATCATATTATCAGATTTATTATTATAGCCTGCTGTATGCAATACATATCTGCTTTTTAGTTGAAGACGGGGATACCACACAAAATTTTAACATACGTAAATGTTAAAGTACGTATGCCGCCATCACATCCCTTAATTTATTCGTTTGATCGCCTGCAACGGGTAAACTATTAAAAAAACATGCGGTGGGCTTACCGGAGATTAAGAACCAACAGGGAAGATATTTTGACGAAACATGTCGGGTTCGTATATACATATGTAAAGGAAGCAAAAAACAGAAAAATTAATGATGAGAAAGGTGTCGACAAGCAGAAAAAGCAAGATTCATAATCAACAATGAAAAGAAAGATTCATTTCGGTTTGTGTTTGATTGTGATTTTCAAGATAGTTTATTAAAGGGTTAATCCTTATATCATTGAATAAGCATAAAGATGATCTTTCATTTCAATTTTTTGTAAGCAAATTGGAGAGGTGAAAAGGGCGGCACTTTTGTGGTCGACCCTGGACGGCACTTAGCCACGCTACGCCACTGGGATTCAGACAAGTGAAAGGATTTAGTATTGTCAGAAAACATCTCTTCAATGAATCAAATGAGAAAATCATATTACGGACTGCAGCTAAACAGTAATCTAGCATACTACAGTACAACCAGGCCATGTTATGTAGCCTACAGTTTTTCATTGCACTCCACACAGCGGTGTGATGTCGTTATTCCTGCAATATGGATTGCAAAACTAAGATAAAACCAATACGTACCACTTCAAAACAGCAGACTTGATTTAAATTCACTCATGCATCATCCAGCCAAAAGCAGGGTTGCAGCCCACTGCCAAGGCTAAGGCACCTGCTTAGCGTACACATTTTTGCCACCGAGCTCACTTTTGCACAAAGCAACTACGAGCGTGCTGTGCTCACTTTACCGAAGGCTCATTCGACCACTCAAGCATTTGGTGATTCAGCAGAAATCGTGTCATATGAACAGGAAAGTTAATTAATGAGCTCACTAATAGTCATGAAAAAAGGCCTAATGTGACCGTGACAATTGCAGTTGGTAAACTGTTATTGTCAGACCGCTAGCGCCGTAAGAAACATATGTGCTTATTCAATGAATAACTGTGAAGGGAGTGTTATGCGTGTGAGGCAAGGGCAGACTGCAATAGATGAGGAAAGAACGAGCTGTAATTTGTTACTCATGTCATGTTAATATGTGAATTTAACTTTAAATATACCAGTGCCCAGTGGCGTAACTAACAGGGGGGCAAGGGGGCGAGCCGCCCCCCTGGTAAGCTAAATGTACAAACTGGGCCCCCTTTGGTTAACATTTTGTTATTTAGTATTCTTTCGGTTTTTGTTTCTTTTGCATCTTCGGGATGTTTTTGTTTTTTGAACTTGTATAGACGTCCACGACATCCAGAGATTCATTATAATTTCTTAACGTTTTTTCTGAGTTTTGGCTAGTGGCCTCTTCACCTAAGCTTTCCCCCCCTGGCTCAAACCTCTAGTTACGCCACTGCCAGTGCCTCAGCAGTCATTCACTCAAAGCATGTCACTGCAGTGTAGCACAGAAATGTACAGAAGTCTCACTCCCACAATTGGTTCGTAGAAAGAGAGATGTCATAGGTCATAACAGTCCACGCCGCCGTGGAAATCGTGATGTTGTTCAGTCATTATAAAATCTTTGCAGCACGCCCACGAATCACAGCCACGAACAGTGTTGTCACGTCTGATGTTTTGACATCAGATCTGATGTTTTGGGAGATATGTCTGATATTTAATGTTTTGGCAATAAATCTGATGTTGATTGGGCTGTTGTTTTTGTTTTCCACATTTCTTCTCCTTTAGGATGAAAATATGTTAGATTCATGATTTTTAAGTTTCTTTGTAAATCTCTGACTCTCACATATGTTTGGCTATAGTTACAAACTAAAGAAGCCCTCCGCTCCGTTGAGAATAACATTTTACGTTACGCATAACCGGCTTCTACATTATGACTCGGATTCTACGAGGGTTATCGCGCGTTGTTACATTTTGCCTATTGGTAATAGGAGCATTTAGCTTATATGAAACTGTAACGTAAAAATCTGATGTTGTCTGATGTTGAGAACGGCAACAATCTGATTTTAACGAGACTGACCTAAGTGGCAACACTGGTCACGAACCGCTACTGCACGGGTGTCAAGTAAGCAACGAGTTCAGCAGACCTGGACCAATTACAAGGATATTACCTCCTTTTGGTCCATGGTAAGATTGTGCCATAGACGTTTCAGGTCCTCTACCCTTGGCGAAAACATTTTTGTCATATTTTACTATTATAATCGATATTTTGAAGCTGTTATCATGAAGTCACGACGCTAGAGGGAATTTGCGGCTGACTGTGTTTGCCATATTTCCTTCGGAGCGGTAACAGCTCCCAGCTTGTTTTCGCTGATATTAAGAATTTTTCGCGTGAAAATGGCGTCGAGCATAGACGAATTGTTCCACTTGCCTTGACAAAATGACGAGTGCCAGCGACAGAACCGTACGTTGATTAAAGTAATCCGCATCGCACATTCTGAGGGAAAAGGTTGGAAGCGTGAACTGACCAAGTTTATCCAAGTTTCGAATTACAACAGATGTAAAACGAGAAGAGTCGAATCTGTTCTCAAAGCATTTACAACAGGAAATCGATTTCGCACCAAGTACGCATTTTCCATCCTGCAATTGTAAGTAAAAACTTGCAGAAGAAATGATGACAAACCAGGCAAGACTTTTGCAGTTTCAAACACATGCTCAGGTGAAAAAACATCAATTTTTTATTATAGCATACACCCAGAAAATTTGCGTTGCAAACTGAAATATTCTTACTGTGTTCGCTCTACTATGGACGATAGCTTAGATTTTTAGTTCCGTTATAAAAGCGTAACATCTTGTAGTTTGGCAATGACAGTGTAATGATCTTGGTGTAGACTATACTGAAAAATTAGCCTTTTCAAAAGCTGAGTATGTGTTTGAAACTGCAGAGGTCTTGCTCCAGTTTTTCATTATATCACCTGGACGTTTTTACTAACATTTACAGGATTGAAAATGCGTACTTGACAAGAAATCGATCTCCTGTAGTACAATGCTTTGTGAGCAGATTCGACTGTTCTCGCTTTACCTCATCTGTGGTACTTCGACTCCACGATATTATTGATAAGTGTAGTCAGAATCCTTGGAGAGTTATGAAGGCACAACATGGCAGGACGATTCCTCAAATACCGTACTTTACTGACCAAGTTTGTCATAGCTCCCAGTATTGCGGAGTGGGAGGTAAAATGTCAGGCTCCTAGCTTCCAAAATCTTCCGCCTCCGACCTTTCCAAAATTTTCGATTCCGACATCGACTCCTACTCCCGACTCCGACTCCGTCACAAAACGAGAATGAAGTTTTGCTGTGAATCATTTTTTAGCTACTAGCAATGAATGGAAATCGTGGTGCACAGCAAGAAATCTCTGTTTCAATAAAAGTTTCAAAAGAAATTGTACCATTTCAACAGGCGCGAGATAGAATTCCTAACTTAGGGTTGCGATCTAAAAAATAATTCAATTGGACTCCGGAGTTGGAAAAAAATCAGACTCCGACTCCTAGTGTTCTTTGGAATCCCACCCTGAATCCATGCAAAAACCTCCTACTCCTTGCGACTCCGACCCCGCAACCCTGACAGCTCCAGAGATAATCACGGAGCAGGTGTGCCGGAGTTTGTAGTTTACGCCGGAGCAGGCGACGGAGCCAGGAGACAGAGACGGATTCCATTCTGTTTGACCACAACAAGAACCACTATAGAAATTTTAATGTTTATGTTTTACCAGAAGCAGGAGCCGAGTCAGGAGTCAAAGCTATGGTCTGTCCAACAACCAATCAAAATTAAAGCTGTTATTATAAATTCCTGTAGCGATGCTTGTTGTGGTCAAACAGAATGGATATGGAATTGATTGAAAAGTGTTTTCTGACCTACGTCAGCATTGTCACATATCACCATAGTGTGACCCTGGGTGGGATCAACGACTATTTCATTCCTAATGATAACGTTAGTGCATACGCAAAATATGTGAGTGGCAATGCAGTTTGGGAATGTACAAAGTCATGCAGCAACCATCTTCATCGTATGAGCCAGCTCTCTCAACTCCTTACCTGCCGCACAAGACTTCGGGCAGGTGTTTAAGCAGCCATTTCATTGTCTCATCATTCAGAACCGTCAGGCCGTGCAGACCACGGGGTGTTCTGGTGCGGAGGCTGTTAATCCCGACTCACACTGTTCTTGGCAGGGTCATGCCAGGAGGGTGGGTGCCAATGTCGGCGATGAAGTTACGGAGTCCGCTGTGTTCTTCAAGCACTCCGCATTCCATCGGTTATCCGCCCAGAGAGCCACACTTCTTTTGTTGTCGTGAGATTAACTGATGAATTGTTGTGCGGCGAGAACAAATGGGTGTCTCGATTTGAGATGCCGTGCATTTCCATTCGATAGACAGGTGGGCGCTGAGTGGAGCAAACTTCCAGGCACCGTGGCACGTTGTGCTAGAGACAGTGTGGCTCCTTTGCGACGATACTCAGCAAATTCAATGCTCGCGAGCATAGGATGATTGTCTGCTGGTGTAAGGCGCAGGCATCCAGTCACAGTTCGCCAGGCGTCGTTGATGACAGGATCAACGAGGCAGGTGTGAGCACTGCGGCACTGGGCAGAGACGCATTACTTTGCTGTTGAATGGACCAGGACTAAGGTGGTTGTTCGCAACGTTGTTGCCCCAGCACCCGGGGGGGAAGCTAGCAAGCCGCCTCAGGAATGCGACGCTCAATGTCAACTTTTTGCGAAGTGACTCGAGGTACCGGAGATACGTGAGAGTCCTAACCAATGTTACTCCGAGGTATTTGAATTCGGAGCAAAAGGGCAGAGTTTCGTTGTTACGATTGACTTTCAGCTCACGTTTAGCTTCCTTGTTGTTGAGGTGGAAGACTGCCGACAATGTTTTGCAGTGCTGAGCTTTAAACTGCCAGGTCTGGATGCATTTACCTGTGGTTGCCATGTCTTTGCTTAGCAATAGCCCCCCATTCCACTGTTTGCCATCAGCATGCATGATTATTAGATCGTCGACCGTATGAATTTTTGCTAGAGACGGTGGTTGGCAACTCGGAGGTGTAGATGTTGAAGAGAAGGGGTGCCAGAAAGGATCCCTGTGAGCCGCCATTCGTGAGGCGTCGTAACCTGCTCCGTTGTTGTTACCGGTGGTAAGGGTGAAGCTGTGATTACCAACAAGGTCCATGATCATGCGGACCATGTGCATGTCACGTATCAGGCTGACAGGCACATGGTGATAATGCAGGGCTAGTGGATGGTGATGGGATGATGCCAGGCTGGTAAAACATGGTGATAATGCAGGGCAACCATGATAATGCAGGGCTGATGATGTGGGCAAAAACACAAGACATATGACAGAAAGCCATGGTCAACAACGCAGACTATGGAGATGTAAACGCGTGCTAAAATGACCTACTTTGTAGTGATAGGATTTGACATGTTAGAAGCAATGTACAGCAGTAGAAAATTTATCTGCACTGTGTAGATTTGTAGTCTAGTCACCACTTGCATAGGCCAACCTCTGCTCCCATTCTGGAGCTATCCTGAAAAATGTTGGCAGTTCGCCCTGATAATTGCAGCCTAAATATAACATAAAATTGCTTTGCAGCTATATTGAAATTTAATCGATTCCTATCAAACTTAGATCCAGTCCCACAGACTGTCATCGGCCATCGCGCTACACCGATGGGAAATGACCATCGAACGCGATTGCATTAAAACTTGCCGCCATCTTGTGGCTGTGCATCGCGTGGTAGCTATAGTTGAGGTGGTGAAGGTACCTTCAGTAATGTGACATTTTCATACCACGTAACTTCGCAAATACTCACCAACGACCGATTTCATGCGTATATTCGTTGTATTAATCGTGACGACTCGGCCGACATGTTTTTTACACTATTTTTCGAAATGGTGTTATTCTAGAACTTGACCTGTGGGTCTAGTGTAGCCTAGCCTATATTCAACATTTCACCTTGTTAATGGACTCAAACGTGGCTTATGCGTACCGTCTGCCCTCTTTATTGTTTTTCACACAGAACCACAATGGAAGTTACTAACTCAGACTCAGTTACTTTGGTAACTGGAAGCTCTGGTTTATTAGGCAAAGCCATTCAGTATGTAGTTGATCACGAAGAAAAGAGAAAAAATGAACGATGGATTTTTGCCAGCAGCAAAGATGCTGACCTTACCGATCTTGACAGTACAAAAGCATTGTTTTTAAAAGTCAAACCAACTCATGTTGTTCACTTGGCAGCTAAAGGTGGTGGATTGTTTGCAAATTTAAAGGTAAGTTGTTACTTGAAGGGAAACAAACAAATAAACATGAAGAGAAATGGTGCAACTGGTTACTAATTTTGCAGTTTTTCAGACAAGCGGTAATGATTGTTGCAGTGTCAGAAAGTTTTATTTACTGTTCATCTGAATATGATGTGTATGAGTTTTGCTGAGGCTTTTCAGACTGATATAACGAAAATGCATTTAGCAAGGTTGTTTTCTACAACCTAGTTATCATGTCGTGTGCCATTCGATTCAATGTTGTGAGTTTTTGAATATGCATATAAGTAGGCGAAAGAAACGGAATTGAAAAAATAACAATGTTTTCAACATTCATGTGGTTGCTCATTGTTGAAGTGGAATGTGGTTGATAAACCATATTTCCTAAAGTTGTCCATACAGTTGTAAAGCATAGAGTTTTGTGAAACATGCTTGGCTTATTACACACAAAGGTTAGTACTGAAAACGATATAATTTAGTAAATGAAACATTGGCGTTTCATGGGACGGGTTGTGTGCCAGTAAAGACAGCATTGGAAGAATTTCGACAACCATTTAGTTTGCACCAACCTATAGCCTCGACAATGTTGGCTGTACTCAGAAATGTGGCCGAGTCATATTGGTTGAGTCACAAGTCGAGATCGAGTCATATGCCTTTCGGATCAGAGTCATCCAAAAATTTTTTGAATCAAGTCATGAATTGGTCGTGTCAAAACAGAGTCGAGTCACAATAAGTGTCGAGTCATATCGATTGGTTCGCAAAGTCAAGTCAACGTCGAGTCAAATAAAATTAAGCATTTCCCAATCTTTTTAGCTGCAAAATTGGTGTCCAACATTTTTTCAGTACTTTTCTTACCAGGTTACTTATATCTTAGCCTTTGGTTGAAACAGTTTTTTTAGCTTTCATTTCACTTCTCTCCTTCACTCTCCGTCAATTCCACAAGTCTAGCCTAACCTTGCTGCAACAAATACAGTAGGTTTAATCTCCTTGTCCTTTACCTGCCCCGATAAAGACCCTAGTAAANGTATGTGGCCGATAGCCANGATCACGGTGCGTAAATACTACACCACGATAATGTATCTACAGTAAAATACTGTCCGCTGCTGGCCCCTCAGTGAANAACAAAGTCTCAGCTTTACCTCAGCGCCAGGTGGAAGTGGAACCCGCGATCCTGAAAAATTATGTGGCGTGGTGATTCGCCACATATAAGGTTGAATTTGTAGCAGCAATGGCAGAGTCTTCCTAGTCTAATAGGGAAGTCATTATTGTTGTTACGCGGAGGGTTGTCGGTTCGGCTCTCTCTTTATGTGACTCAAAACGACGCATCATTGTGGCTGCAACAACTACTAGGAGACAGTCACAAAATAAATTTGCGGCAATAGCAATTATGCGTCACTGAAGCAAAAAAAAGCTCATTTCTTTGTGCGCAAAATAGCTGTTTTTGTCAAAACGTTTGGAGATTTGTAAAAATGACTCTGACTCACGGCACGAGTCATTCATTGTGACTCGAGACGTGTCATTCGGAAATCAATGTGAATCCAGTAGAGGCGATTCACCCAAAACCGTGACTCGAATCGACTGATTCACTCGAGTCAAGCCATCACTGGCTATATTTTGCCAGTGGTCAGTTTCAACACTTAAGATCAATAGTCAATAATTCTTAAACTGTTAGCTTTAACTGTTTGTGGGTTTTGTTTATTAATTCTGTTATATACTCCATGCAGATCTGAAGATGCTTGCTCAGTGGCCAAATATATACTCAGTAAACAGCATAGCCTACTTTCTGATTCACTACTGGTAGTGCGTAAAGATTCCTTTTGATAGATACTGTCTATAGAAACTTTCCATAGACGCTCCTTTAAGGAATCATTTCCCAGCAAAGAATCAGACACTAAGATCTTACCGGGTATATATTTGGCCTGCTGGTAGATAGCTGATGATAAAGAGTTGATTGAAAATGAAGTTGTGCTTCATATTTTCCTAGGCTAATTTAGAGATACTTCGAAAAAATATCAAGATCAATGACAATGTTCTGCTCTGTGCCCATGAAACTGGTGTACAAAATGTTGTTTCTTGTTTGCAAAATTGCAACTTTCCTGCCAAAACAACTTATCCAATTAATGAGACAATGCTACATGACGGACCTCCTCATGATTCATACTATGGATGCAGGTCAGCCTTTACCTTTAACATGTCACTTCGAGCTTATCGCCAAAGTGCGTGAACAAAGCAGTGCTGGTCAATATTTTCACCCATTCGTATTCCCCACACTAATGTAGTTTGACATCTGTTGGTGCACGGTGCAATTCTTTCCAGGGCTGTGGATCCGAAACTTGAAGTTCCGGCTCCACAGCAGTGGTCCTTTATATATACGGTTCTTTACATATACAGTGGTGGGAAAGCTGTGGCTCAGACTATATGTTGTTTGTGAAGGCAAAAACAATTACCCTTAAGGATTTCTTGAAAGAGTTTATGAAGCCATTAGTGATGGGTCTTGAAGATTTTTGAAATTTGATTCTTGAAAAAAAACATTTGCAAAAGCAAGTCTGGTAAAATGCAATAGTATAAAATGCAATAGTACGTTCAACTTACATCAGAACAGAAACTCGGCAAAACTTTGTACCACATAGAGATGATTGCTTGCACAGTGGGACATAGATTTTGCCCCTTGTTTTTCTCTGTGGTTGGTTGTTGAACACGGGAAAGGTTAAAAAAGCTAGTTTGTGCAAAAACACTCGTTCCACTAGGGCCCATTAAAAAGGAAAAAACATGGCCAACAAATGTGCTTGTGAGGCATGGAAGTGGCCTGCAATTGCACCAAAGTTGCCCATCACCGCATTAGTCCAACCGGATAACATATCACTCATATATTAGTTTTTTTTCAATCATAATTATAATCTCTGATTTAGGCAGTTTTCAATGAAACGTAAATGATCTCTGTTTGATGCGTTTTATTGCTTATGTTGGTACTGCTTTGAAAAAACATGATTTTGCCAAACTGGATTGACTAGTTCTGTTGCAACATTTGCTTCCATTTTGCTTTCATGCCTCAATCTGCGTTGTCGCTCTTTTGTAATGGTAGTATTAATCACAAGTAATGTTTACCTTCTTTACAGCTATGCAAAACGATTGATTGACATTTTGAATCGAGGCTACAACCAAGAGCATGGTCACAATTACACATCAGTGATACCCGCCAACGTATTTGGACCAGATGACAATTTCAATATAGAGGAAGGCCATGTATTACCTGGTCTAATTCACAAAGATCTATAATGCAAAGAAAGAAGGTCTTATTATTTTTATGCTTGTTGCTTTTGTAATTACAAATTGTCTATATGCTTTTTCAAACAACGTGGCGAGCTAATTGCGGCATAATTATACAAGACAGGGCAAAACAATATTATTAGCTTTTTAATATTTTTGTAAATAAATGATACCAGTTGCACGTTGCTAAATTGCACTGATATTGAAACATGCGAATACCAGCAAGTTCTAAGTTGGAATATGTTTTTGAGGATAACTAATGAATATTGTGTGGATCAATGTCTGTCTGCTGTGTGAAGTGTGTCGCTATATATTTACATCTGTTTCAATCTAGAAACCTTGTTTGAATAAATGTCAGATATGTCTAAGTTACTGTAGTTTTCAAATCTACAGGCTAACAGCATATGATAAGGTGCTGTATGGAGTTCACATTTTATGTTTTTGTTCGTCATCCAGGCGGCTTACATCACTGGTCGTCATTTTATCAAACTAGGTTTACAAGTGACATATTTTGGTCCGACAAACCACATCACTGTTCTGCTTAACATAATCATTTCCTGTTTCCACTGAGGTTTGCGTTGTTATTTGAAACGGCTCCCAATAAAGAGTGGAACATAGCAAGGAAGGGTTGTTGTGCCAATAAAAAGGTGTTTCAAACCTACTTTTGAGATCAGTAAGCTGTGCAACAACTCTGAGCGAATGGCAAACATTTCTTTTTTGTTAAGTTCCGACCGGCCAACAAAAAGCACAATGCAGATTAAATCTCTAGTTCTGTTGCTGCAAGTCGAATAATTCAAGAAAAAAAGGATTTCCTTGTGCTGAAGCTCGCATGCGTTAAAATTAAAAATAATTGATTAGAACATGGGTGCTCAACATTTTCGCTACTGTTGGTCGCATTAAGTTTATTTTTATGACTCACGGAGGCCAGTGAGTTCAGGATATTTTTATTTTTTGGTCCACTTCTGTTCTGCTTCCACACATGGAGACTAGCCTGCACGTCTGTTTGGCCGTTTTTGTACTCAGTATGCTCAAACAGTGGCACAGGGTTTTTATTAATGCACGGCCGCCATAACGATTATTTTAAATTACATGTGCACGGCCACATACATTTTCATCGAAGGCCGCAGGTTGTGCACCCCTGCATTAGAGATTACTTGTCAAGCGATAAAGTTGTTCGAGCATGCGTCACCAACGCTGACAGGCTGGGTTGGATTGCCGGTCGTCATGCCGAATACTTGAAAAACGGTGCTTGCGACTTGTCCAACCTCGTGATCGGCTTCATTCTATGGGTGCAAGTGAACACTGTTCAAGTTCATGTGCCTTGCTGGCATTGACTCTCTACCAATGCAGCATTTACTACGAAAGCATCCCCCTGGCAACCGGCGCAAGTGAGCGGAGATAGGCGCTTGCAGACCACTCACGACACTCCGAAAGAGTACAAAAACAGACCACTTATGACACTCCAAAAGAGTACAAAAGCGAGTATTAACTAGGGTTACCATATCTAAAGAAACAAAATTCCAGACAGTCGCAATGGCTACTTTTCGCGACAACAAACAAGCTATACGGCATTTTGCACTATGTTCTTACAAGCACCAATCCACCGCAAAAGTTTAAGTTCTCATTTTCCCGGCCCATGCACAACGTTTCAAGTTATGCGTAATTTACTAATTCTCAAAATACCGGACGTTAGAGCATTTTTAAAAATCATTTCCAGACACAAATTTTAACACCGAAATTCCGAACATGTCCGGGAAATTCCGGATGTATGGCAGCCCGAGTATAAACGAAACTGACCTAAACTGAATAGAACCTTTACAAATTACTGATGACAATCAACAGCAGGTTCTAATCTGACAGTTGGTTCATGTTATATCACATTGAGCAAAAGCACTAATTACGAAAAACACCCAGAGACAGTGCGACGACAAAAACTACTAGGCGAAACCAACTATTAAGGAAGCAAATTATTCAGAAATACCGCTTTAACTAATTCCTGTGCAAACTTGCACACCATTACAAATTCAGTGGACACGCTCCGGTTTCAGCGTTGAAAGGATCACCGGCAAAGTCCAAGAAGCAGCTCGAGTAGATTCTTGAATCATGTGCTCCAGATACTGAGTATATTTGTGATTTGGTGAAATACCTACGCCGAATCTATGTGCAGTACAATTGTTGGAAATAAAAATATTCGCATATAAAGACATAGCCTTCGATAAATAGAAGAGATATTGATGAAACATTTTATGCAAAAACGTCAAACACGCCAATAAGTCTGTAGATTTTTTCGAACTGCTTGCATAGATTTCATGCAAGGAAATTGTTCCAAATTAACGGATATTTCTGGATATCAAAGCTGTAAATTGGGTAGCAAAGATCAGTGCTTTTCAATCAGTGAGAAGGTACGCATTGGTGTGAGTGAGAAAGCCCTGTTGGGTTTTTGTGTGTGAACATATTTTAAACATTTTCTCTGTGTTTAACCATTCTATCGAATTTTGCAAAGTATGGCACCACACACAACGAAAAAATTTGCACACATCGCGCTCATATTTCGATATTTAGAACATCTCAGCAAAGAAATGCATCAGCAGTTGCTAAAAGTCACTACAAAACTTTCTATCTGCTTGTGCCATTGTTACGTTGTTAACGAAACAAGAGGTGCAACTGCAAGACAAACTCGCACTGTAAGCCCGACCAAGCGTGTGCTGATCTCGAGTTGCTTGTTGCTACTCCAGTTGCATAAGACCAGCGCAAAACTATTCAATACGTGCTGAGCTGAGCCACGAGCACGCTTCTGATCTCTGCTAATGTTCAGTGGTAGCTGTCACGTTGTGCTCAGAGATTACAAACAGAGTGTCACGACGATGAGCATCCAATAATCAGGATTCAATAAATCATTGTCTGCTATTTTCAGGCAAAAGATGTTAAAATCAGCTCAGTTTTACCTACCTAATCCCAATCAGGCTTATATGATAAATAGCAAGTGCACCATTTTCTTATACCTTTTTATGTTACAAGTCAAAAATCATGGAAAGAGTTTTGCTCGATCATTTAACGCGATATTTTGTTTTGCTGGTAAAACTAAAAAAATCATTGAAATACAAGCTGGCTAGTTTAAATAAATATGAGCTTGTAAATTTAGGTCACTAATGATTTTGTTGTGTCATTGATGCAAAATCTGTAGATAAATTTTCTTGTTGTGTGTCAATGATGCAGATAAATTGTTATTGATGCAGAAAATAAATTTTGTTGTCATTGACCCAAATGCTTTTATCTAAGAACGACGTATTCTAATGTGTTAACCACCACAGCTTGTCTTGAGATTCCAGTTCATGTAAGTTTTGAAGCTTCACTGAATGCGTTTAGTTGAATAAAACGTAATTTCTAGTTTTAATTGTTGCAATTGGTGTTGTGCGAAATTTCGCTACGTACAGTCTTGAGGTTGTTTGCTTTCTCTGCCCTTATTTTAGCATTTCATCCTCTCACCTGTTAGCATTGTTTGCAGATGTAAGGATCGGCAATGCGTAGTGTTACGTGAAATTGATTTCCTATTAAATATTTGCGATTGATTCCTTACTTGTTTCACTTGGGGAATGAAGTTACTTGAATACAGATAAATGCAAGTTTGAATCATCTCAAAAAGATGAAAGCAGAGCCCAGTCGGCTGATTCCTCTAAAGCAGGGCTTCTCAACCTGTGAGCCACGGAGGAATTTTTGGCGGGCCATGGCCTGGTGTTAATCGAATTGAGTAAATTTTGCAAGAGGAAACTTTAAACTAAAACGTTGGTAGTTGCTGAGCTACAAACGTCATAGCCTAATACGCTCTCTTTCGTCATTATGTGTTACAAATTATCGCAAAATGGAAATTTCCACTTAGCCTGCCACGTTGTGCACGAGCGTTGCCAACCTTGCAGTTTTCCCGTGAATTTGGCCTGGGCTTGTTTTTACGTGGACTTGCGAGTTTTTTTTCCGAGATTTGCGGGTTGGATGTTTTTGCTGAAAGGTGTTTGTTTTTGGGCTTGTGTTTTGCAGAATGTCATTCTGCGAATTGCTTTTTTTTCGAATTTTATGGCGCTTTTGTTATTTTAATTTACTGCAAAACGCAATTTGGCGTGTCTTTGTGTAAATTTGCTAATTTTGGGCTTGTTTGTGGAATTTGTCTCCCTGCTTTTGTTTTTGATTTTTGTGCTGTTTTTTTGGGTTTGTTCAATTTTCCTGCCCTGTTTTTTTTGGTTAAATAACCTATTTCCAATTTTGAGCTTGTTTTTTAGACATGCTTGCTTTTGCAAATTAACCTGGCATCATTGTTGTGCACTATATGTAGTTACTGAAGGCATTTTTAGGCAGAGAGGCGGCTTATGATGCCATGAGAACGAAATCCATTAGCAGGTTTAATGTGGAAGATGACTGGACCTGTGCATTATCATGAATTAGCCCTCGAATATCTAAAACAGGCTCAGCCTTCGCATTAATTGTAGCGTACGTTTTGTTATTAGTAGGGCCATTTAAAGTCATAAAGGTTATATTTTTTCTGTGCTTCAGGAAGCCACGAAACGAACTTAAAACAAATATCACACCCCCACGAAGTCTATAACAAAAGTTATAAGGTCATATTTTCCATGTTAAGTCATAAAGCCATATTTTGCATATTTTCAACTTGAAACCATTGAAACAATCTCAAAATATCAGGTGAAACTATTACATCGCTAGGTCTTAGCTGCATCCTGCAAATTGAACCCATGTGGGCACCCTGCAAATGTTGGCAAAGAAATAGGTGAACCAAGTTATTTGGACGAAATGCAATGCACTGCCTAAAATTCATGTTCTTGCTGCCCCAAACAAATAAACCAACGTCCCTGCATGTTTTCAAATTTGCTTCAAGTCAAACAATATATTTTGAGCTTTTTACTTTAGTGAGGCCTAAAAAAATCATGGGGCCACCATCTCTTATGCCTATTTTCGCCTGCAGTGCTTCCTTCCAAAGTAGTTGCATGTTCTAGCTCAGTCCATGGGCATCGGAAGGATTTTTTCCAGGGGGGAGCACTAAGGGATTTTTCCAAAATATTTCCAGAGGGGGCCAAAAGTGGTGAAATTCGTTTTTTCCCACTCAAAACGAAGAAAACAACCTTTTCTTGCTCAATTTCAAATTCTACCCCCCCCCTTCCGACGCCCATGGCTAAGTCAATTTTGTTTCATCATATAAAATCACATTTTCTAAAAAATAAAGTCATATTATCAAGTTTTTTTTCAGGTCAGACAAAATGGTCCTTGATATTAGATGCTGTTTTTTGTTGTTTTTATTTCTGCTCTGCAGTGCTGGAGCCGGCTCGCAGGTTTCGTGTGTCACATGTTGTCGCATTGGAGAAGTTACATAGTCGGTGGGCCGCGGACCATCTGTTTATTTATTAAGTGGGCCGCGTGCTTGCAAAGGTTGAGAACCCCTGTTCTAAAGCCTACAGAAAACCTTTCGGCAGACTGAAAACGTGTGAAAGGTTGTTGGGGTAAAGGAAAAAAGGAAAGCATAAAGCGTTTAAACAATTTTCGTGCTGGAACGCTGCAGTATCAGTAATGTTTCGTTTCAGGCAAACCCCTTACTGTTTGGGGTTCAGGGAAGCCCCGACGTCAGTTTATATTTTCTCGCGATCTTGCACGGCTTATAATCTGGGTGCTTCACGAATATAAAGAGACAGAACCGATCATCCTATCCGTCGGTGAAGAAGATGAAGTTTCAATAAAGGAAGTCGCAGAGCTGGTAGCCCAAGCCATGGACTTCAAGGTGATTTAATCTCATTCTGTCTGTATCTTTTTTTGTTTATTTGTCTTAAGTTTTTTATTATTCTCAGATGACCCACGTATCCTTTGTTGTATCACTCATTTCATTTTTCAGGTATAAGCCAGAAGCGAACGGAGACATGGTTGTTATTCTCGTTTTTTCATCGCTTACTAGCTGATCGGCAAGGGCCAACTTATTTCCTTCATAAACTATCTCTGCATTTATCTCCAAAGTTATCCTAATCAAGCATTCTGTGTGGCGATAATTCTACTACCAGTTTCTCAGTGAAGACTCGGCCAGAACGTTTAGGTTTGTTGGTCATGTTGAACGCCGTGCAAAGCACGGCGTTGAAAGGAAAAAATGCTGTCCAGACACCCAGCAACAGCATCTTCTCGTGACAATGCCGTGCAAAGCACAGTATTATGTTGATGCCATCATGGGCATCGGAATGGGGGTGAAGGGTGGGACTTGGACTCCCCTGGATTTCGAATTGTGGTATTTTCCCAGTTTTTGAATTTTGACATTTTCCTAAATTTTTGATATATTTAGAACAAATATTGTTCTCTTATAGTTTCGAGTGGGTAAAATGAAATTTCACCAGTGTTTCGCCCCTGGAAAAACTTAATTATGCTACCACTAGAAAAACCCACTGCTGTCCCCCTGGAAAATTCCTTCATACTCCCATGACTGCAATGTGGACGACTGAGCGGTGATGTTTTAATGAAAGCGTGCCTCTAGCGTAGTGAGCGTCTTCTGAGTTTTTACCCGCCTTCCACAAGCTTGCATGTACCAAGCAGACTTCGTTGCTGACCGTAAAGCGATTCTTGTTGACTGTTGCTTTCGCAGTTCATAACCGCGTGCCAAGGCGTTGCTTGGCTCATTCGACTGTGCAAGCGTATTAGCGAGGTGATTTTCAATTTTCGGCATTTCGTTTCCGCAGAACGGTTTGATTTTCGACAATACGAAAGCGGACGGCCAGTTCAAGAAAACAGCGGACAACGCGAAGTTGAGGCGCTATTTGCCGGATTTCAAGTTCACACCGATTGATGTGGCGTTGAAAGAAACGTGCGACTGGTTTGTTGAAAACTACGATGTTGCCCGAAAATAAAGGAAGTTTCACGTCAAATCGGCACAGAAACGCATTTTCATTTTTTCTTCATCGCGATGTGTTTGCTGGTAACAGTGTCTTCGTTTCGCGTGTGTTGGAATGTTACAACGCCTAGCATGTCCCTTATGAGCTCATTGATTGTCTTTTATGTGCATCGTCTAATCTGCTTTCATCTCGTTTATATTCGTAGTTAGTAACAGTTGCAAACTTGAAATATGGCACAAAGTGCTGTTCTCACTAATTTAGTGGATCTTCCAACAGGAAAGTATCGTTGAAAAGCCGTTGCACTTGCAGTACGTCCATACGCTTGTAGACTCTATGGTGCTTACAGTTTGTAGACCAAATGGAACATTTTGTCGTGCTGCAAGTAAGAGCTTATGTTTTCCATCCAATGGGTGGTCGACTATAACAATGAGTATTGCTTTCCTTATTTAGAAGTAATGACATGTAATATGACAAATTTATGCATAACAAAGCCTTTTGAATTGAAGTTCAAAGAATAAAGATTTTGTTCCACGAAACTGTTGCCTCTGAGTTCGTATTTCTTCACCACGGCGCCTTGGTCTTCGTGCAGAACAACGTGTTTACCAGTCTTTCATTTGCTGTACATTTGTGTTTGGTTCGATTGATCCTCCATGCATCGAAACCGCTGCCTGTACGTTTTCGAAATGTTCTTTCCATGCAGTCGCGTTTTGTTTGTTTCATTCGATTCACAGCAACGCACGAACTGCTTTTGCCCCAAATGGTTGGGTCGCACTCCAAGTGAGATGCGACGCGGATCACTTTAACTGTTTCTGACCGAATGAAGTAATTGCTTGTGTCTCGTTTCAGTATTTGTTGCTCTTCAATATCGTCTGCATGCTCCAATGACTCCTATCCTGTGGTGTGCTAAGACTCGCAGCATTTTGAAATTCTTGTATTCATTGATAAAACCCTCTGCAAAAAGCCATGTGAGTGAACTAAACACACAAATCAATAAAATAACAAAGGCAACTTTAATGTCGTTCCAGACGACATAAAATCCTTGATTTGTAGAAACAATTACTCTCACTGAAGTATAAAGGTACAAATCAAGTATCTGAAAGCAGTGTGCCACTATCGCCGATGCGCGCACGGANCGGGAATTCGAACGCGACCTACGAATACCTGCTTCCTGACAAGATACCAGCGGCTATGTCGATATGATCANTTACGACAAACGTCTTATTCACTGAATTTAGCACCGTGTCGAACTTGTCCATGTGAAACANTAAAAACTCATGATGTGTCGCCATATCCATAGTCAGGGTCGCACGCAGGGGAGGGGTCTGAGGGGGCTAGAGCCCTCCCCTTAACGGAAATCGCCTAAACACAAATTTGTTGCTGACATTTGTTAAAAAACAAAACACCGCACATGCATACATAGCTATATAAAGATTTCGATTATAACTAGTGGTGTTATATAAAGATTTCGATTATAACTAGTGGTGTAGTGATCTGTTACCTTGTTACGTTACGAGTGTTACACTTCCCAACTATACGGACTACCAAAATTACATAAAGAAAACATCCCTTTCCGACCTGTAGTATCCTTCACAGACTCACCTACCTACGGCTTAGCTAAGGAATTATCCTCACTAGTCAATACTGAAACCACCCATTGGAAAATCAAAGCATCACGTAAGAAACTCGTCAGACTTTGCATCATCAACTGCTCATGAATCGCTCCAAACTGATGAAATAATGGTCTCATTCGATGTGGTATCCTTATTTACAAACGTCCCAATTCAGTTGGCATTAAACATAGCTAAACAACGTCTTCAATCCGATTCTGAACTGAGTCTAGGCACAGGTTTGTCAACAGCCGACCTTATTAAGAGACTTGAGATTTGCTTAAATGCAACCAAGTTTACGTCTCGTGGAAAACACTACAAACAAGTTTGTGGAACAGCAATGGGCTCCCCCGTCTCATCAGTAGCGGCAAACTTAGTCATGGAAAACATTGAAACACGAGCTCTAGAAACCTTTGCTGATCCTCCAGGTTTGTGGAAAAGATACGTAGATGACACATTTGTGATCATGAAAAGATCAAAGTTGTCCGAATTCGTGACACATCTGAACACATTAGAAAGCTTCATCCAATTCACAGTGGAAAAAGAAAAAGGATGCCTTCCGTTTTTAGACCTACTGATTAAGCGTTCGCCAAGTAGCCACTTGCTCTCGGCAGTATATCGTAAGCCAACCCATTTCGAGAGATACTTCAACTTTAGATCACATAGTATCGTCAGAGACAAGCTACGTTCATGTTTGCAAAGTATATTGTATATTTGAAATCGTCGTGAATGTACTTCCGTGCAAACGTTTAATCCAGAAAATCATGCAAACTTATATACTGAGTTATTGTTTGGTGTTGATGTTGACTCGCCTCTGTTGTTTGAAAAGAAAGTTGTTGTCGATAAAACACCGAAATTCAATAAATATCGTGCAATGGTTGAACGACTTCAGCAACAAATCCATGACCTTTAGCTGGGCAGTTTGGTGAAGGCGTGGAAAAGGCTATGGTATGTGAGCTGTAAAAAGCGACAATCTGTAGACGCCACACGAGTCCCAAACTTGTTGATCTTATTCAGAGTTTGATCAAATACATCAAATCAGTTCAGTTAGAATCTCTTCATCAATTACTCTGTTTCAAATATCTAAAAATTCAATTACTCTTAAACGTATAGGCCTAATTAATTACAAGTCTTTTTTAGTAGAATAAGAAAATGAAAGCAATACATGTACTGTAGATATGGTATATGATTTCAACAGTGGTGTCCGGAAAAAATTCACATTAGTTATCTCTTACAGTTTCAACGGTTTTGTTTTTACATTAAAAAGCAGAAGGGTACTTGAAAAAAAAAACAAATAGAAAACGTGTTTACATGATGATAGCAAAGTACAGCACAGGAGTTATGCAATGAAAGAAACAAAACAAAAAGGAAGGAAGAAGTTTGGGAAATTCTTTTGATTTTCTTTTCAATACATTAGTGGCTCTTTATTAAGCGTATGATTTCTTTCTAAACGTATCTCTTCACTTCAACTACTTGAATTTCTAGAGCTTTTCTTTTTTGAAGTTGTTGCCATCAGTGGTGTAACTGACGGGGGACAGGGGGTCGAGTCAGCCCCTGGCTAGCTAAATGCAAAACCTGGACCCATGTAGCCAGTGATAGCGTGACTCGAGTCAATGACTTCATTCGATTCGAGTCACGTTGAGAAACGATGGTGACTCGTCTCGAGTCACGTTGAAAAACGATGGTGACTCGACTCTAGTCACAACCACTGACTCGAGACTCGAGTCAGAGTCATTTTTACAAATCTCCAAACATATGATTGACAAACCCTGTTCGTTTGCACACAAAGAAATGAGGTTTTTGTGCTTCAGTGATGATCAATCGTGGCGCAAATTTCTGTTTTGACTAAACACAGTCGCTGTGTCTTCTAGTGGTGTTATGATACATTTTAAGTATCACATGTTCCACTTAACACGGAGAGCTAAGACTTTGCTTTACATTGAGGAGCTAGCAGGGCACAATACCTTGAACACATTATCGCGGTTCAGTGTAGTATTTTCATGGGTGCAGTTAGGTGGGGGACACGGGGGACGTGTCCCCCACTTTTCCAGACGGTGGGGATATAATATAGCCTACCATGTTTCCCCTATATTTTTCTTTTTCGGTTTTGTATTGGGAGAAATCTCAAAAATAAAAATGACGTTGGTTTCGCGCAGAAATGTAACTGGCTTTGCTGTAACGTTGGCTGTCACGTATTCAGAAACAGACAGCGTAAAATTTAAAGATACAAGTTTATAATGTTAGACATGTCAGTTACATTTTCAGGCAAATATCTGCGAAGTTTTTCCCGAAGACAAAAAGCAGCACTATTGTGGAGACTTAGTTTTAAAACGGGTAGTTTTGCAAAAGACTGTCTTCAACCATTAGTAAATAAGAAATCTTTATTTCAGACTCGTGGTCCATATCACAGGCACAATCAAACAATACAAGAGCACAAAAATAGTTAGCGAAAGTGCATTACAGAATAGGTGTTTGCACACGATCAACACAGATAGGAGAAAAATACTTTAACAGCACCCGAACTGTAACGTCATTCACCCATCATAATACTGGGATGGTGTATTGGGGAGAATCGAAGGCATTCTAACATCAAACTTTGAGGTAAGCAGCTAACAGAGAAAAAAAACGAAAATGTTAAGTCAGATGGCGGTGCACAGTGGCATACAAACTGTTCCGATCAAAGGTTTCAAATGCCTTGCAACACATTTATCATGAGATCGATAGCACGCTCACGAGCTCACTCAACGCCACAAAATATTGATTTGATATTTTATCCCTTGACTGGATCAGAGTGAGGGATGCATTGACTTCTTCGTTATCTAAACACTTTGAAACATAACAAGCTGCGAATTCCATCTTGTTACATTCCTGACGTCATTTTTTTCTTTTCAAGTATAACGGAACATCTACAGATTTTCTTACAGAATTCAAATTCTCCCTTACTTATGCCAACTGTTTTCTGTAAATCTGCAAATATTCAACGGTTTCCACAACATTTATTGAATTTCAGTGTTTTATTCACAACAATTTCCTTTTCAAGCAACAAAAGGCGATTCAGCATCAACACCAAAAACAACTCAGAATGTGTGTTTACATGACATTATGGAGCAAACGTTCGCACGGAAGTAGATTCACGACGATTTCGAATATACAATGTACTCTGTAAACATGAACGTAGCTTGCCTCTGGCGATACTGTGGATATTGAGACACATCATATTTTTTAATGATTCACATAGACCTGTTCGATACGGTGCTGAATTCAGTGAATAAGACCCTAGTCGAAAATGACCATATCGACATAGCCACTGGTATCTTGTAAACAAGCAAGTATTTGTAGTGCGCGTTTGATTGCTCGTTCCGTGCGCGCATCGCTGATAGTGACAAACTACTTTCAGGTACTTTATTTGTACCTTTATACTTCAGTGAGAGTAATTTTTTCTACAAATCAAGCACTTTACGTCGTCTGAAACGGATCGCAGGCACTTGGGACATGCGGGCAGTACTGAAGACGAACAAATACTGAAACGAGACACAAGCAATAACTTCATNCGGTCAGAAACAGTTGAAGTGAACAACCTCGCATCTTACTTGGGGTGGGAACCAAGCGTTTGGGGCAAAGCGGTTCGCACTTTGCTGTGAATTGAGCGAAACAAGCAAACGCCACTGCATGGAAAGAACATTTNGAAAACGTACAGGCAGCAGTTTCGATGNATGGAGAATCAATCGAACCAAACACAAATGTACAGCAAATGAAAGACTGGTAAACACGGCTGTATGAAGATCAATGCGACGTGGTGAAGAACTACAAACTCAGTAAAAACCGTTTCGTGGAGGAGCAAATATATTATATTTGAACATCAATTCGAATTGCTTTGTTTTGCACAAACATGTCATATTAGATGTCATGAGTTCCCAATAAGGAAGGAAATGCCCAGTTTTACAGTAAACTGCTCATTGGATGGAAAATATGAGCTCTTACTGGCAGCACGACAAAAGATTTGATTTGGTCTACAAAGTGTGAGCACTATAGAGTCACAAGCGTGTGGATGTCTTGCAAGAGTAACGGTTCCGCTACGATAATTTCTTGTTAGCAGAGTCAGCAAGTTGGTGAGAACAGGAATTTGCGCCATATTTTAAATATGCAGTGTTTATCAACTAACGAGATCAAACGCAGATTACAAGATACGGTCGAAAGACAACCGCTGAGCTCATAAGGGACATGCTGAACGTTGTGACACAACAACGAATGCGTAAAAACGAAGGCACTATGAACATCAAGCAAATCTCGATGAAGAATAAATGAAAATGTGTTTCTATGCGGTTTTGGCATGAAGGTTGTTCTATTTTCGGGCGATCTCGTAGTTTTCAACAAACCAGTCGCACGTTTCTTTCAATGCAACATCAATCGGTGTGAACTTGAAATCCGGCAAATAGCGCCTCAACTTCGCGTTGTCCGCTGTTTTCCGGAGAAAGCCTTCCGCTTTCGTTGTGTCGAAAATGAAACCGTTCTATAGAAACGAAATGCCGAAAATTGAAAACACCTATAAAATGCTCGCTCAGCTGAATGCGCCAAGCAGCGCTCCACACCGAGCCCCATGAACTGTAAAAGCAACACTCAAAAAAAGTGGCTTGTAACAACGCAGTCTGCGCACGTGGAAGCTTCTGGATAAGTTTTACTTTAGCATTTATGCCCGAATGATTGAGAAGCGGGAAACAACTCAGAAGGGGTTCACTGCACTGGAAGCTCGGCTTTTTAAAAAATCACCGCTCAACCAGCCACAAGCACTGTCACCTCACAGCAACACATGCTTTGCATGGCGTTGACACCAAAAGATGGTGTTCTTGGGCGTTTGAACAGCAGCTACCCACAGCGCACGTCGCCATGTTCAACATGACTATCGTCGCAGCCACACTGCTGCGTCGTCCTGAGCCAACTAAAGTGAAAACCGAACCGAAGACAGCATTGGCGATTCCCCGCGGGTATACTCTCCACTACTGCTGTCATGAACCCAGCGATATATGCGGCGTAATCACCTCGCCACACTCTCAAGACTGAACGTCCTGTTGAGGTCTTCAGTGAAAAACTGGTAATAGAGCTGATCACGAAATATGAATTGATAACGATCGGCACACAAGAATTTGATGAGAGAAACTCTGGACACATCTGCAGAAATGTCTTGCGAACGAAAAAAGTAGGCCCTTGCCGATCAGCTACTTAGCGATAAAAAACATCATAATTACAACAATGGCTCCTTTCGCCTCTGGTTTTTATTTGAAAAAGAGTGAAACACGGAAGGGTCCCTGGGTCATCTGAGCGGAATTCAAAACTTCAGACAAATAAACAAAAAAAGATCCAGACAAAATGAGATCAAACCACCTTGAAGTCCATGGCTTGGGCTACCAGCTCTGCGGTTTCCTTTATTGAAACTTCATCTTCTTCACCGACGGATAAGATGATCGGTTCTGACTCTTTGTATTCGTGCAGCACCCAGATTATAAGCCGTG
>JGI24159J19872_10000587_pt1 | contig 33853 bp, 28 predicted proteins | sample Ectturendosymbi4_FD_19872 | JGI IMG/M metagenome (IMG submission 19872) | reverse complement strand
GTAAGACAACGAGGTTGACATTTTGCAACGATTCCTCACTTTGTTCACTGCTGTTTCACACTTTTAGAATGCTAACTAAATGCGTACCCGTCTTTAATTTTCGTTTTGACCACAGGGGTTGCGCACTATAGACCCTTACTTTTGCTACATAAGCTATCTGGAATAATATTCCCCGCAAAGTATATTCTGTAGATAGACATTGATTAAACTAATTGTTACAAATGATGCCAGTAACAAGCCAATTTGATTTATTGACAGCAACGCCCCCCAGCCTTGCTCCCTCTCCATCCTGTACCCAACGTTGCGGAGCCAACGCCCGATGTGTTTTAATCGCAGCAAACCGACCGATTTGTCAATGCAATCCTGGTTATTACGGAGACGGCGTTGTATGCTTGGGTACGTGCTGCATTTGTGGTCTGAACCATAGCATCTGTGCAACTGCGATGCAATAAGTATGGGTACCACAGGAGGCCACTTGCAGGATCATATTTTGTTTGCTTGTCTTTCGCTTGTGTAAGCTGAGGTCCCTACTTTACGAAAGTATAGTCGATGTGAAATCCTGGTGTGGAAACGTCTTTTGACATTAATCAATGTATGCGTTAAATATATAACTACAATCTTTTGTAAACATTTTGTTTTTCCTGTGAGGTTGTTGCCAACATTCTTGCTCCTGAATGGATTGCGCAAAAATACTGAGAAACACATGGGCATTTTCTTTTCATGACACACTATTTTGGCTCATTGTGCAATCATTAAATTTTGAGTAACAACCTGTGCTGTTCTATGACACGAAGTTTAAAGTTGGCAAAATTTTGGAATTGATATTGCACGTTCAGAGCTATACTCTTCAATAAGGAAGCGCTTCACATCAACTTTTTGTTGTTGTTGACTTTTTGCAGCCAACGGTGGACCGACACCAGGCATTTGCACTCTTTCATGCGGGTCAAACTCTCGATGTATATTGGTGTCCGGCAGAACAGTGTGCCAGTGCTTTGAGGGATACATATACAACGGAGTTCGGTGCGAAGGTGAGTAAAGCTGAAAATTTGTTCTTCGTCTGGAAGCAAAGATTGTGTAAATTGTAAAATATCACGAAGGCGCACATTAACTTCACTAAATGGACAGCCTTTGCAAAGACGTAAAATGGTTGATGCTTAATAATCGTGAATTTTCTTAATGTTTTTCGCCTTTTTTGGTTTTATTTCTGTCAGGACAAATATTCCAAGCACAAGAATAATTTATTGGAAGCAGCGAGTTGATATTTTTGATTATGGACGATTTTTAAAAATTATTAAGACAAATAATTCTGCTGCTTTCCTAAGCAAAATATAACAAGTCGTAGTGTTTTCTCAAATCGCTTTTGTACATGTTCACCGGAATCCTTGCAAAGAACCATGGGTTACGCTTTAGAAATACGTTTTTTTCAATAGCAAGAGAAAATATGTCTTGAGGCAGACTTTTCTTTTTTTTCAAAGCTGCGAAACCTGAACTTGGTTTCTATAGATCCCAAGCATTTGTGCATTGCTCTACGTCGAGTTAAAAATACGTCGCTTAGTATAAGTAATTCAAATCACTTCATCGGACAACAATAACATACGTGCGCCGCACGCACTGAACGGATCACCGATGGAATGCGGAGTGGTTGGACAACCCTACAAGACTCCGCACTTTCATCCGCCATGCCGGTACCCACCCTCCTGAAATAACCCAAGAACTGTGTAGATCCGGCTTGGCGGCCTCCGCACCGGTGTCGGACTTTTCCGCTCCTGCTTGCACAAATGGGGTATGGCCTCCTCTGCGGCCTGTGAGTGTGGTGCAGAAAAACAAACCGTCGACCATGTTGTCCTCCAATGTCCAATCCATCGACTTCCGCATGGACTGCACAGTCTGACGGTTCTGGACGACGAGACAATCGAATGGCTGCTCAACACCTGCCCTAGATCTAGTGCGGCCAAGCAGTGGACCGTAACAACTTGCTCAAAAGAAGAAATAGGAGTTCAAGCACCATGGACTTGGTTTAAAATAGCACGATGCTTAAATCGGAATCCTAAGAAGTGTTCAGCAATCTGGAAACTTTGAAAGTGTGCTACAAATAATTTGTTGAGGTGGTATAACTAACAGGTTATAAGCTTGTAAGCAAAAAGAAATAACAGACACGCTTGCAAGGAGAAAAACAAAAACAAAAAATGTACCTGAGGAAAAAATTCAACTAATAAGAGCAATACAAAATGATATGATGCCGAAAATTCTTCACAAATGTTGACTCAAGGATATGAGACCGGAATCCATCTTTCTAGGGGATGCCAAACAAAAACAAATCGGACAAGGAACTGAATGATGCTAAACTGGTTTGCTGTTCGTTTTCCAACATTGCCATAATTTTAGCAATGTCAGTCTATGATAAAATAAATAGCATTCAGTGTTGGGGTGCACCAGCAGGCAGCAAGATTTGATCCAAACTTGCTATCCGAACTTCTCCAATACTACAAAAAGTACTTTATAAGCGACAAATAAGGCTTACCATGCTTTCATGGTTTCGGGCAATAGGCGGTATGAAAAATAAAAACTTACAGTATATCTTTCAAAGGTGGGAGGTTGATACTATCTACTCTCAACAATTGACATAAAGCATAGATTTTGTAATGTTTTTTCGCGTTTAAATCAACTTTGCTTATAACAGCTTGGTAAAAATGGTAAAATTACTAGTATTTGCGTTTCAAAGTGGAAATTTTTAACATTATCAACTTTCTGTTTAACCTTTCTCTGCATTGGTTGTAGTTTTTTCATCTTCAAAACTTTTCCTTCAGTAAAGAGTGCATTCTGACCTCCTTGTTTTCAGCACTTGCGGACTTAACCGGTCAAACTCTTACCGGTTGTCCAAGACAATGCGGAAGGAATGCTGGCTGCCAGTTCACCGGTCGAGGGTACGAATGCCGTTGCTATTTCGGTTTTGAAGGTGATGGATTTTCCTGTACAGGTAAAACTTTGGTGAAAGCGCATTCGGTTTTCTACCCATTTGGTCCTTTTTTATGTAGCACGAAAGCATCTCATACTTTTTTACTACCGTTGAACACATTTCACAGAGAATGCGTCAGGTTTTCAGTATCCAGCCACCTGAGGTTGTTGTAGGTCCATATCACATCTGTATGCCGTCGATACATACATACGTACTACTGCTGCAAAAGTTTGACGCTATTGCTAAGTTGATACCTTCAGAAATGTCAGGATTTCCGCACCTGTTGCCTTACTGAATATTATAACTGTAATCAGTGCAAAGAAAGATAGCATATCAGAAATTGCTGGCTTCGTTGCTGGAATGGAAGCAATCCTCCGAAACTCGCAAGAAGGGCGGTCTAATCATGCTCATCATACAGCGTTATCTTACATTGGGCATCCGCTATCCAGTGAACGTGTTTGTATTTTTTCTCTCAGACAGAGCCCAGGGCAGATGTCGCACAGCATGCGGAGAAAACCAAGTCTGTCGTTTTGTTGGTTTGAACTACAACTGCATTTGCCAGCCAGGGTTTAGATGGGATGGTCGAAAATGCGCTTGAAAACGAACTAAGGTAAGTTTTGAAAAACAGTACAGGTTGTTTACAAAAACTGCAGCGCTATTAATATTCCCAATTTACCTAGCATTTACCTCAGACCACTGTTCTTGAGATAAAAGCGATTATAACCACAGGCCAAAGAGAAAAATTCTTGCAAAAGCAGCTTCAAGCCGAGCTTTTTGCGATTTGCGCTTTGTTTATTGTTTGTGACATAAATGCCATTGACATGGAACTCTGCAATGTTTTCACAAACAACAAGAACGCCCATTTGCTTTGATATAATTAAACAGATTTCTAAGACCTCTGCTTCAATTTTTTTGGTTTAAATACGAAAGGTCTCCAATTAAACATAGATTTGTGCTAGCAATAGGTCTGGCTGAGCAGCTGACCCATAAGGTCTTTCGCCAACTTTTTGTGATTTAAATACGTTAGAACACATCCGTTTGCTAAACCTATTTTTTAAGGTGTTATAGGGACCCGATTCGGGTCTCTGGAATTGAAAATCGAGTCCCTAGAATCAGAGAGAAAATTATCATCAGGTCCCTAGAATCAGAGAAAATCGGGTCCCTAGAATCAGATAAATCGGGTGCCTACAGGTCCATACCGGGTACCTAACATTTTCCTTAAAAAAAAACTGCTAAACCTGCAGGTTTTGATGTTTTTAGATTCTCATCAGCATGCAATTAATTTCTTCTCTTTGATGTTGTTCCTTTTTCCTCTTGTTGTATTCGTGTTATTTCGTGATGTGAGTCACAAAAATGTATGAACAAATCATTACCATAATATGGGTTGTTTAAAAACTGGTTGGTGGGTCTCCCTTTGGAACTGCCTGCGACAGAACCGTAGTGATTTGGGTACAGCCTATGTCATCCCCATGCCCGAGGCTTGCGACAAGTCACTGCATAAGTAAAAACCCTGGGTTTATACGTGCGATGTTTTTTAATAAAGAAAAATAACAAAATGCATCGAATCGACGTCAGATAAGTAAACAAAACAACAAACAACAGAGGGAGAAAACCATGCCTATGTTCGTGAGGGTGGAGTGAGCAACTGGAGAGGTAAAAGATATAAGGTAAAAGAGGGGCGCTGAAAGCAATATTACGGAAAAATGACAAGCATATGAAACGAAAATCAACAGGAATATTGGCAAGATGTTTGGGCGTTTTTGCATTGTTTTCCAAATGGATAACGCGAAAGAGATTTAATTACCATTTAAAAATTTTTTGGCGTTTCTGTTTCACGGGGATTTTAATGTCAAAATATTTTCTTCTCCATTTTTCTTACTTCGCAACTTTGCACGACAAAATATGGCAAAAACAGAATGGCGGTTGGGCAATATTTTACCTGTTGCAGCGTTAACATCACCATTTTACTTATTGCGTCTTTGATCAGAAAAATCTTTATGTGACGTTGACGTATGAACGATTTTTCTATCGACGATATTTAGATTTATCCTATCAAAAAGTATAGCTTTGTCTTCGCTTCAGCTCTTCCAAATATTTATCTGAATGGCGTGCATGTGGAGCTTGCTGAACAGGTTAAATATCTTGCTGCACTGCTTCATGTTCCCCAAAGGATGGCAATGACATTCAGGGGCAAGGGAAAACGTTAAGTATGAAGCGAAGAGGCTCAAAGGAACTTACACTCATGCTGCAAATACTGCTGCAAATAAACCTTTTGGGCTTGTTCAAGTTTCAAGTTTATTATCGTTTCATATGACTCAGTTATTAAACAGAAACATTACTGACGGCCATTGCGCAATAAGGAAACCAATTGTCAGTGGAAATCAAAATAAATGAAACCACAATGGCAAAATAGCTAATTAATGTAAATACGATTGTCACTGTGTCATACAGGATTGGTGCAGCACCATGGTTGTCATCTTGTCAATCAAACCCGTTTATCACTTTATCTGTAGTGTTAAGAAAACAATAGTTGTTAATCAAATGCAAAAGCAAACAAACAAACAAACTTAGAACATGGTGAAGTAAATTTACAGATGCAGAGAGCATGCCTATGTACACAAAGAAGTGGATCAAATTTAATTGAGGAAATTTGGTGTGGTCAAAAGTGTTTAAATGAAGAATGAAAAGTAAAAAAAAAATTGATGAGGTTTAAAAGAAAGACAAAACCAAACAAAAAGTGAAACTCTCAGTGTTTAATTTTTGATAAGTGAAAGGTTGCTAAAATATATAGTTATGTATCTTTTTCATGTAGGAGGTGTTTCTTCAGTTTCCAATTGAAGGTAAAAGTGATAGAAGACTTAATACAGTCTGGTATTGAAGACCACACTGTTGGGCCAGCAAATGTCAGGGCACATTTTCCTGAAGAAGAGTTGACTCTTGGTGAAAACATGTTGTTAGAAGTGGTTAGTCTTGTGGGATAATGAATTGAGCTTACTGGAATAAAGTAGTTATCACAATGATATGGAAGTAGTTTGTTGTAGTAAGAGTGCATAAATTTGCCTATTGATAAGGTATAACGTTTGGGAAGGCATAATATGTTTAGGTGTTGGAAAGATTCTTCCAGAGATGTTTGGTTAGTTGGTCTTATTAGTTTTATAGCTTTATTTTGGAGATTAATGAGGGCCTGAAATCTTTCGCTTGAAGCACGTCCCCAATTGATGATTAAGTAAGGTAGGTTGAATTAATGAGTTATAGACAACTTTCAATACAGATTGTGTTGTCTAATGTTTGAGTTTAGATAAAACTCCACAAGCTCTTGATAGTTGCGGTTTCACCTTTTTACATGAGGTTTCCAGCTCAGCTTATTGTCAAGAACACCTTGGACTTTCAGGCTATCTTTGGGGGAAATGTTATAGTTATTTATGATCATTTTGAGTGATGTAGGATTGTGTTTTTGATAATTTAATAACATAAAGTTAGTCTTATTGAAGTTAAGAGAAAGTTTGTTGGCTCTAAGCCAGTGGTCAATTTTACATAGTTCAAGGTTGACAGTTGTCTGAAGAACAGTAAAATCGGAGTTTGACATATGAAGATTAATATCATCAGCAAATAAAGTAGTATGAAAAGAGGAAACTTGAGTGATACCATCAATGCATATAAGGAAGAGTAAAGGCAAAATAACACTACTCTGAGGGACACCACAGGATGTTTCATGCCAATGCATACCTGCCATTTGTGGAACAGGTATTTATAATTGACTGCGCATAGTCTGTAACAGGGGTACACAACCCTTTCGCTATTGACGGCCGCATTACGTTTATTTTTGTAAAATACGACCGCCAGTGAGTGAGTTCAAGCTTTTTTGCATTGATTCTGTTCTGCTTTCACACGTGTCCGTTTGGCCGTCTTTCTACCTTGATACAATGGAAAAAGAGTTTTTATTAATCTACGGCCGCCATAACTAACATTTCAAATGGCATGTGCAGTTGTGTATATAGTATTTCATATTTAAACTTTTTGAAATTTTTTTTATGTCCGGCCGCATAAATTTTTATCGAAAACCGCAGGTTGTTCACCAAACAACGTCTCTTTCGAGTTTCACGATAGATTCCCCCAAAATGATAGTGTTCTTCAGTATCAGGTCAGCCATTTCGTCAAGACATTTGATGCCTTGGTTGCTTAGAAACAATCTATGGGCGTCGGAAGGATATTTTCCAGGAGCGGGAGAGACAATCGTGGCTTTTCCCAGAGGGCGCAACCAAAGGATTCTTTCCTGGAGGGGACGGCAGTAGTTAAATTTCATTTTACCAACTCGAAACTAAGAGAAAAACATTTTTTCTGCTAAAATTTTTAGAGGAAAATGTCTAATTTCAAAATCCAGGGGGGCTAGGTCCCTTCTGTCCCTCCTTCCGACGCAAATGAAACAGTCTGCAAGCTTTTGTTCAGTGGTGTCAATTCATGTGAAGTCGACGACGCCAACCTTAGCCAAATAAAATTTTAAATGTCGACCTCGTTTAGGTTGTTTTTTGTAAACTTTAAAGCGATTTTTTAGCGGTCCGCACAGTCACTCATGTGACGTGTCTTCAGCGCCATAGCTGAGGATTTTTTGTCAATGTGCAACTGATTTTGTACACATGTCTAAATGCTTGTTTTACACTTATAGTCATCCCGAAAATTATCATTTTGATATTATCCATTTTCAGGGCAAGACCGTCTTCATCTACGAAGACGCTCAACAGGATATTTCCATGAAAGGCCAAAGATGTACAGACTGTCGTTCGATGAAGGAACGACGTTGAAAAAATTTAAAACTACTCAGACTGCTGAAACTATTGTATCTGCGTTCACTTTCTGTTTGTTAAAAAAGGCACTGCTGCTGTATATAGAAAATACAATTGAGGAGCCCCGCAGATGTAGAGAAACCAAATCACTTATTGTACTTTGGCGATGCATCAAAGTAGAAGATATTCCTTTGCAATACGATTGTCAACATTCGTCATTTCGATACGAAACTGCATTGCCAATGTACTCACGTGCTTTGCTATGCTTCCCCTCAGGCAGAGCAGAATGTTTGTGCAACTGCGCATTAGCCACNGAGTGCATTCAGGGTTGTGACCAAAAAATTCATTTTAAACATGTTATAAAAACAAAAATCTTGCCCCTCTAAAAATTTATTTTGTCCCCACAAACCTTAAAACCTGACTATGGGCCTGTTGCGCATTGCACCACGACACTGAACACTTCCGCAATCAGTTCTGAAGATATGTTTTTGCCTCCAAAGCAATTCATGCGACGATTTTATCAGAGCCGTGGCTAGAGACCACCGAATCCCCCAAATGGAGGGAACTCAGGCGTTTGGGGGCCTGCCGGTGTGCGATTTTGTGCATCACTGTTTCAAGCAAACTAAAAATGTAAGTAATACCAATTGCCGAAACACTGTGTCTGAGTAACAGAGCTCGACACCCGAGCGACCGCAGTGCACAATTGCACATACTGAACTGGCTATTATGGTGACATATTAATAATATTATTTGAGGATAACGTCAGCTGCTCAGGGTCTCCAACTCAACATCCGTTTGCATGTACTGCACGCCAGTTCAGTCCGGCATTTGTGCAGCATACTTGTGCCCTGTCACTGAAAAGATAAGGGACACCTCAGTTCCAACGCCAGAAAGAAACGTGTGTGAAAGACTACTGGAAGTGCAAGAGCGAGGCTTTGGAAAGAAGATATGAATGGTGCATCTCTAAGGTCCAAACATGACTTGAGAGACTTTCCCGCAGCTTTCCTTAGGCCGTGCGCCAATAAGGTTACACGACCAAAAGTCGAATTCAAGACCAACCAGCACAGATACGGGTTTACCCACCTGATTGTAAGTGTAATAGCAAATACCAGCAAGAGACGACAAGGTTTTAAGTCGCTTTTGCATTGGTCTCAACTTAAAAAAATTAGGTTCGCGGTTTGTGGGGGTTATACTTTTCCTTTCACATAGGGAGAAACGTTGCAAGCACTGCTTAAAGAAACATTAACCTCAGCTTAATTGGTACTTTAATCTGCTTCGAATGCAAAGCAACGTTGACAGCGTAAGGGCATAACTTTCACCGGCGCTGCACAAAATAGGGATCCAGGATTTTCATTTGCAGCGCAGAACGTTTTTGCTTTCGTTTCAGCTACATATCCAAAGACACTCGTGGCTGTCCTGTAGTGACGTAACGAATCTTCTATCATTGCTGTTTCACATATATGGATGATACTGGGGATGAGTAAAGCCACTGCATCTGTAGAAGTTAGCTCGGGTAGAGAGGCAACCATTCACGCATGTTTGGCTGTGGTTGACCCGCCCACTGATGTGGAGTCGGTGACTGATAAGAAGCTGCTTTTCCTGTGAAGCACATGGCGCCCTCTTTACCACTCACAGAAATCGGATGCAACTTCGGCCATATACGTTTATTAGAAAACGAAACTGTACACCAACTTGATCAGTCGATTTGATTTGCAAAACGCTATAGATTCAATCGTCAGGCTTCATCTAAAAAAAAACGATTCAAATCGCGACAATTACAAATTTAGGAACTTGCAAAACGTACAGTGACATCACGATGGTATTGGCAACGTCATAATACCGACTGCAAGGTACTAAGTGACAAAATAATGGCATGACAAGAGGAAACAGGCGGTCTATCAGAACGTGCGGAAGCGAGCAGCGCAGGAAATGGATTTATGATTTTTTGACGAAAAAAAAAACATAGGAAAAAACGCCGATGATTCTCTAAGCAGCAGAAAATGGATGTGCGGGCAAGTTTGCATGCAGAGCAGCTGATAGCGGGGGGGTGAGAGCAGCATATGAACGTTTTAAACAAGGACCTGGTCGATTCGGCAATCGAACTGGCAGACATTTTGTTATCTCGAGCGAATGGATTAAATGGTTCGCTGTTTGGGCGCTGGGGTCGAGCATGGGTCCAACCGCAACGTACTTGAGCAGGTAGGAAGTTCTTCGCGAAATTTAAAAGGTTAGGTAATGAACCCGGCGAACGAAGCTTCCAACGCAAAGTTACTTTGCCGCACTGAAAGGTGCTTTTACGTCAGAAACAAACATGAACATCAGGAGGTCTTTGCCAGCGTGTTTCAGATGAGTTAAAATGCAGGCGGAACTTTTTTTACTGACAGCACACCTTTCGTCGAACACAGTTTACGTTAAGATTTCATGTACTTCGACAATCTGAAATATCAAGTACAAAGAAATATCACAAGTTCGCGATCGGTCGACCCGAATCGACTCGAATGAATCAGGTTAGTTCGACTGATTAGCTACAATAGTTTGATCAACGCAGCACGGATTAGAATGAACATGGTGATAAAAAGAAGCGCCTATTGGTGGTTGGCGTCACGTGACATTCCGAGAGCTGAAGATCAGTTTCTTTTTTAAGTTTGACCTTGTTGACCGTTAAAAAACTTTTAAAAGACCGTAACTGTTTTATCTAAATGCCGAGTTTTAGTGTATTTTGGTAGTGGTCGTAAAGTGAGGTTCTGCTGTATTTTGAGATACCGTTAGAACAATGAGAGAACGTTTTGGTCTCTACCTTAAAAAATACCTCAAAAACGCTTTTTTGTCAGGCGAAAGAATGCGGGAGTCCCTGGTTCTGAACGTCGTGATTGAAACTTAAAGGCTCGGCTTGACGTCTTTGGAACGTTTTCACGCGACGAAAAACAAACACGCAAAAAAGACATAACTAAAGCTACCTTTTTTACCACAGCAACAGATACCTTGACGAAAATAAGCGAAAAAACAGCAGAAAATATAGTATTTACAATAATTTACAGAATACGAACAAGAGGTAGAAAAATAAGCATTTGTTTTCACTCGCAACTCTCACATGTCAGGGCGCACAAACAACACGATCACCTTTTAAGGATTTTCTCTGGAACGAAACGAACAACACGCGGAGGCAATCTGCGTACCACGTCATCATGATGACGTCGGCACCTCAGCACTCGTTACGTGAGAAGCGTTAAACGCCAACCGCCCCAACAGCTGCCGTGACGTCAGGATGCAAGATTGCAAAACGAGCCTCCGGGAAGGAAGCCGCAGCCGTCCCCCCGTGTGAGCAAAGCGTGACGTCGCAGCTGACGTAGTATCGGGATGATCACGTGGCCGGCGGGTTAATAAGGGTCAGATAGGATCGGGCGGCGGCGGTCATTGACTGCTGGTCGTTCGTTCTCCCGCAGGCGATTGTCTCCCAAGCGGTGTTGAGCTGGAAACGAAACATAAACGTAGCAAGGAAGGTCGCAGTGGCGGAGGTCTGATCGAACGTTCCAGTCGGAAGATAGAAAACTTTAGAGCCGGCGAGACATTTTTCGCTTCGGACGGGAAAAGTTTAAGGCTGAAAACTAACTGTTATAAAGATCGTTCGTGAGACGCGCTTAACAATTTGCTGGAAAAAAGGACGGTTGCAATTTATCAATTACAGATCGTCAGAAAAGAGCTAAAGAGCAGTTTCTTTTTTCAAAGAAAATAGTAAAAGTGTCAACCCTAATCTTTAAGCTTACGAGGCATCGCAGCAAATACCTGAATGTTATCTGTGGGCGCTCGTCGCTTTCCAACTACAGTGGGCTTCATCAGCGACTGCAGAGATGACGTAGACGACATCATCGACGACGTCATCGTCGTGTCAGAATCATCGTCACCGCCGAGCAGTTGATGCAAGTCGTCGTCCAGCAAATCGTCGACGTAATTCGACATTTCCTCATCGTAGGTGGCGAGGAGAGATTGGCCGCTAGACGGAGCTTGAGAGCAAGCGCTGTAGTAATTGCTTTTCGGTTCTTCGGGTGTCGGGAATGGGCTCAGGCCTGGCTCGGGTTTGGGCAAGAAGAAGTGGTTGGATCCGAAAGCGGGTGGTGGCGGGTTATGCAGATCCTGAAACAATTACGAAGTTACTGTCAAAACCGTTCCCTTGCTACACTGCACAATGAAACACGGCGTTCACAAGAAGCAGTTCTGATGTAAAAAGTGCTGGCGAAACAGCGTGCATAATCTGCGAACTGCACGAGACAGGGCGTTTGTGCACGACATGAAACGCAGTGAGGTTAACAAAAGCTTACCACGTCCGTTTTCCGGATTCCCGTCTTGCTGGAAACCTGCAGGTTGATGTTCGGAGACCTGGTCTTCATCCAGTCGTCGCCTAGCAACAGCGCTTTGCGCACTCTGTCCGGCTGTAGGCAGAAAAACAGTCGGTTTACAAAAAGCAACGCCACGAAAACTTTCACGAAAAACACACTCCCAATTGCACGACAGCTTCTCAAAGTTTGTTTGCTCAGGCGAGCGCCAGCGGCCACAGCAGACAAGCGGTCAGGACCAACCTTGGCGTCCAGCGTGCGGGCGCGCTTCGGCTTCGGCTCGAGCTGGGTCTTCTCCTCGCGGTTGATCATCTCGAAAAGATCGTCCAGCGAGTTCGGCGTGTCCGGCTGGCGAAACAAAGCGGGCGGGTGAGCAAGTCGGAAACGCTCGCGCGGCGCAAACGGCGGCGACGTTGCTTGAAAGGCGGCGGGCGTTCTCCCGGGAGGTCGTGACCTTTGACCTCGGGACGTTTTTTTGTCGCAACCTACGTCGCGCTTTGTTCCGCGCAAAATGATGCTGACGTCACAATTGCGAAACGACGAGATTTCAGGATTCAATGCGCCAGCGCGAAAAGCGGATTGTTGACGATAACCAGCGGCGGCGAGGACGAAACGCGCGACTGAGAACTACAAAGTCGAAATGCCGGCGCAACATATCCAAGCAATGCGTTGAAATATGACACAATATGCTGCCACCGTTTATAGGTGGTAAATGGACGAACTAGATGTTTGAAGAGGTTGAATTCAAATCGCAACCAACTAATTTCACACCATTCCAAGTCCTCACCATCTTGATCGGTCCGTGCTTCATGACTTGGGCAGCCATGGCATTTTTGAATGGCGTTGGCGTCCTTGGTACAGACTCGGCGATGGAACGGCACAACATCGGTGTTAGACTGCTCCTGCAAACAATCATGCAATAAATAAATAACGGTGTGTGCCATAACATGCAAACGAAGCTTGCTAAGAGATTCTGACGGCCGAACTTTGTCGCATGCGATCTTGACACCCCTGCTACTGAAGCATTTTCTTGTGGTCCAGTAGTTTCCCAACTATGGTCAACAACATTTTGGTGTCAGGTGTGGAAGAAATTATGCTGGGATGGTTTAATTTAATTGAAATCGTTGATTCCGAAACCGACGAAACAGGAGGAATTTCCCGGCGTCAGGTTTTCAGCGCATTGTTTTAAGTTGCGGTACGAGCCCGTGACGATTGGAACGGCAAGTTGCGCATGCTGCAATCAGCATTACCAGCAGCAGAGACTGCCCCCTCGACCGAGGTCACTCTATTGCGTATTTCCCTCTGTACGAGCTATTCTCAGCGCGCTTCCGCTTCGCGATCCTTCAAGCTCGAAGACTGCATGTGATGAGTCGCGCCGTTGCAACTGCGGTTTCTACACTAAACAATTCAAGGATTGATGATCCGCGAGGAAAATTCAACACACTCAGGTGTGAGAAAAAGCCTGAGGAGCCACTCGCGCAGCCTTTGGAAAACAATATCCAACATAATTCAAGTCGGCACTAAGCACTCTACGAAGACGCTGACGTCGCTTCTATCAGGCAAAAGAGAAAACAAATTTGCCCTGATATAAAAATACGCACCCACACCTGTGGAGTGTGAGCACTTAATTTGGGCGAATCTGAATATGTTACATTTCCCTGGCAGTTGCAAACATATCTCTTCTGCTCAGCAGATGAGCATCGAATATAATCAACCGAAACGAAACTCACTTGTCGTTTTCTTTGTTTTGGTGACTGACCCTACTTCTGTTGGGGGTCGTGAACGTTTGACCTTTCACCGGTGTCGACGTCAGAGACGGATTTTCCATCTCCATCGACCCGTTCATGAACTATTTCCAATGAAAAACAAAACAGATGGATTTGTTAAGAAACAGGCGGTGCCAATATACAGATGGATCAACAAGCTGAGGAAAAATTGTAGAAATGCAAACGCGACATCACGCTTTCTGGCATCACCGGCAGTCTGCGAACGTCGAAACCTGTTCTGCGTGTGGTCCTTACCTGCGACGGCGAAAACGGCAACGATTTTATCGGAGTGAACTTTCGCGGCGATTTCGGCAGCGACTGCGTCCCAAGCGGCCCGAAGTCATCGAGCCGAAGATTTCCGAAGTCGACGCACTGACCGGAACGAGCGCTGTTCGACTGCAGCGTCGAAGGGTGGCTCGAGGTCGTGGAGGTCAGTGGTGGGTTGGAACACGGAACCTGCACAGGGAAAAAAACAAGCACCAGGTCAGAATGAGCAGAGCGTTGAAGGCGACGTTTGCAGTTTGATAAGCGAGGTAAACAGCAAAACATCCGAAAACTTGCAGAATCAAAAGCCGGAGACCGCGGATAAGGAATTTTTAAATACCTCAAGCGATTGTGACGCGATAGGAGGCAGTTGCGACGCACACGAGGCAACGGTCCCGATGTTGGTTGAACCAATGATTTCATCTGCAAATGTCAAACATAAAGCGATGACGTCAGCCTGCTGCTTTGAATGTAAAGAGTTTGAACGGCAAGTTTAGAAGAAAACAAGGGCTTGTGTTTTGTTGACTTGCCCTCGTTAAGCGCAACGAAGGCGAACCGGAAGAAAACAAGAGTTTTTACGCAACAAACCAGGTTCAACAGAACGCCAGACGATTGTTGTCATACAGAGGTGTCGATACGTCACAATCGAGCTCGAGAAGCTCAAGGCCTGAACTTACCGATCAGAGCGTCAGTGATGTCGTCGTTGGTAAGCGGAGGCTTTTCGTCTTCCATCACGAGCCTCCGCGAAGCAGCGGACTTTCCGCCTTGCTGCTGGTTGCTATGGAAGCCGCTGTCGTTGCCACGCAGGGGAAAAGCCGGGCGAGGATGCGACTGTTTCCTCACGTGACGTTTCCTGCGCGAGTAGCCGGTGGTGAAAACGCGATTCGATTGCGTCATGACTTAGACATCTGTCTCGCGTCGCTTTGCGTGTTAAGGAACCACAAGACCACGTGCCGAAGAAAAAGTTTCTTCAGCCAAGGCCTGGCCTTGCTCCAGCGCGGTAAGAAGGACGGTACAACGGTCACGTTCTATGAAAGTTAGCACGCGCGCAAGACGAGTTTTCTGATTGCGACTGCTTGAAGCTTAAGCTTCGCCTCTCGGTCTGTTGTTTCTTTTCAAATGACACACGATCTCACCTCTTCAGAATAGTAGGGTGCGAGAGGTACTTGGTAGTGGCGGGGGACAAAATGGGGATGAGGCCGTTGGCTTGAGTCGAACGGGACAGGTTGGCCAGGTTGCGACCAGTCAAGCGGATTTCTGCACGAAAGATCTCTTTGAGTTAAAGGACGCCTCGGCAAGAACAAACAACCAAGGAGGAGACTTGGTAAAGTAGCACCGAGAGCAAGTTCCAACTTCTTACCTGTCTTGCCACTTTTCGCCATGTGTGTGAACTTAATGGGGGTCACTATCCCCGTGCTGTCTGGCACATCGGAGCTTTTAGGGTCGGACTGGGTCCAGGATGGTCCAGTATCCTGTGCAAATAAAGGATCCATCGCTGTTAGAGGCGCTGTTCTATGATAACAGACAGAGCCTGGTTTATGCAAAAAGTATCACGACCAACAAACAACTTTTTGTTTTTGCTTTAAATCCCGCGTTTGAATCCCGTGTGACGTATCAGCACCGTACCAGTTCATCCCACCGAAAAAACGCATTGAAGAATGTCTCACTTCTTGGAAAATATCCACCGAACAAGTTCATGTGCAGCCAAACGGTGCATACAAACAACAACTCCACAAGATGTCAATGCGTTGTTATTCAACACAACGCGAGCTTACCTTGACAATGCTCGGCAATCTGATGATGTTCATCCCTTTGAAAGGCGACAATGACTGCGCTGTTGACAAGTCGATAAGGTGGTAATCTTCACCGTCGTTGCGAATCTAAGCAAGCAATTCAAGCACGATCAGCGTTAATGCCGCGTGCTTTACCGACGTTTTCAGTCTGGAATTTCGGGAAAAGCCGTGCTTACCTGGGAATAATCGTGTTCTTGCGAGAGGAGAAAAGATCCGTTCTGGTTCAAGGACTCCATTGTTCCAGTGGGCGGGGCGTAAACGTGGAACTGGCCAACCACGCTCGGGAATGGGGTCTGTAAAATGCAAGCACCCAGTCAGAATAGCAAATCACCTGGAGAAGCAGAGTAGCGCAAAATTTTAACCAGAGATTGATAAAATTAATCCTCCCTTCATTCGCTGGCTCAGCAAATAACACCAAAAATTGAGCGCCACCTTTAACTGAAAGCCAAGACGCATTCACCTGAGGCTGCCACTGCGGCAACACTGGGTGTCGTGCGAGCGGTCCGAGTTTTTCTAGGACCTGAGGGGGCATAGGTCCGGAAAGGTACCCTTCGTTTTCGACTTTGCGCTTCATGGTCGAGTTCCAGTGATTCTTGATGGCGTTATCCGTTCTGAGGAGACATGCAACTTTGTCACCTGGAGCCGCTTCATTTTCACTTTTAGTTATTACATCACAATCGGAGTCATTATTCCCGTGACAGCAAACTGTACTTGTTAGACTGGTGAACAAAGCGCGCTGATACTAACGGTGCCGTAGAATAATAACTCCGTTTAGTTGCGGCTCCTGGTGGGAGATGCGAACACGCAACGGAAAGAGCGTCTAGTCCGCTCGAGCAACGGGCAAGCAACAATAGAGATTCTCCACTCGACCAGGTTCACTCTATTGTTGCTTGTGCGTATCTGCGTTTTTGAAACACTTCCCGATTGCGCGTTCTAGGCATGTGACGAGCTCCGTCGTCATATCCGACAGAAGATAAAGATATTTATTCAAGCAGCGAAAGAAGTCAGCTGTTTGATCGACTACTGCTCAACCAAAACGACCACTTAAAACTGCTCAATCAAAAACAAACCTTAGCTTCTAAAAAGATTTCTAAAAAGACCAACACTGTTCAGCTGCAGTTACAGAAGAAACCGATGTTGAAAAGCTAGAAAATAATCTGTTTGCGTCGCGGATATCCGCGGCGTATACTTCTAGAAAAGCTTTTACCTCCCGGGTAGGAGCTTGGCTATTTCCGCCCATCTGTTGCCGAGTCTTTTGTGAGCCTCGAAAATGGTGCGGTCCTCGTCCTCACTCCACGCGCATTTCTTGATGTCCGGGTTCAAGTGGTTGTGCCATCTGCGCAAAGAAGACTAATCTCGCAAGCGGCTCGTCACCATTCTTCAAACCAAGCAGCATCAAACACGATCACGCTCAAATGGGCGCCGGCCTCATATATGCTGTGTTCTGTTTGCACCCTTTTGACTGGCCTGCTAGATTCGAAACGAACATGGCAGATTGGATCCGGCTCTCAAGAGCGATTGAAACACGAATTAAAACGCCGTAATCCGCACTCGTTTACGCGCGGGTACAATGGTGCTTGAGCGCCCTCGAGGCTGGTATGAGCGCTGGAAGGATCTGAAACTTGCCGCAGCCTATCGCACGGTCATTTACGGCAGCTCCCGGCTGTAGGCTGATGTTATTAATGTTTACGCAAACCCGCGTGAGCAAACGAAAATCGCGAGCGTTACAAAGCAAACAGCGAATAATTTAACGCGTTCAGGCGAATTAAAACCGAAAACTATGCGAGCTCGTTGGTGGCACGGACGTCGCAAACGAGAAAAACGAGCGCGAGCGAAATCTTGCGACAACGAACTGACATAACATGTTCGTTTTTGTGCTTGTCGAATATTTAATATTTGCTGAGAAAGCGAAGCGGTCGGGCGCTTTCGGAATAAATCGGAATGCTTGTAAAGGCGAATGCAATACATCAAGTAACTGGTCTCCGCAAACGTGAAGAGTTTGAATCAAACTTAGAGCTTTTAATGGCAATGCAAGTCAAATTTGCAATATGTGGCAAGCGAACAAAATCAACAACTGCGTTTTACAGTAATTTTTTCACCTTTCCCTGCACTGTTTGCCAATCCTGCCCTTGAGATGTTTTGAAATGAGCGACCACTTCTTTGGTCCGTACTTCTTGACGAGTTCAACGACCAAGTCGTCTTCTTCCTTCGTCCAAGGGCCTTTGATCAGATCGGGACTGAGCACTTTTTGCCATCGCTGCAAACATTGGATGTCGGACCGGTCCTGAAAGCGACAAGCGTATGTTGCGAATTTAAACACCAGAAAAATTCACAACACTCCACGCTGGGCAGTACGTTTCCTGCAGGAACCAAAACCAGTATCTGTGAAAAATCGTTGCTTGCTGGCGTCGCTCAGCGCAAGATTTTGTCTACAGCAGCTCAAAACTGAAAATTGTCTTCTGGTTCGCATTTCAAACAGTTATTCAGCAGGCAATAGGCTAGCTCGGCGTTATGAGCAGTCGTACGCGTCAACGGCAGTGGCATGGGAAAATTTACTGAAGCGTGTGCTCAAGTGAAACTACCTCAAAGAAAGAAGAGATCTTCTGGAAATCCTCCAGCCCGTGCTGATCAACCAAACTCTTCAGCTTGTCGTCTTCCTCCTGTGTCCAACGCGCTTTCGTTATCCGTTTTGATTGGCTTCCCATAACACCTGCATGACCAGCGCAACTGATGTTTCAAGAAATGATACAGTACGCTTGCAATCACTACAGCATGTCCAAAAGAGCATCGTGTGAAGAAGCGCTACCACTGGTTTGGGGCAACAACCCTTTGCTTGGAAAGGAAGGAATATTTGGCAAAAGTTACCTTGATTGCTTGTAAAGATGTGCGGCGTTTTGACATCATAATCGTGATCGTAAGTAGACGACGAGCACGAGTCCTCGGATGAGACGGTGTTTGTCGATGCTACGGAGTCCACGCGATACAGTCGTGATGTTCTTACGTCATGGCAGGGGTGATGATATGCTTCCATGACGTTGTTCGGCGTTTCATACAATCCCGGTTGGCATGGCAGCGGATTTAAAATACTCAACATTTCACGTGCAAAAAACGCCGATGCCTTAAATTTCTGCAGCTGCAGCAGAACTTCCTGCGTAAAGGAGAACGCCTTCTGTGAAATTGACCGAAAAAACTAACAACAAACGATTTAGGCAACCTCGGGCAAGTTTTTGAGGTAACTGTTAAATTAACAAAGAAGAAAACGCGTCTTGAAAGTCCATGAAAAAATTATTTGTTTTATTGACACAGTTTAACCACTTTGTGTAATCGATGCCTGAAAACCAACATACGTCAATAACCCTGTTTGTCTCTTTCTACGAGACTGATCAACAGAGACGATTCAGGTGTTCAATTTCAATTTTAGTTTAATCGCGTCTGGCATTATCCATTAAAATCGCCCTCGTTGTGCTTACAACAACAAATGTAGACGGTCAGGAAAAACAAGGTGCATTGTCCGCGAGCATGTCTGAATCCGCCGCGACAGCGATAAGAGTATCTGCTGTCGAGGGGTGACATTGTACGACCACGGACAAGCCAGCACAAGATCCTGGATACTGCTTTGTCGCTAGAGAATCGACAGTAAGTGGAGAAACTNGATATCTTGTCAAAAACAGCACCATAGACTTAGGTTGGCGAGGCTGAGTAAAGTCAGCTTTAATATTATACACCTTTCCGCTCTTTTATTCGGACAATTTAGTTGTTTGCCAAGAAAAAAGTCTCTTTCGTTGCGGTAAGCTCCATTTCCCAGATAGGTCAGGATGGCAAAACACGTTCGCGCGAATCGTTTTTTTAACACTTCATGCGAAGAGCTTTTGCTGAACGAAAACGATCACCAAGGCATCAGAAACGTCCGTAGATTTGGTGGATTGGAATTCAAATCCGCAACCGGCCTTTATAACCCCATCGCCTTTCATAAGACGGCAGTAAAATCAAATCAACCAAGGCTTCCGGTTATAGTAAATAGGACAGTTTACGATAAAGTTGATAAGATGCGCAGCGAAGCACAGCGACCCCGAGTCAACATCGCAAGCTGCCCTCGTTGAAAATACAGGCTAACGAGATTTTATTTCGCATCTGAAGCGCACGCCGAAGTTCTCGGGCGCAGTTGACAGAAGCGCGCAAGTGGTGCACGCGCGAAAAAACACTGTCCTCACAACAATGCACGCCACACGACCGGCGCACGCAAACACAACTTTCTTGCCATTGCAGATATAAGTGCGATGACTTGGCCTGCACTCCGCACGGGGTTCTCATACTGTGGTTTTGACTGACAAAGTACATCCCGATTCTCAACTATCCGCAACACGCACTGTTAACAAGTCTGGCCCTTTCGACGAAGCTTGCAAACACGAACAGCTCCGACATCATAAGCGCCTCTTTTTAAACGGTAGTTGTTCGCGAAATATCTCTGAATGAGTGCGCGGACTTTACGATGATAAGAAAAACTAAGAAAACCTTTCTACTAAAACGAAGGTCTGCTGCAAACCGTAGTTAAAGTTGCGTCAAATCAGAAATTCGCCGTGTTGCTTCTGCGACCTTGCTTGCCTAAGTGAGCATCGAACCAAAACCCAAGGCACAAATAAATGCCGCCCTCGTAAACTTCTTCGCTTCTAAAGGAAAGCATGGAGAAACTCTTGATACAAAAGTCACTCTAGGAGCGAGCGTGAAGAAAAACTTTTTGTGCGCAAGTGATTGGGTGTTTGTGTAAGGTCGGGCGTAAATATCGGAGCCGGGTCCAGACTTGCTCCGAGTCTCAGGCATTGAAAAGCCATAAATCGCCTTTATTTTCCCTTCTCTCAGCCGGCGGCCGTCTCGCACAAAGGCAAGGCGAGTTTGAATGCCGCACACCGGCAGAGGAATTCGCATTCCGGAATTCTGATTCGCAAAGTTTGATGGATGGAGGAGACTTAGCGGGCCCGAAATGCGACGTACACGCTGAGTTACAGACATTTTTGCATCAGGAAGTTTTTCCGAGAGGATTTAGATTGCATCTTTATCAGGCATGCAGCCACAATTTTTTTAGCTCTCAATGCGAACCAAATGCATGTAATGGGAGTTTGTTGCAAACAAGCTTTGTGATCCGTTCAGGTTTTCTTTTGCAGCTACGCTGCACATTTATTGCAAACAAATTACAATAAGAAATAATGTAACTCTCCAACTCACCCCATTACCTTGTAGAGGTTCTTTGCTACAGAACAATCGAACACAAGTTTTTAAGCGCGGAAATAGAGTCAATATGGCAATCAACATCATTCGCAATTACAGCTGAAATTACTTTTTGAAAAGAACCACCCACATATCTTTTCAGTGTTAAGACAATGCTAATCTTTGTTGGTCAGACGTTGTTCGATTTGAAACACATCCGTGAAACTCGGTTGAACGCAGGGCAGCCCCAATCAAATAACTGATGACGATGTACGATGGTCACGGTAGTTGACCTTGAGGCAATGAGGCTTTAGAGAACACCAGTGGTTCTTTATCCTGTGGAAAGCAGTGAACCTGCAAGTTTCATCCATTCATTCATCGAACCAGTCGCAATTGGAAAATTAAATTATGATTTCTTCCAAACATATGTTTATAGTTTATAAACGCACAGAATTAAGTATGCATCGGTCATACGCTTAACTCCTGAAACTAACTCAACGAATCAAGGTAAAAAAATCACAGCTCCAGACGAAATTTTGCGAATACATTGAACCGCAGTATCTGTGGCTAACTGCACAGACACACGCGTGTTGAAACCAAATCAGGGAGCGAAAGTTGGCAATCTCGCTCGCATAGCATTTCCAAAATTTTTACGTTTCAACGCCACCTTCCCAAACTTACTCGCGTGCAATCACCTTGGCTTCAAAAGTCGCAGGTCACGTGAGTTTCTTATCGCCTTGGCGAAGTTTCAGTTGTTTGAACATGACTGAGCGACAACTTTCGCATCTACATTTCGCAATTGGTTGTTTGCGAAAGCCGCGCAACCCGATAGAGCAGATTCATCTAATTGCGAACTGTTTACCGCCAACCCAGTACTCGAGGACATGGGCAAATGTTCGTCCCAAATCGCAACTTTAGTTTACATTGAAAAGAATAACACTTAAACCCGAGGTTTGGAATGAACCGCGAAACGAACAGAGCGCTGGCAAAACCAACTGAAACAAATCCACCGAACGGAGATCCTAGAAATCTTTTTGTGGCATTGCCGGCGTATGACGTCAGCAATAACTAGATTGCGAACTCTGGATAAGAAACCAACGTCATGCGCCAGTATTTACAGCGGAGGATTTAAACCTTTTTAAATACCCGCGGTTTGCTCCCGTCGATCATGCGGAAGATGAGCCCGCTCCGATTTGTTTGACGTTCAGTGCACGCTTCCCGCAGCGCGCAACAGACGCAGGGCAGGCACGTCTCAGGCACGAGCCGGCTGCCTGTCGTTATTGGTCGCTCATGCAAAGGATGTTTGTTTTTGTTGCCGCAAGATCAGGGATATTTTTAATTTGTCGGCTGCGTAAACCCAAACATGAGTCGGCGGTCGATTCACTGGCAGTCAAGCGACCAAGCTGGCGCGTGGCGAAGACCAGTATTTCAGCAGCCTGTCAAACGTGGTGTCGCGCAACGAAGAAACAGACAGCAATGTGTTTCGCCAACTAATTACAACACGGCGAGATGCGACGTAAACAGGACCTGTATCATCGGAAAAAATTGACCAAACGCTTTTCCATATGGAAGTTGAAAACAGGATTCTCCGACCTGATCCTTTTGATTAAATATTCGCTCGTATTTTTGTCCAGGTCTGGCGCGATTTACTTCGCAAACATATCACGCGACCAACAGGGGCGCAACATCTGGTCGGATAAGTATTTGACGCGTCGCTTTGCCAGAGTCGGTAAAAAAAACTCTTTTTAAAATATTTCACAATATTCTGAACATAACGTTCAAAGCTCACAAGGTAAATTTGTGTGTAGTTGCCCATAGCTATGAAGTTTAGGTAAGAAGGTGAGCATTTCGCATTTTTGCGTACCTTGCCAACACGTCTTACTGCAAGGGTTACTTACTACTTAACGGATAAAAAAGTTCTAAACTGACAAAGGGAGTGTTACGCAGGCTTAGAATGACAACTGATCACTCAACACTGTCAGTGGTTGATTCTGGTACAAAAAAAACGAGTGAAAAGTTTCACACACGTAGCGTTCTTAATTTCACACCGAAAATTAACGTACTTTGCGGTTTATTGTGCGGGAAAAATACGTTCAATGAAATTTTCAGAATCTTCGTATGTACAAATGCAAGTTCGCGAATAGTTCGATGATTGGTGTCGACGCCTGACGCAATTTTTGAAGCACCTCAAAGGAATCACGGAAATGTTTAAAAAATGAGGGAGGGAACACTGTATCAGACAGATCGCAATAGCATTCCTTTCGTAAACATACGCAGCTGATCAATGGCGATTACTAAACACTGAACAGCAAAGGGTATACTATGTTTCGAACCAGAATGTTATTCACCTTCTAGCTTCCGGCAAATGACTACACAATGCCCGTCACAACTATGCGAAGTTCGATCAGAGTTAAATAGCAGAGGGCTCAAGTGGCTCCAGCTGGGAGGGCGCCTACCGCATTGTTCCCTTGTAGACGTGCTCGCAAGAAAGTTGACGGTTCTTGAAACGAAATCATGAGAAGACACAAGCCTAATTAAATTTCACATCGGATGGCCTACTACCAGCGACGGTGTTGGACGAGTACGAGTGAGCTTACAGGGAAAAGTAGGAAGTACATAGACAGAAACAAAGGCGAAGCAAAACACGAAACAAAGGTCGAGCCGGATTCCCACAAGTGGTGAAAATAGCCGGAATTTAAATTCCCATGTTTCCAGTCAACTGCGGCTGGGTCGTTTTACAAGCGGTGCCAACACAAAGCAACAGATTAGACGTGTGGGCACCACCTGGATAGCCTTTGTACTGCCTCGAATCGTCCGACACCTGCGTTGCCACGTATAGGCATTCGATGGCCTGACGCGTCAGTCCACGGCAAATTTGCTTAGCAGTAAGACGCTCTGGCGATAAAACAACTTGCCGCCGAGCTATTTCACATGAGGAGGTGCTGCCGCTTCCGATACTAAAACTAACTTGGACTTAAGAAATCGTTGCAAGTAACGGTCAGCTTTTTACGAGCTCAACGTCATCGGCACGTTGTGTACGCAATAGGTAAAGCGCAGCGAAGTGCTCAAATCTTTAACGAAGCTGGTTTTTGTCGGTCATTGACCGAATTTTTTTGAAATTACCGAAAAAAGATTGAGTCAATTCAATCAAAATATGTTTGAAAATGGAAGATGACAATATTGTTTTTAAGCTACTTCGGACAAATGACCGAAATGTCTCAGCAAAAAGCAGTATTGAATGCTGCATGCTCTAAATTATATCATTTTTGTTGCATTTCTATCTTGGTATAATACCTTTTAGATTCTTCCTCCGTAATCTTTGGTTAAAAAATTAGCTTCAAACGTACATCTGCGGTTGTTTACAACCGTTTTTTAACCTCAGTAAACACGGTCGTATGGACTTAACAGACTTTGAGTTGGCACAGTTTGCTGCCATATTTTGCGAGCAGTTAACTTTTTACAGTGTGCAAACGCTCATCGGTCTTGTTTCGAAATACATCTCGTTATGAAACAGCCAGGTGGTAAAGTTGCTGGTAACGGCGTACCAACAAGCTGAAGGCAAATTCACTAAATAAGCAAACACTCTGCAAAGACCCTAGTAACGATTCAGTGGACAATGCGTCAGATCTAACAATGTCGTAAAACTGTCTACATGTCAACGAAGCAATCAATCTCGACTATTTACATCCGAGCTAGGAGTTGGAAAGCAGCGGTTTGCGCGGAAGACTGTCATCCTTTCCACACAAAGCACACAAAAAAAGCACGGATGCCTTAAGATTTCTTTGCCCATCACGAAGTCATGACTGTCACTCGGCCGCAGTGTGGAATCACATACCAACGAGAATGCTCCGATGTCGCGTGTAAGAAAATAAAACTTTTGTTAAAGTTAACGGTCGCGCTTTGCTCCGCCACTTCGGAAATGTCATGGCGTGTTCTCTAGAAATGAAGTCAATGTGACGAGAGGATGGACTTGAACTTGATTTAAAACATGCGAGCACCTTTTGAAGGTCCAAGGTGCTAAGCACTGAGAAGTTATGGTCAGGTAACAATCGAAAAACATTCAACAAGTTTTTTTTACAAAAACGCACCAGCGCAATTTTAACTCTAGTGACTCAGCCCACGATAAGAGCGATTGAGGATGGAAATGTACTTTGAACACGAAAAAATTCCGCTCGCATAATTCAACCTTCCAGGCTCAGCCATGTTAATAGTACAATTAATATCGTAACGACGGAATGCCTCGGTTGTTTGAAACCGCCTGGATCCTTACTTTCACAATTCACATGGCCAAGCTTGGCAAAATAATGTTTAAATTTAGAGGTTTCTGCTGCTCATTGCAGCTCGCAGTCGTAACACGTCGGCAATGCCAAAGTGTAACGAGCAACAACGGAACGTGTTCCTTGAGGAATAGGGACTCTTCGTAACATTCACACCTGTTCGCAGCAACAGCGTCCTCCGCACTGGTCACTGGTCTCAGAGGAAACTCACGTAATAAGACAAATGCACAGGGCCCACGAGATCGCAGAACGCGAAACCAGCTGAAGTCGCACAACCATCGCTTATGGCTCACGTGAACATTTAAAGTTATGTCGGGCAAGTTGAGACGTGCGTTTGACGACTGAGCAAACTCAGTCGCACAGTGCGAGCAAGAATAACAGCCGCGAACGAAAGTCTGTGCTCCTTGCGACTTGAGACAAAAGGGCCGGGGTGTGGCTTTGTACGTCACAAAAGGTTTTATTGCACCGTGATCGGACTTGCCCCGGAAGGTTTGGTTTTGTAAGTTCACGTTCTTCAAACGCGCCGCTTGCATTGAAACGCCACGCGCAGGATTCCATGCCGGCGCAAGGCATGCAATGTTCTGCTTTCATTCAATCGACACGCTGCAAGCGCTTGACACCTGTATTCAAACATTTAATCAAAACTTTCTTTTCGTACGAGGGCTTTGCAGTGAAAATTCCTGTCAAATCAAAACGCATTTCTCTTTTATAAGCCAAAAGCGATCTGGCAACAGTCAATAAAGACACGGCGTTTTAAATAAACTTACCGCACGAAAACCAATTTCCGGTTTAATACGACGAAGTCATTCACTAAATTTGCTCAGTGTTAACCGAATAACCTGCGAAATTGAAAGGTAAACAGCATATCGAAAAATGCATCAGTATTTCGTTGGCGATAGTTGCCGAACATAATTGGCCAGAACACCCTTGACACGTGACCGTTCCCCAAAATCTGCCACTCGAAAAAGGCAAATCAACAACTGCGGAGGATATGCACGGTGTGGAAACGCGGCGCCTCGTTTGTTTTTGTTTGGTCTCACAGGGAGCGTCGTAAATGTCAGTCTTTCGACAAGTGGGATGTCTACGGGGCATCCCCTTTTGAGAAAACTGTCCATTACGTTCAGTAATAACAATTACTTCGCAAAAGAAAGGCGATGATATCTTCTCAGACGGGCACTAAGGATGCTCATTCTTTCACGTGAATTGAACAACGGTGTGACCGTTCATCGCAAACGCAGCTTTGACAGACTGTTATTTTACTCTTCCGGCTGCGCTTAACTTTTTGTTGCCTTGTTGTTTTAAGATGGATCTCCGCCGCGTTCATGCGGCTCAATAATCAACATTATGTTTAATAATAAATGAGCGTCTCTCGTTCAACGTGTTTTATAAAACGTGGGACTCCACACAATCGAATCTGAAGTTATGTGCCACAAGAAAAAAGCGATATTTTGCGGTTGATAGTTATTCACGTGTTCGTCCCGCTGCGTTACCAACTACTTTCTTTGTGACGTGACTTGAGCGCAGTGAAGTGATAGCTTCGGCTTATATCAGAAGAAAGCAGGAAGCAGTTGAACGATTTCAACAAGCGCTCGTGCTTTGCAAGCCACGTATAATTTTTTTTTTTAATTTTTTTAAGTTCGGGTACATGCTGGAGCAATTCGAATCAAATTAACCAAAACCAAAACATTCTGTGGGTTTTCTAATTAAATTTTTTTTATTGTTTAGTAAAGACACTAGTGACGTGACTTGGGCCAATTTATTTTAAGCCAAACAGCAACAACGCTGCGGACGTTTAACGATGCACTACAAGTGCGCCTTGTGTGATAACACAGCACAAAACTGAGACAGGCGATTTCAGAAAATATTGAATTCGAAGGTTTTTTGATTGACGACTTCTCTCATGAGCAGAGCTCTACCTTACAAATATTTCTGGCAAAACTTAGCGTTTTGTTTTATTTTTAAATGAAAAGAAATATTTTTCACTTATACGTCGTGGTTTATACCAGGACTGTGGAGCCGGAGTCAAAATTTTTTAAATGGTGGAATCGGAGCCTGAAAGTTAAGTTCCGGTTCCACAGAGATGGTTTGTGGGGCAAGCGCGTTGTACAAGTGATACAGGCTTTTTCTGCTTTTTTGGACCAAATTGTTCTGGAGCCAAAAACTTCTAGATGTTGGAGCCGGAGCCGAAATATTTAGATGCCCGGAGCTGGAGCCTGAAATTTTAGTACCGGCTCCACAGCCCTGGTTCATACGTGTCATACGGTCCAGTCAATAACCCGCAAGTTCTTTTGTTGTGCGCGGGAAAAAGGCAGCGTCCGGGTATCGCCTTCTTTTGGTGAAGAGATTGCCAATGCGCTTCCAAGGTCACGAGGGTTTCAAGTCAACTTGGTCGCCATGCGTCACCAAAAACTTCAGCGCAGCGTTTCTCTGACCTAACAATACATTACAAAATACTAAAAATTTATTTTCAATGCGGAAATATCGCNAGGCATGGGTCACGTCAGTCATGTCACTGCAGATTCANAAACGTTCAAAGCAATTCAAATCGACTTGTTTTCAGAAATAGGTCCGGCACGGGCGTTAAACGCCAAGGCTTTCGTTGACTTCGAAAACGATAAGTTCATCAACTTTTTTAGTGTTAAAAATGCAGTGAGTGAAGGCATATTGAAGCAACGGACAGAGTGATCACACTTAGCTGGTGCAAATGTAATGCAGTCTTACCTTGAAACTTACTACCACCGTGAAGGGCGCATTTATCTAAAGAACCGGCAAATGAAACCACGGTTGCGCGATGAAGTTTAAATCTGATTTAATAGATATCAAACAAACTCTGCTGTCGAGCCATCTAACGAAACAGCTTTCTGCGAACCAACTAAGTCACTAATTTTTATTTTGCTGCAGGCTGCCTCGCATACAAAAGACAGGCAGAAACCAATGCTTAGCTACTCAACAATGCCCCTGCGATTCGCAAAACTGACCACGATCGAAGTCAGGTACAGTTAACTGACGGTAATGAGCGCAATTGCTGTGAAAGAAGTTAAAGTTATGACTAGCCGTCAATCCCACGCTGCAAATGCACTTTAGGTCTCTATTGACTTCTGTTGTGATTTTACATGCAGCCTGAGGCGCGTTGAATTGCGAATACTTTATTTAAAAAGCTGCTTTTCAAAGACCGTTTGCAACAAGCATTATGAGATGAACTGCTAAACTGTTAATGAGTACCAATGATGAAAATCACACAAATAACAGTTGAACGGCCGCTATTTTCTTGCTGCACTCAAAGGCAGCGGTGTCTCCACTAATTTTGTACTATGCATATCGTGGAATTTTCGATATCACATTTTTTAAATTCCAAAAAACTTTGGGGTTGAATTAATCACAAACACACACACACATATATATACTTCTGCCACAGATGCATTGAAATTCCATCGATGTCTTAACATTTGTCGCTGCAGATCTTGAGATTTCATATTCAAATTTGCTGTGTCGGTACTACGACAACACCAGTTGCATAGTGACTTCAATGTCAACATTTAGACATATTTATATATTTTACCTCGTTATTTTACATGTCTTTACCGTAGAAACCATGATCTCATAGTACCTGCTTCCAAAATTTGGGGCATTTGTGTTTCCGGTAAACAAATTATATTTGCTAAATATTTTCCAATTTTTGCGCATTAAAAAATCGGCCCGTTTAACGAAATAATTATCTATATTTTTTAGCGACAAAACTGTGAGGCCAATGGTGAGAATCAAGGCTAGCAATGTAAAAGCGGGGGCTTGATCTAGTGCCGGAATTGTGCCTGGAAACTTCAATCCACACGCTAAACATCGAAAACCGTTTAAGACTCCAGCAAAGACCACTTTCTTATGTTACGTGCGTCATTAACTGACTCACCTGCACTATTGAAAAATTTCCTAGAATTTCTTTGCCGTTGACTCGCTTAGCTGTTTTGTAAGGTCAAACAGCATTTTTATTTTAAGAATATGTTGCTACCACTGTCGTGTGTTTGAAGCCTGCAAGAAACGGATAGGCTATGCCACTAAGAGCCTATTTAGGCGATATTTGGAATACGGCTCTAGAAAAAATATAACCTATCTGCAAACAGATGGATATTGTCAAATAAGTTTGATGGAGAGCAACGAAAGTATGGCAGTTTGCAGTGTTAGACATACGGTTACCACAGGGTTTGCTTCCCCAAAATACCCAACAAAAGTTATCGAAATCATCGATTGCGGCCAACGCTGCGATTTTTACGAAAGTGAATCAATCGGGATCAAGTGTACATAAGACTTTTACAACTTCTAGCATGCCTTTTTGTGACAATGCCAAGTAATCTCGAAAAAGATGCAACTTACTTTTTTAGTCCTTGTGGGAAAACAAGTTGCGGAGCATGTGCATGTATGTGGAAGGTGAAGAGTGAAAAGGAAACTGAATAAGGCGCGATACATCACTTTCCAGAAACTGAATAAAGCGCGATACATCACTTTCCAGGCTGTAATCAAGTGGCCGAGAACAAGGTTTGCTCAAGACCTGCTATACTGTTATCTGGGAAACCACCAGCGTGAGTTCCTTCAAACGTAGGCACAATTTCCCGGAAGATGGCGCCTGAGACAACTGGGAGAGAAGGTGAATCATGGAAAACCTGCCAAACGTAAATTTTCTAAAACTGGCTCTTCGTGACGAACTAAAGCTATTCTTACTTTGCCACGCTTGCTGTTGTTGAATCGCTCCTGCCAGATGTAATTGAAATGAACTTTAGGAAGCGTAGGAAGGCGGTTTCATCTGCTGTGTTTCCACAACGGCAGTGAGAACTTTTAGAGGTAGCTACATGATACACATGATCAAGTTTTTATGTTCAGTCTTAAAATACCGGAGACGCAGAAAAATTTCGAAACTATTTTCTCTCACACACATTGACACGGACACGCTGTTGATGCCTGCATAATTATTCCACAGCCTCATATTTGGCAATATTCCGGAAACATTGTGCAAATCAGAGTTTAATCTGTCACAATTATCACTGAATGCAGTTACACATTTTTGTATTTATTGTAACTAAGACTTTTTGGCCTTGTGTAATTTTAATATGCAAAAAATTTGACCAAATTACACTTACATTTTGCTTTTAACAACTTCAAAGTTCGATCAAATGCACAAACAAAACCACGGTTCCACTTGTCATGTGACCTGGTGCAGTTCTGTTCAGAAGTTAGATGTACAGCGCTTGCCATGCACACAGGAAGATTGCGTGTTAGAATAAATATGCATGGTAGCTGACCGACCGACAAACAGCGAAGACCACGTGCGATGCTCTTGCATCACGCGTTGTGCCGACAGCCATTATGCATGAGCCAGTGACAATCCTGGCCGTTTGGCGCCCCCTTTGGCCTGGCGCCCTAGGAAAGCCGCTTATTTCGGCTAAAGGTAACACCGGCACTGAGTCAGAATACTTGCGATAATGGGGGACACACAAAGCGCTTCTCTGGAGCGAAAGAGCATTCTCTGCAGGGTTCCGCGGCCACTGACGTGGATAAGTTAAAAATAGCCAACAAGTGGCTGCAACGTCCAATAACCTGCAGTGTAAAAGTATCTACCGTGCTGTACGCTCGGTTAGAACAAGGCAACGACGTGTTTTGGGCTCAGTGTGCTGCATGTAATGCACAGAAAGTTGTTGCACTTCGTCCACGCCTTGCTGGCTTTTAACTGTTTTGGCTTGAAGCAGTGTTTACTTTTCGTGAGGAAATGTTTGGTTAAATTTTGAGTGAGATATGCGAGTAAATGTTGTTGTGGGTCAATTTATTCAATTGCAGCATAGTTCGTCTATATAACAACGCTTCTTCATCGGTCCCGGCAGAATTCCGATCTCCTATATGCAGTAGAGTTCGACTATAACGACTTCGGCTGTATTATCACCGCAACAGCGGTAGCACGTGATGTGGAGATCAGCGACTTTAGAGAATGTCCTTCTTGGTGCTTCCGTTTCATGAAATGGCGAAATCTCTCCCTCCGCACAAGAACTACGTAAATGTCGCAGCAACTGCCAAAGGATTACGAAGAAAAGCTGGCCATGTTCCGCAGCTGCTGCACGAACAAAATCAATGTAAAGACGATCCGGCTGGAACACATCACGAACACGGACGAGGTCCCCCTTACCTTTGATATCCACCCAAAGCTAAGCCGTACCGTTGAGAAAACGGGGACGAGTACGGTATCTATACGCACCACAGAAAACGATAAGTCATCCTTCACCGTAGTTCTCGGTTGCCAGGCTAATGGCCAGAAACTACCACCCATGGTCATTTTCAAGAGGAAAACTTTGCCGAAAGAAAAGTTTCCTGTTGGTGTCGTCATCACCAAGGCTAACCCAACACGCTGGATGGACGATAAGATGAGCAATTGGCTGAAAGAGGTTTACGTCAAGAGACCAGATGACTTTTTCCACAAATATCCGTCCCTGCTGATTTATGACTCCATGCGCGCCCATCTGACCGATACTGTCAAAGCCCAAGTGAAGAAAACTAATTCGGAGCTTGCCAAACATTCCGGCTGGATTAACCAAAGAATTGCAGCCACTAGATATTGGTGTGAACAGGTCGTTCAAAGTTAAATTGCGAGCTGCGTGGGAGCATTGGATGACAGCAGGCGAATACACATCAACCAAGAGAGGGACGCAACGCCAGGCAAGTTACGCCGCTATCTGCCAGTGGATGGCTGGGTTTATTTTTTCTATCATTTTCCGGTCATAGACCAACATTTTTTTGCAATGACCGAAAAAATTAAGTCAATTCGGTCATGATGTTTCAAAACGTAGGCTAGAGAATATTGTTATGGTGAGTTTTAATACTGTTCTGGGACAAATGACCGAAATGTCTCAGAGAAAAAAAAAACAGGTGAATGCCTGGCAGGGGTGACCGGAGTAGCTTTTTCAGACTCCGACTCGGCTCCTGTTTCAAAATTTTTGAATCCGGATCTGGAAATTTTTCAAATTTGAGAATCCGACTCCTGTTCAGACTCCGGCTACCATCGATCCAACCAAAATTTACCCAATGTTTTTACTTAAGAAATGACCACGCGGACTCTTGCCACTACCGAAATTGAAAAGTGACTCTGGATCTGGGTCCGGTTTTTCAAACTTTAGACTCAGGATCCGGGTCCGACAGTAAAACGCAGAATCCTGTCGGATTCGACTCCGGCACTCCGGATCCATGGCCACCTCTGATGTCAGGGCGAAGGTTTCAGTCTCCAGTGTCACCCGAGCTTTCGGGAAGGCTGGAATCATCACCGAACAACTAAGTTACAGCAATGAGACCGAGTCCGATAATGAGAGAGATCCGGGTATGCTTGATGTCGAAATCGCCCATCTATTACATTCAGACACTGAAGATGAAGAATTTGATGGATTTTTGTGGCAAAGGAATAAACTGAAAACGTGAATATATTGTTTTGTATTTTTTGTGTAACAACTGAACAATGTTGAGAGTTACTGTGAAACAGTTGAATACAATGTTGCTTTATTTAACGCGCTTGTAATCCGGTGTGCCTTATGGCCCGAAAATTACGTGTATTTTATTTATTTATTTATAACGACAGTTGCAAGTTTTCTTCAGTTTCAAGCGTAAGGGCAGCAATGCGGAGCCGCCACACAAATCTTTTGTGACCGAATATGAATGCAGTAATCACTGAGCCTCAGCAACAATCGATGCAAACCGTTACATGATTTTTACTGCAGGCTAATGTATTAGGGACAGTTTGATCGGTAGCCTTGGTGGAACAGTACGTAAAATGTCGAACAAAAGAAGCAGTCTCCCACTATGGAATAAGTATGACAACGTTGTTTCGATCAACAGCCTAAATGGTACGAAAGTGGCAAAACTTGCAAGAGGTTTCGATAACTCAACAACGACGTTGACAACAGTTTTGAAAAATAATGGCAAAATAATTTCTGACTATGAGGCAGGACGTAGTAGCGTAACAGTTCGCGACAATCCAGATCAAAGAACACTTTCAACCCTTGCCAGGCTCCGGCATTTAACTAAACTGTTTTTTTTTTCGCTGAGTCATTTCGGTCATTTGCCCCAACTCGCCATAACACTACTCACAAATCCGCATTTTCGGACATCATTACTGAAGTGACTTAATTTTGTCGGTCATTTAAAAAAAATCGGTCCACGACCGAAAAACTTGGGAACCAAAACGTCATTTCAGGAACGATTCATTGTAGTTCGGCTTCATCAACGGTTCGCCTATAGCAGGGGTGGCGAACCTGCGTCCCGCGTGAACATTTGATATGGCCCGCATCAGAATTTTCATTACTCAATTTAGAATACAATATCGCGTCAAAACGAAGCTCCATTATAAGCAGATACTTAAAGAGAGGTCACTTTTCCTCAATTGGATAAACGCAGAATTTTAGGATAAAATCAATTGATTTTGCGGCCCGCCAGTGATGAAGTACATTTCATACGGCTTGTAA
>JGI24159J19872_10000586_pt1 | contig 33864 bp, 16 predicted proteins | sample Ectturendosymbi4_FD_19872 | JGI IMG/M metagenome (IMG submission 19872) | reverse complement strand
CTTTTCACCTTTCAATAAATGTAATCATCACTGTGGTATCATTTAAAATCCTGGATTTGTGCCCAATCGCTTTGTTTCAACAATTGTGAAACACCCTGTATGTTCTGCGACTGTGTTTACAGTCAACAGCCTTCATATTTGATGGAATTTAAATGCACATTTCACTTTATGCTAGTCTACACTTTCAAACTTGTGGCATTCTAACAGTTGTGACTTCTGAATTTGCAAGGGTTAGTGATTTCAGTCCACATGCCATTTTTGCACTTAAATGACACAGAATCTTTGACCTCACAGTTGCTATGATTGATAAAACTTCAAGTGTTTTTAACTTGCGTTGTCATAAGAACTCCTTGCCCTCTGCACTAATACTATATAGACTATGTGAAAACCTATTAGAATGCAATTAAATGTGTCATAGACATCACACAAAGCTCCAAAATGACATGATTTTCTTGACTTCTATTGCTTGATTTAAATCATGATTTTTGTTAAATCAATCAACCCTGTTGATTATACAATTCCAGTCGACCTTGGCATCATAATAGTTGGGCAGTTTGTTTTATTTTTTACTAGTTGGAATGCTTTTATTAAAAAGTTTGTCAAACTACATAGTCAGCATCTTGCAGAATAACCAATAAATAGTTTAGATGTACACAACAAAACTATGAGGAATGACGGACAATATGCTGGGACATAGCAATCAGATTTTATGAAAAAAAACTGTCACATAATTTGATGTTTTCAAGTGATACAAAAATTTGTTTAATATTTTCAATCTTCCAAAGTGCATGAAACTTTTAATATTAAGAATTCCTTAATGAAACAAACTAAAGTTGTTAATATACCCTTAATAAAGTTAGCTGAGCAATCCTGGCAATAGTGACTTAACCATACCAAAGCTCCTGTTTTTATAATGGTTTTGGTAAATTTCAGTGATCTTCCCATTGAGGTTGAGTCCAAACGAAGTTTTGTGTGACAATTAGGAAAATATTAAACTATTCAAAGTTTTAAAGCAAATTCACTATCACCATATTCTACATGATGCTATTCTGTGCAGGAATTTAAACAGAGAACATTTAAACAATTTAATTCTAGGACACAAAACTAGCAAAGATACAAATGCAACCAAATTTGCCATGAACAACACATTTACTATAAGTTTAAGTATAATGTTCATTTAGGAGAAATATCACAGAAAACACAGTGTGAATTGTACATGTTCTGGCAAAGAAAATGGATCACATACAGAACAATTATATCAATTCTCCTTTCATAATTGTGGATTACCTAATCAGTTTGATAACTACTTTGTTAAGATTGCATCAGTCCACAAATATCAAACAAGACTTGCATCTCTGCAAAAATATTATTTACCCAGAATGAAAACATGTTAGGGTCAGCTTTTTTTAAAAGTATATTGGTCTGAAAATTTGGTCTAACATTCAAGAAAATTTGAAATCTTCTTTGCCTTATTCATTTGGCAAAAAATATAATAACATCCTGCTATCTTGCCAAAAAGCCTGTTGATCTTCATTTTACATACTTGTCACATTCTGCAATATTGTGTTGATTCCACTATTTTCCTTCCTATCTACCTCTTCCCCACCCCTTGTACATAGGCATGCTTTTCCCCACTGTTTTTTTGTTGTTTTTCTTGCTTATTTTACCTGATGTTGATTTGATGCTTTTTTATTACTTTTATTACTATTTGTAAAATGTCTTCAATTAAAATTTGTTTTTTTGCTAGCAACAGCGCTGGGTGAGAACTTGACCCAGGTAGTCTTTTGCCAACCCTTTGTGATTCGACATGTCAGAACACAATCACTAAATTGCGAAACCTGAAATCTCTTATGTTTTTATCAACATATAATCAACTCATGATCTTTGATTTTATTGTATTTCCTCTTGCTGCATTCATGTTTTTTCATGGGGAGTCACAAAAATGCATGAATAAAACATACAATCATAACCAATAGCACAAGAACCTGTTTTAAAACAAAACTCAGTTATAATCCTGGGACACTAAAATAACCAGATCGTTTTATAGTTAGGGACTCCTACATCTAAAGGGTAAGTTTTAGAAATATGCTCACATTAATCTTATCAACTACTGCTTTTCTCCTTTAGACTTCTGTCTTACTTTTCATCATAGAAATATCAATGATTATTTAAAGACTATATGGATGAACTCAAACAAGAAAACAAACAACTCAGTTAAGAGAAACTGTGGTCCTAAATTAAAAGTTGACAAATTAGATTTTTAGTTTGATAAATCAAAGCATTATGACAAAAGGAAAAATTCGTAAATACTGTAAGCCGGTAGTTCCCAATGTGGGGCCTCTGCCCCACAGGGAGGCAATTTGATTTTTGAGGGCATTGAGGTTGACTGACAAGGTCTGGGTCCAAAGCTTGTTTAAACCAAGGTAATGGCTGAAACGGAGTTCACTTTCTAAGTCATAAGATTTAGATATCACCACATGGGGACAATCAGGATTTTAGAGGTGATTAGGTAAGGCATGGGCAAAAAAGGTTGGGAACCACAATGCCACAGAGTGGAACAATGTGGTGAAAGACAACATGCCGTTACAAGTTCTGAAATAAATGACACGATTATCAACACGGATCCTACTGATACTGTGCACAAAATCAAAGGAACATCTCAACCCACTCAAAAACAAAAATGCCGCAGTATTTTTGGTTCACTGCCGGGAAAACAGGAAATGGTATATACAGATCAATAAGGAAACAGAGTTCAGCTTCAGGAGTTCAACGACCACCCTAACGACTAGAGTTTTTATCAATGAAAATCTCACTAGTAGAAAAAGAATAGCTTTTTCTGGCAAACCAAAAAATAAAAAACATATAATAGAAATATTTGTGGACAAACAATGGGAAAATGCATCTCTGTATTAAGACAATAACAGTCCTGTCATTGTAATCCAAAAAGATCTACTTCATATTAAGTTAAATGGATTATGGCCCAGGCTCAGTGATAGCAAACTGTGGTGATGAGTTCCCATTTTTTATGCTGCTGTCATCTCTACTTTTGTCATGTGGTGGTATGATACAAGTCAGTCGGTTTTCTTTATTGGCCAAAATGGCTGTAAATGTTTAATGTTCACTTTGCAATTTACTAACAAAACTGGCTGCAAAATTATGTGCATACAGTAATCTCCCAGTTAAGCTCGCAACTTGAATCTGAGCTGTTTGTGCAAACTTATGTGGTAGGTGCAAACTTAGCAGTTGTGCTTTTAACTGCATCAGCAATCAGATGCTGATCATTAGGGCTAATGTTTGGAGGCTGATTGATGCTTTGACTGAAGCTAACTATTTTTTTAGCAAGGCATATAGTATTCACTTACATTATGCTATTCACTTCACAAAAATGTTAGGCAAAGTCAAGCGTTTATTTGAGTCACAGAGGTTGGAATTAGACTCTAAGTTGACACAGCCAAATCATCCAACTGATCCAAGTTAACGAAACATCGCACAACAGTATGGAGTGAAGCTGCTGTGAGAAAAGTCTGCGCAAGCGGGAAGTCATGCGTGAACATTCTGCTCTAATGTCTGAAGACACACACAAAAAAAATTAGTGCGTCTGTACGCAGATTTACAGAGCTGGATGGCAAGGTGATTCTTTGAATTGATAATATGCATCGAGCAAACTGCCCCTTCCACCTTCACAATCACTAACCATTTTGAAACCAAACGAAATTGCTCAACAATTATATCAAATTGTGAACTTTAGCAACATAATGTTTCGTGTTACCATTTTTTATGACAAGTTGTCACGTTTGATTTGCTGTAAATACCAATAGATTGCTGAAAATGTTGAATCCAGATTTTTTCATAATTTTGTGCGAACTTAACTGGGATATTACTGTAATGTGTACAAAGTGGACTCAGTTTAAATGTTTTTACTTGTATGATGATCATTTTTCTATATGCTTATCTTTGTAGGCATAACTATTTTCCTATTAGTGATATTTCTTTTAGTGATATGTTGAACACTTCAAATGAAAATATTAATGTAACATTTAATGAAACCTTTTCTTTAGCAGAACCTAATACACAAAATAACTACTTAATCTTTGTAAAATGATTGTACCCATGATGTGTTTCGTATTTTACTTACTTTCACTGCAGTGCACATGGTCTAACTAACAGTGAAAACAAAATTAACACTTCCGTTACAATGTGTAATATTTCTCTGATTTTACAGCAATATTTGAAACCAAGTTGAAATTAAACTGCTATTTAAATGTACAAATCCCCAACTACATTTATGTTAATGCTGATTCTTCAACTAGTGCTGAGGTGTTGGACTATATGTTAACTCAAAACTCCCAATATGTTATAAGACAAAATTTAAAATAACCTGTAAATGGATATAAAAGTTCATTCATTGAAGTTAAGTTCAACTATGCTAGTGACAAAAAATGTATTGTTGGGATGATTTACAGACACGCTCCTCTAAATTTTTAAGCTTTTGTATCTGCATTCACTAAATTTACTTGAACTCATCCATTCTGAAAACAGCAATTACACTATTGCTGGACATAGATAAAGATCTATTTGAAAAAACATCTTGACACCCAAATTACTGATTATGCCAACAAGAACTATTTTTAGTTGTGGCTCTATACCTTCCATAAGCAAACATGCTAGATTTCTTCTGCCTCTGTGCCATCTCTGCTGGATCATATCTTACACAGACATTTTTTTATGGTTACACCTTTTATGGAATTTTTCTCTACAACATTTCTGATCATCTTCCCAGTTTTTGTTAACTTTACTTACATCCCAAATATTTAAAAAACAGACCAAAATTTTGTTGTTTAAAAAACTTTGACCTGTCAACCAGTGGTGCAACTAGAGTTGTGAGTCAGCTAGTTAGTTCATAATTGTTTCATATGACTCAGCTATTAAAGAGACACAATACAAAGAGCCATTGCAAAATAAGGAAACGGATTTTCAGTAGAAATCAGAATAAATGAAAACACAATGGCAAAATAGCTGATTAGTGTAAACACAAGTGTCACTGTGTCACATAGGATTGGTGAAGGACCATAGTGGTCATCTCGTCAACCAACCCTGTTATCATTTTTTGCAAGTGTTAAAAAGACAATAGCTGGAAATCAAATACAAAAACAAACATGGGGACATGGTGAAGTAACTTTACAGACAAAGAGAGCATGCCTATGTACACAAAAGAGTGGGTCAAATTAAATTGAGGAAATTTGTTGTTTTCAAAAAAATGTGAAGTATAAGCAAGTAAAAGAAATCAATGAAGTTTAAAAACAAAATAAAACAAAAAGCTATTGATTATAATTTCATGTCGAAAAATGGGATGTGTACAAGAAAGAACAAAACACAAAAGAGAGAGATGCATACGAAACAGACAATATTACATTAATCAAATTACTGAAACTCTCAGCATTTAGTTACTGATACGTGAAACATTGCTAAAATATATAATTATGCATCTCTTTCATGTAGGAGGTGTTTCTTAAGTTTCCATTTGAGGGTAAAAGTGGTAGAAGGCTTCATACGGTCTGTTATTAAAGACCACACTTTTAGGCCAACAAAAGCAAGGGATCATTTTCTTGAAGAATCGTTGACTCTAGGTAAAAACATGTTGTTAGAAGTGGATTGTCTTGTGGGGTAAGAATGAATTGAGCTGATTGGAATAAAATAGTTTTCAAAATGATATGGAAGCAGTTTGTTGTATTAAGAGCACATAATTTTGCCATCTCATAAGGTATAAAGTTTGGGAAGGCATAACTCATATGTTTAGGTGCTGGAAAGATTCTTTCAGAGATGTCTGCTTAGTTGTTCCTATTAGTTTTATAGCTTTACTTTGGAGATCAATGAGTGGCTGAATTGTTGTGTTTGAAGCATGTCTCCAATTGAGGATTGAGGAAACAAGGTAGGGTTGAATTAATGTGTTATAGACAATTTTCAATACAGATTGTGTAGTGCAACGTTTAAGTTTAGATAAAACTCCGCAAGCTCTTGATAGTTGAGTTTTCACCATTTTTACATGAGGTTTCCAGCTTAGCTTATTGTCAAGAAGAACACCTAGGTATTTCAGGTTATCTTTGGAGGAAATGTTATGGTAATAACTGTGAATGAAGTAGGATTGTGTTTATGAGAATTTAATAACATAAAATTAGCCTCATTGTAGTTAAGACAAAGTTTGTTGGCTTTGAGCCAGTGGTCAATTTTACATAGTTCAAGGTTGACAGTTGTCTGAAGAACATTAAAATAAAAATTTGACAGATGAAGATTAATATTATCAGTAGATAAAGTAATATGACTATGAAAAAGGAAGCTTGAATAATATAATCAGTTTAGATAAAAAAGAGCAAAGGTGAAATAGCACTACCTTGTGGAACACCGCAAAATATCCTTTTATATGAAGATTTAAACGTCCCTATTTTGGTGCACTACATTCTATTATGCAAAAAATTTGAGAATAGTTAATGTGAAACACCTCTCATACCATCGTGAAAGTTTATCAAGTCCAATCTCATGGTCACAGCAGTCAAATGCTTGTGATGAGTCCAGAAATGAGGAACATGTTATTAATTTATTGTCGAAGTTTTTCAGTGGTTCATCAAAAATAATTGTAATGGCTTATTCAGTTGAGTGATTTTTTCTGAAACCCCAAGGGGGTAAACTTAGCTGAATGGGGCCCACCAGCCAACACTCAGAAAAAAATCAGAAATGAACCTAACCCTAAGATCCACAACCGAATGCGAAAAGATTATGATTGCACATATTTTTATAAATTATTACCAGCCATCTACAGACGACCGGTTACCAGCAGTAGACTCAACAGTTTGAGAGAATGTTACCACCGCCTTGTTGTGGCTTTGCATGGTACAGTAGGTGAAGGTGCCTCTTATACAAAGTGGGTTTGTTATTACGCCTATCTTTGTAAAATCTTGCCACAGACAGCTTTAATGTATATATTCTTTGTTAGTGCATGGTAATGAGTAGACTAGATCTTTTTTACACCGTTTTCCGATTCAGTGTTCAGCAAAAAAAATAGTGAGAGAAGTATTTAGTTCTAAGGTAGAGTTTTACAAAAAGTTACGACTTACGTAAACTAGCCACTTATTTCACAGCTATAACTAGTGTCATGTCATTGACACCATCATAATGATCATTCAGCTTTACATGATTGTGGACCTAGGAATTAAACTGACGTAAATGTCCGTGAGGTCCTGGAGGTGGACATTACTTCGTTTGCCTCGAAATCCTCATATTGTAGCAATGGTGGTCCTGAAAAGGGCATATCTGAGCTTAGTCCTTATGTATGTCTTGACAGATGCATATGGCTTCCTTTAATTTTTTCTGCCAATCTTTTGTGGACTCTTTTGCATTCTAGTGTCATCTTTCCACATGTTTTGAAGACAAGTGGATTGAATGAAGCAAGAAATTTCAGCGAGAAATTGACTGTTTGAATTACCACGAGGCTAAACACCAGACTTTTCCATGTTTACTAAATTCTAATTTCATAAAGGAAAATTACTGTTGGGTCTAATCTTTTGCAATTAGGGTATAGAATAGCTATTATAAAAACCACAAGTGCTTCTTAATCTCCCAAATGCAAATTGTGATAGCTTGGAAGTAGGCTACTGCACTGACTACTGTATTTACAAAGAATTTACTCAGAACATTTGTTTTTATTTTTATCATTTTGAACACAATTGCTCACTACTATGAAATGATACAGTACAATAACAAACTTGAGACACAAGAAAGTTAAATGCACCAAGGGTCTAACTTACTGGCCTGAAATGGCTTCACCAAAGCAACTCTTCATTCAAATGGAGGTTTGCGGACTTTCAGCAAAATGGGCACGCATATGCGTCGCGTCAGCAGTCGTCACTAACGATAATGCGGATCCAGCAAAACAGAGGTCGGTGGCAACCTAACCTACTCGTTCAGAATTAGCGTGACGTCGGGGAGAACTGTAGTTACAAGAGGTGGCCGGAGTCACTTTTTCAGTCTCCGACTCCGCTCCTGTTTCAAAATTTTTGAATCCTGGTCCGGTTCCGGGTCCAGCAATTTTTCAAATTTGAGAATCCGACTCCTGTGGAGACTCCAGCTACAATCATCAATACAACCGAAATTTTCCCATGTTTTTACTGAAAAAATGACCACAAAGACTCCTGCTGCTGCCGAAATTGAAAAGTGACCCCGGATCCGGTTCCGGTTTTTCACAAATTTTTGACTCCGGGTCCGGATGAAAAACGCAGAATCCTGCTGGAGTCGACACCGGAACTCCAGATCCGGTACCACCTCTTGTTTCTTATAGTAATCACTGGTTCAACAGACCAGAGGTGGCCGCAGTCACGTTTTCCGAATCCGCTCCTGTACCAAACTTTGCGAATCCTGGTCCGGTGTCAAGCGAAATTGCTGACTTCACGCCATGTGCACATGCACAGTGTAATATTATACCTACAAAATACGCTGAGAAAATTGATGATTAGGGCTTAGAGTTTAGTGTTGAGGTACGTGTGAAGTATAATTGAGGTCTAACACCAATTGAGGTCTAACACCAATTTTCAGTGGTTATAGTTATTCCTGTACTGTAGCTTGTTGTGGGAAAAATATCACAACAGATTTTGTTGTGGGAAAATAACCAGAAAAAAATGATAATTAGTTCAGAAAATTCTCAGAGGTCAGAAATTTCTGACCTGTTATTGTTTCTCAGTTATTTTACATTTCAGAATAAACAAATCAAATTTGGCAAATATTTTTTAATGTGTGTTGTGTAAATTAAAACATTTTGGTTAAATGTCAGGTACTCACAACAAGCTATAGTGTGGGAATAACTTTAACCATTGAAAATTTTTGGACTTAGTCTTTTACCTCAATAAATTTTCTTTTTCTCACCCAAACCCTAACACGACACACTTACCTAAACACGAATCCCTAAGCCCTAATCCAGGGGCGTAACGAGGTTAGATGGCGCCCAGGGCAAGAAGCAAGTTTGGAGCCCTCATATTCGAATTTGAGGTCTTTAGGAAGCAAATTTATTGCATTGAAGAAAGTACTTGTGATATTGTTAGGACTTTTCGGTTCCCCCTACAGTCATTCGGTGCCCCCCGTAGTGATTCGGCGCCCCCATAGTGATTTGGGGCCCGGGGAATTGTGCCCCCCTTTCCCCCCTCTATACACCCCTGCCCTAATCATCAGTTTTCTCAGCGTATTTGATATGTAGAATATTACTTTGTACATGAGTACATTGGCATGAAGTCAGAAATTTTGCTTGACACTGGATTCATGGCCGTCTCTGTTTTCCCGCTATTAGTTTACTGGTGTCGAACAAAATTTGTGACCTCTGGGAAATTTCTGACCTATTATGTTTTTTCAGTTATTTTTCTTCTCTGAGTAAAGGAATGAAGTTTGGCGATTAATTTTTTGATGTGTGTTGTGTAAATTAAAAATTTTTGGTAAGATATCACGTACCTGCAACAAGCTATTCTATGGGACTAACCATAACCACTGAAAAATATTGCACTTAGTCTTAGACCTCAATTATTTTTCTTTTTCTAACCCTCAACCAAATTCTGACCCGACACCTTGACGTAAACGCGAAATCCTTAGCCCTAAACAATAGTTTTCTCATGATATTTGATATATAGAATGTTTCTCTGTGCATGTGCACAGCAGAAGTGGCAGGAGTCACTTTTGCAGATTCCGACTCCGCTGCTGTTCCAAAATTTTTGAATCCGGGCCCGGACCCTGATTTGGCTATTCTTCAAATACGAGAATCCGACTCCTGTTCAGACTCCGGCTGCGATCATCGATGCAACCGTGATTTACCCATGTTTTTACCTAAGAAATTACCGCACAGACTCTTGCTACTGCCGAAATGGAAAACTGAATCCGGATCCGGTTTTTCATGAATTTTTGACTCCGGGTCTGAAAGAAAAACGCAGAATCCCGCCGGAGTCGACCCCGGCATTCCGGTGTCAAGCGATATTTCTGACTTGCGAATTTTCTGACTTCACATCATGTACGCATGCACCGAGTAATATTCTACATACCAAATGCGCTGATAAAACTGATTATTAGGGTTTAGGAATTCGTGTTTAGGTAAGTGTGTCGGGTTAGGGTTTGGGTTATGGTGAGAAAAAGAAAAATAATTGAGGTCAACGATTAGGTCCGAAAATTTTCAATGGTTAAAATTATTCCCGTGCTATAGCTTGTTGTGGGTACCTGATATCCAACCGAAATGTTTTAATTTACACAACACACATCAAAAAAGTAATTGCCAGACTTTATTTCTTTGTTCTGAGAAGAAAAATAACTGAAAAACAATATCAGGTCAGAATTTTCGCAGAGGTCAGATATTTCGCTTGACACCGGACCGGTCCCACCTGGTCAGAAATTTCCCTTGACACCGGTTACCATGTGAAAAGTTCATTTAGATCCATTTTATCGTCAGTGACTACATTAAACGCCTGGTGCTGGCAGTAGTGACAACCAGTGTTGCCACTTCTGATGTTTTCACATCAGATCTGATGTTGTGAGAGAAATGTCTGATGTTTTGGCGACAAATCTGATGTTCATTTGACTGTTGTTTTTGTTTTCCGCGTTTCCTCTCCTTTTTTGGATGAAAAGTAGTCAAATTCACAATCACAATTTTTAAGGCTTTTTCATCAATCTCTTGCCCTCATGATCATGTGCTTCAGTCTCTTGTTTTTGCCTTTCAACGTTTCACCTGTTAGCATTGCTTGGAGATTTCAGGACCGATTATATATACTGTTACTTAGACGATTTCCTATTAAAAAATTGCTGATAGATTCCTTGTTTATCTAACATGCATGTGGAGAGTAGTTTAAGTTACATGAGCCCCATGTGATGTATTATGTGTTTGGTTATCATTCTAAACTGAAGAAGCTCCCTCCACTGCATTAACATTTTACGTCAGTAAAAGAAGCGTTTAGCTAATATGAAACTGTAATAGAAGCATTTAGCTTATTTGAAATTGTAATGTAAAAATCTGATGTTGATGAAGGCAACAATCTGGTGTTACGGAGACTGACCACAGTGGCAACACTAGTGACAACTGTAATCACTGCTGGTAGTCACCTCATTATTGTACGGCAAAAAGAAAAACTGCAAAATTGTTTGTTGTGTTAAAAATGAATTGAATATGCAGGAATGCACCACGTTTAGTGTGTTAACCCTTACTGGAGTTCAGTAGAGTAGGCTTGTGAAGTGCAAGCCATATTTGATCTACCTACCTGACTAGGTAACCTGGGGCACCTGGCTAGGTAACCTCAGTGTTTTTTCGGTGCTCCAGCATTTTTGCTGTTTTAAAGAGTAGATCTAACGCAGTTTATTCACTACTGCCAAATAAATCTATCTAACTACCTAAAATTAAAAGGAAAAGATACGATTGAGGTATTTGCAGATACGACATCAACATGTTGCTCGAAGTGAAACAATTCTGGGTTAAATCTAGCTTTAAAACTTAGCCTTTTAAACAACCAAAAAAGGAAATATTTTTTCTAAAGTGATACATTCTGGTCCCAAACTACTGAAAAGTTTAAAAAACTTGGTGTGAATTAATACACACAGCTTTAAGCTGATATTAATTATTAATAATAAAGTATATACTGTGCTATATATACTATGTATGCTTTGTTAGTGCCCTGTAAAAGACGGATAAATCTATAACAGATCTTTTTTGCGGGTATAAAATGATGTAATATTTTGAGAAGTAATACCACAACAGTAGCAAAATAATGTTTCTTGCTAGCCTGGGCCAAGCTTTTGTGAATAGCGCTCTTATGCCAAGGCTATTCTGCCCCGCCTCTTATCAATACCTTCCCATGAGATACAAAAATCAGTTTCAATGATTGTGAAAGTAGAAAACTTTAAAAGCATGTGCCAACCAACACATACCCTGTGATGCATTATGAAAAAGTGTAGTATATTTGTACCTTTGTGTGATTTTGATTACCCCTGTGATATAGACCATGTGCCTAAGCCAAACATACAAAAAAATTGAAATATGTATTTTTGAAAGTATGTGCTACTTCGTTGGCTAAACAGTACAGGTTCTTAAACACACATCTCAAAAACTGGTTGGCTGAGCTCAACCAACTTTCCTAGTGGCTGGTCAGTGCACTAAACACAAAAGCATAAAATTTCAGAAATGTCTAGATTAAGAGTAAATTTTATCCAGTATTGGCAAAGATCTGGATTAAAAATCCATGTAAACCGAAGATTTTTATAAAGAAAAACATTGGAATTCATTCATACCACTTTTATTTGGTTTTGGTGAAGATCTGGATTAACCATGGTTTACTATAGTAGCCCATACTGCAGAGTAAGCAAAGATGAGCACTCGTAGATCACTTTACACAGAGATTACACAAAATATATATGTAGACTTGGTCCATTTCAATTTTACAAGTGTTGCTATAGGTTTTGTTTTTCTATATTATTATTTAAGTGTTGATCTGAAACTTAGCGTTCTTGTCATGCGAGTTAGTAGTTGTACATAAGTACAGTACACAAAAGACACATAATAATAACACATATGTGCAAGCAGTGCTGAAAATACATAAACACTAGAAAATTTTTGTAGTGACTACTGTGATCTTTCATCATCATCATGCAAAGTTGTTAGGTTATAGGAAAATACTGAGGATTTGTAAAAAGTATCAGACAACCAATATAGTAAATAAAAGAGTTAAACAAAAAATGAACACTTTGAACAAATGCATTTAAATCATTTCTAATCAAATCAAATGTCTTATAATGCTAACAAGGATCTCAGCATTCTTTGAGAGGCACTGCTATAGACCAGCTATGTCCAACCCAAAAGGCTTACTGAGCCAAAACTTATGTCAATCTCTTAACCAGGGCTACACATTGAATGACGTGTTAATAAGGGCCGCACAGTGATTGGCTTACTTTGACCTTAGCAAACCCAATTTAGCTTACATTAGGCCAATGTACTGAAAGCGTTCAAATCCTAACTCCAATGTTTACAGACATGATAAAGTGGTAGTGAAGACAACCTGCATCAAAAATGTCAAACTCAAGATTGGCAAAATAAGGAAAGGTTGTCAGTTCAAACTATAGTGAAAACCTAAACTGGGCTGCCCAAAACCTTCAACTGGGCCACATGCGACCCACAGGCCGTGGGTTGGACATAGCTGCTGTAGAGCATGTGTAGCCATATAACATGATACCATGTGTTGTGTACACATTCCATGATTGACAGGCATACATTGGTATTGAATATGAATGAGACATAGACATAGTACAATGTCTATTTTGTATAAATTTATTTGACCTGGACAAAAATTATTCAGAAAGTTAGTATTTGTTGGTTAATACCATATGCTGGTTGTTGGTACTCTTAATGAGACAGATCAATTTCCATAATAAGTTTTTATCACTTAAGTTTCTGCATTGTCGTAAAGCAATATATCATGCAAAACTGACTGTAGCTCAGAACACTTCTAAGAGTTTGTATCACCTTTGGTAAATTTAGACAAAAGACAGTAATTTGAAGAGTAGTTGGAACAGCATTTACAATCATCAGGAGCTAAGGTTGCCTGATAGCCAGTATTTAACCAGCCTGGCCAGTATTTTACTGGTAATTTAGCAGAGGCTGGTATTTTGAAAATCAGTGCCTGAAGCTAGTATTTTGAAAATAATAATCTGCCGTAACTTCAAAAAGAACTAACGCAGAATCTCTCAAATTATAATCACTCTAATAGTGAATCTAGTCAGGACAGTTCCTTCAGCAAAGTTTATTTGCTACTGTTGACACAATCCTTGGTGTGATTGTCACGTCACACACCGAAATGTAATGAGTAGGGCAACCTATTTTTTGACCTAATAACTTAAATTTTGACTTTATCATTGCAAAATATCTTTTTTCTGTTGAAATGAAACAAATATCAAAAGCGTGAAAGACCCAATGAAACTACAGGTAACAAACCAGAGACCAAAATCATTTGAAATGCACAAGAAAAATGTCAAGTGTCAATAAATCTCCTGAAGTCACTGAGAAGGTTTTACATTGTTATAATTAAACATCAAGTACTACCATGCCTAGCACACTTTAATTGATCCAGTAATGGGAAAAGCAGCATTATTATGTCAGACGTCGCAACAATCCAACAATATGACAAAATTTCAACTAAACTTGCAAAAGCATATCAATATCTGTTGTTGTAGCTTTGATAAAATATTGATAAAGAGAAAAAAATCAGTGCTGCGAGAAATTTCGACCTAATGATAAATTTTAACTTTTTTCACCTAATAAATTTAGAGTTGCTGATGGTATCAGTGTGAAATTTGGTTTGTGGACGTTTCATAAGCAAAAAGGCAAAACATTTTTGACTTCAGTGACTTTTGTTGTCCTAGTAATGAGCCAGCCAAAATATGGGAAAATTATTAATTGTGGCATAAAAATACTGATTATCTCTCTGTTTTCCCTGTGCTATTTACAAAATATGACATGACTTAGAGATGGCACTGTTGACAAAATGACCAGTATTTTTACAAAACGCATCTGGCAACCCTATCAGAAACTATGATTGTTAAACAGAAAACATAGCAATTTGGTGTTTCAATGAAGTTCTGCAGAAAATTGTGTTTTCAGGATTACTAATTTTGAGAAGTTGATTTTGATTGATTAATTTATTGTTTCATATGACTCAGTTAATAAACAGAAACAATACAAAGAGCCATCACTGCAAAAATGAAACCAGTTGTCAGTGAACATTAGAATAAATGAAAGCACATTGGCAAAATAACTGATTAATCGTAACAAAGAGTGTCACTGTGTCACATAGGATTAGCGAAGGACCTTTGCGGGCATCTAGTCAACGAACCCCATTTACCACTTTTTGACAAGTGTTGAAAAACAACAGTTGGAAGTTGCTCATTAGGGATCAGCTGTTATTGACTGTGAAACTATCTAGTGCAACAAAGTTATTTAAGGTCTATTTTTCACATGTAAACTGACATACCTCTGACATGATAAATTTTGCTTTTGGCTACATGCTTTTTCTACAATGAAGTCAGTTTATGGTGTGTTTTGAAGATGTCATTCCCAAAGTACTTTTCAGAAATTTTACTCCTAATTTGATTTGCAATGAAGAAGACCAGCATCACTTTTTAACAGATTCCAAATCCAAATCCAAAACCAAAAATCCCATCCCATCAAACAGTTTTCAAACTTAGGGTTTCAGGTATCAAATTTTAAATAAGACAAGCCTGATGAGCTGGACTTGTTTGTAACAAGCCTTATGGTTTTCAATGTTATGTTTGTCGGATGATGTTAAAAAGAACCAATGTCATTCGAACAAAATTTTGAATGCATGTAGCAATAACAAGAAGTCATGTTGCTGTTGTTATATTAATTTGGTTGATGTCATGCTCGGCTGTTTGACTCTGTTTATGAATTACAGACTAGCAAAAAGAAATTTTATGGTTTCTGCTAACAGAAGCTTGATTGGCAAAAAGTTGATTAAACCTTTATTTATGATTATTTTAGATGTAAACAAAAATACTAAGTATACTCGTAAAAGATAAAATAAGAAACTTGGAGTAATACTTTTTGCTTGCATAGGTGTGTGTCAACAATTTTGAATTTTCTCTAGAAAAATTCCTTCTGGTTTTGTATGAGCTGAAACTATGCTGCTATATGTGCAAAGTAAAGCATATCCAGTAAGTTTTTGCATTAGTTAGTTAAATTGTTAAAAATTTATGATCTACATAGCCAATGGATATTTTCTACTAAAAATACTACTTTCATTCTTTTTAGTAAGGAATGGCTTGTAGTGTTGGTTGTGGTGAGTTTTGCCTGATTTTAAATTGAACGCTGTGATCATGCTTAGAAAACGTAAAGCTTTCAGTAAATTGGTGAACAGTATGTTGCTTGAAACAGAACAGTTTAAATGATACGGGAATAATATTTTTCTCTGAACTTTATGATGAACATTAAATTTGATAAGCCAATACACTTTGGCAACTCATTGTGTTGATGATTAGTTTTTTTGTTTNCTCATTCACTTATCACTCTAAAAAACTATATGCATGGCAGTGTAATGTATAAGTTTCTGAAGATGGAAGAGCCAATATTTTGCTTTGATCTTGATGTTGCTATGGTATAAGTGCCAACACTGTGAACATACAAAACATATTTGAAAACAAAAAAAAATCAAAGATATTTTGCTGAGTTAGTTGGTGTAGTACAATTTCAAGCTAATTTTCAAATCTTGATTTGGCTTGTTCTACTGGAAACCAGTACAGTAATAAACCAAATGATTTTATGTAACTTACTAACCTATTACCTTGAGATGATTGTTATCAACATCATTTATGTCAAGCATTTGTTGGATCATTAATTACTGACAATTTGAAAATCAAACAATGTTAGTAAGGTTTTAATATTTTATGTTTGGTAAAATTGAGTCAATTTTACTGTACGCATTAATTTCTTAATGAAATGCCTACAGACCTACATGTTGTCAAATGGTTTTCTGAGCATGTTGTCGGTGGTGTTGTAGATTTATCTTTACTGTGTTAACCCATTTTCTTGTTAAAGACTTAATAAACTGTTTGATACTAGGTCATTGTTTGCTGGTTATTTGTTGAGGCATTAGCATATAGTCATAATATATCAATATGATACATTGTTTCTCTTTACTCAACAAGCTATATTTTTTAACTCTGTTTTGAAAACCTGTCAGGCCTAGCAAACAAAATTTTCAGTTGAAGAAGTTTAAAAGTGTTTAATAAAAGCAAAATTTGCGTTGTTCCATCTTCCATTTCCTGTGACAAATTTATGCTGAATAACTATGTACTGCAATGTTATTTTCAGGGTCGTACTTTTGTGGAGTTGTGCAAACCATCCCAAACTGTAGCTCGAGTCAGAGCTAATCTTTTACATCGCCTTTATGAAATTGGACATGCAAACCACCAGTTTCGGTAAGATGGAATGCCATGCTTTACCGTAAACCTTTTGAAAATTGCAAGAAAACAGTTGATGTGTTAACATTGCTTCATTTGAAAATTTCTACCAAAGATTGTAGACTCTAGGCAAGGTCAATGCTACTGCATAAACCTCCATTTTACAGATTGCGATACAAAGGCATTTACTTACGTGATGCTTATACTTTGGAAGAATACAAGCTTTTGAACAATGCAGTTATCCAAATGATTCCTCTGAATGACGTCTCAGAGGTAAAACGTTATTAGTATTAATGAAGTTCCTACCTAGTTCTCCATCCTCTTTTTAACTGCTTGTTTTTCTACTTCAGTGGAACAAAGACATGCGCTTTCATCAGTCATTTTTATCTGAAAAATCTCATGAGGTGGAAGATATTGTTCAAGTTGCTTTGAAGTCGGAGATCAAAATGCTTGATCAGCGGGAAAAAGTCCTTAATGCCTACAAGGTGACTAGGATTAATTTTGTTTTAACTGTTGAAACCTGATCTTCTTCCGGCAAAGGTTGTTTATTCAATGACTGCAATTTTTTGCGATTTACTACAAGAGCCTAACCGCCTTCTTTCACGGCCTCTCCATTTCAGATACTGGTCCTGATGCAGATAGTGGTTGTCTTTCTTGCGGTTTTCACCAACTACTGGTACTTCTTTTTTGCGTACTTCTTCTTCCTGGTCGTTTCGCTGATGTTCAGTCCCAGCTTCAGCAGAGTTGGAGGATGGGTGGGGACGAACAGCGTTAGGTAATTCCTCGAAAGAGAAAATGTCTCCTATTATTCTAACTCAAACACATGAATAGTAGCAGTCCCGTTTGTTCCCAACGTTGAATATAATGCTCAAATAGTTTAGAAATGGTTGTTGCTAGAGAAACAGGTCTGTAATTGCCAGCATCTTATATTTGTAAATAGGTGCAATAACAGTTTTCCAGCATTTTCGAACTTTGTCCTGCATCAATCGCNTGTTGAATAAACTACTGAGATGAAAGCACTCACTGGGGTCAGCATAGGTTATGTGCTGAGCCAAAATTTCATCTTTACCAGTAGTATTGCTTTAAAGAAGAATTAGGCTGTTTATCCGCACTGGTACTTCGTTAGTTTGCAAAAAAGCATACAAATTTTTGTTGATCCGACTACTTGGCTTTTACCTGGTTCTGCCGCCAGATGAAACAAAAAGTTTGTAAATTGGCGTATTTACCTTCGCTGATCACCATCGGCGTATTTACCTTCGCCAGTTTATTCGGTACATTGCAGAACGTTTATCCGGATTTTCGTGTTTTTGCAGGAGAAAAGAGTTTATGCTTGGAATGATCATACTTTGTGCGTTAATGGCTGGAGCTGGCATTGCGCTACTCTTCCTGAACGTTACTGAATTGACTGTAGGTGTTTTTTTAATTTTGTTGGATTCTCCATGAGACACAAATACTTATAACTTTTTCATATCAAGTAAAGATCACGGTTGCGTCGTTGAAGTTAGGCCAACTGCTGCTGTGGCCGCGTGGTGCTGTGTGTGCTTGCAGACGCTCTGCTTTTGATCTAGCACACTAGCCTGTGATTACTGAGAAAAACGAAGAAAGAGATTCCGAATTTGCGATATGTTCTCGTCATTGAAAACGATACGGTCTGACGACGGTCATGCAAGTAGTTTTTTCTTCGTATCAACAGAAAAAGTTCTAAAAATGTTAGAAAAGTTTGGTTGGTCTGTTTTCGGGGTTTGAGAAACATGTTTTAGCGTAACGTCCACGAAATCCTGTCAATCAATTCTGCCAGGGCCGGCAAAACTTTGCTTGCAATGTCGGACAATGATATCATCAAGTTGTTCATTGTCTTTTCCAAGTCATCATCATATCCTACCACGAGATGCATCGATGCTACGAGTAGTTGCTTCACCGAAGCTGCTAAAACACTTGACCCGTTCGACGATGGAGATTGTAACGCGTACCAAGACCGTTGTTACGAATCTTCTGTTTGGACAGGTGTGACGTTTGCTTCTTAATGCAGAAGTTTGCTATTTATAAAATATTTTACATAGTAACCTCAGCACAGATAAAAAAATTTAATGAAACTTTGATGGTCTTACAACGAAAGCATTGGTTTGCCAAAGGCAGCTAATGACGTCAGTTTGGTAGCAAAATCCTTGCTACAAATAAAATTTATGCGTTGTTGTAAAAGAACTTATTTTTTTGGTTGTTGATGTTTTCGACAGGGATTTTTCTGTTTGTTTCTAGCGGTGTACTTTTGCATGGAAATCGTCTTCATGTTTGTCACGGCAGCTGTGGCCATCTTCTTGTTGCACAACTTCAAATTTACAATTGGAGATTACATTGAAAAGTACCTCGTGCAGGTAGATATCAGTGGTTGCTTGCATTAAATTGTTCTGCCAATCTATCACATTTTAGTTTCGGTTTTTCTTCGCTGAAGAAGTCAAAATGTCGTAGTGCAGTTGACTTGGCTGCGGTGGCGTAACGACAGGTTTCAACCAGGGTGGGAAAACTTAGCCGAAGAGGCCCACTGGCCAATACTCAGAGAGAGTTGAGAAATGATGGTGAATTCGGTTGTGGAAGTCCATACTAAACTCCGTAAACACAGGAAAATACTCCGAAAAGCGCAAAAAATCAACCTACTGTAAACCAAAAGAATACGAAAAAACGAATTATAAGCTAAATACGGGCCCGGTTTTCACATTTAGCTTGCCGTTCGCACCCCTGTCCTACGTCAGTTACGCCAATGCTTGGCTGGGATCATTGCCTCGTCATATCCAGGCAGTTACCGTATTTATTCGATCGTAAGCCACGGCTTTTAAAGTTTTTTCATCATTTCGTGCGGCTTATAATCAAGGCCGGCTCACATATTTCATTTCTTTACCTTATTGAAAGGTATGGTAGATAACGCTCAGTGTTTCCTTGGCTACGTTTTCTCGACCAAACTCTCTTTTTGCATTGTACAAGTATTCTCTTCAGTATCACGTGCACGTGCGCATCCGTCACAGGACAGATTATAATGAGCAGAAGGCAGTTGTAGTGGTGTAAGCGTCATTACCACGTTTGCCAATTAAACGCGAAATGTGCTGGTACGCGAAAGTATCTCAGAGGCTTAGGTAACTTACGTTGGAGTGCGGCTTACAATCAAGGTCGGGTTACATTAATTTTTTAACACTATTTTGTGCGGCTTACGATCAAGGGCGGCTAACAATCGAATAAATACGGTAGTTTGAAACACACGATGACATCACCTAGTTATCAGTTGTGACGTTCAAATGACGACTTGCTGTGATTGCCATATCTGGAAAAAAAACAACTTTCTGTGGTAGCAAAACGTCTTGAGATCAAACGAATAAATGTGTGATTGTGTAACATTGTACGGGTTTTTTCGCTTTTGACTATTTGCGAAGAAGTCATAACATATGTTGAAATTTGATTAGACATGTGCAAGAAACACATGCGGTTTCACTCGGTTGTTTGGATCGTCGGTTTTGTTATGCAGTTTTTCATTTCCGTTATCAAAGTATGTTTTTCTACCGACTGATGCTCAGAAACGAGCTCTAGAAAAACCAAAAAGTTCGGAGCTGCGTTGTAAACCTTCTAGTTCTGCTGAATAAAAAGGAAAATTTAGCTTTGATAGCTGAAAGGAAAATTCTGTGAATGTTACTTCGCTAACTTTTAGCAACTTGTTGCTTGTTTTTACACAAAACTTTCGGCGCCGGTTTTCAAAAATGATAAACCAAGAGCGTACGCAAAGGGGGTTGGGGTTAAACCCCCACCTTGGGCTTGATATTTTGCAAAAACTTTATAACCTGCCCAAAGGAGATTAATTATTTTCGCATACTTTTTGCTTGTTAATTTGTCGACTTAATGCAAATACCACGGAATAAATTTGCATGCAAATTTCAAGGAACATTGTAAATGAGCCAAAAAGGAATAATTATTTTTTGGTGGAAATTCGGTTATCCTTTGCGTCCAGAAACCACCTCACCACTTTTTGCAGACGCTCCGTCCACTACGCATGTTTAAGATTGTGTTCCGCGACAGTTCACTTCATCCAAAACAGGGGTGTGCAACCTTTTGCTATTGCCGGCCGCATAACTTTTATTTATATGCAGTACGGCCGCCAGTGAGTTCGAGTTTTATTTATGAGATACGTTTAAGTAAAGAATAGGTTTTCATTCTATAACTCTTTGTGAGATCACCATCGCGTATTATTCTATAAACTCTCTTTGACATCACCATCCAGATTGTTACGCATTGTGTCGGCTGATTTTCTTGCCTTGCGTTTGTTTTGCTTCAGTATACGCCAGCACGGCCTCCAAATCCATATTTCAAATTACATATGGACGGCCGCAGATTTCATTACGAAGGCCGCATGCGGTCGTACGACCGCAGGTTGTGCACCGTTGATCCAAAACATTTGTCTTTATTTTGTTTGCTATGGCTGATCAGCGCAAGCGTTGACCGCATTGGCTACATTACCGATTTCTGTAGCATGATAGAACTGTTGAACAAGCTCATAAACAGTAATTGTTAACACACAAGCATTAAGGCATTTGATAATATCTTAGCAGGGAAAAAGGAATACTAAAATATTGCTGGACTTCTATGCATGACAAAAAATCGAAAGTTCTCTTGCGTACCATATGCGCATTCTCAATTCTTGTGCAGTTGAACAAGATTCGATCTTGCAAACTGGGGTGTACTCCAGCCAGTCCAGTCGCAAACTTTCTATGCTCGACTGCTCGTATTCGACAAGACATTAGCGCAGCCTCATTTTGTAGTTGTAAATTGACGCAATGATGAGTGTGTATTACTCCGCTGTTTTAATACGCAGCCTAATATTTCTGCAGTTATGAACTGCTGTGTCGGAGCGTTGAGTTTATTTTCCTCCGACATCCTAACTTGGAGCGCTGATACTTTACATTCAGTGCAATGACACATAAAATAAGGGGAGTGCGTGTAAAAGAATATGCATATTATGTCAAATAATTTCGCCAAAACGCAGGTTTGGAAACAGGAATATGACATTGTGACGTCACAAACAACGCACACCAAATACCAGTGTCTTCCCTATGCCACTGAATGAACCCACCCCATAAAAATTTTCTGCGTACGCCACTGTGATAACCTATTTAGTTTTTGAATACTTCAGCAGTTTTTGACGCAAAAGGTTGAATTTATGGATTAACCGTGAATTGGATTTGTGAATTAACCGTAGATGAAACGTACGCTCTTGGCAGTGTACAGCTGATGTGTCCATTTTGTACATTTGCAGCTATCTTGGGTAACTGCTCTTTTAAAGGTGTTTTGGTTTGTAATGACCAATGAAGAAGCACACCAACGACAATTTTCTACCTTTGTTTATCAGTTTCAGGAGATATTGCCTTCGAGCCGTAGCACCTCATGTATTTTGTTTATTGTTCAAACTTCTGCACGCGTTTTCGTATTTGTTTCAATTGGATTCCGGGTGGCAGATTTTATTAAAAGCCACCTTCCTCCTCGCCCGCGTCAAGTTGCTTGTTATCCGCTCTTTGCGGCAATCTCGATTCTTGATTCGCTTCTCCACTTTATGCTAACTCCATCCAGACGAGAGAACTCCTTCAGATTCTGGCTGCAGCTCGAGGTGGATCTGTAAATCAGAAAAGAAATGCAGCTTTCGAGATGGCAACCATGGCAGCATCTGCTGATGACAACAAGTTCCAGATTGTTATGGAGGGAGGGTAAGTGTCACCCATCATCTGGTGGGGTATCTCTTTGGAATCGTTGCCTTCAACGCATTCTTCACAACCTTAAATTTTCTACACAACGAAGTGTAGTTTATTCTATACGCTAAATATAGTTCCTGAAACATAATGTGATTAATTGCATCGGATTAGCGCAGAGGTAATAGGAACCTTGCCTCTGCTTTCTGTTACAACCCTGGTCTATTGCAGCGTCAAACACGAGACGCTTTGCATTAGGAGAGAGCAGATCCATCAGTGCAGAAATCATATTCTGAAATTAACGATTTTTATACAAGGTAAAACATTTAGCATTCAAAAGAGCCTAAATAAAAGTTTACCTTGTCGCTTTTCTTCGTAAGGACTTAATTCTTTCAAACACTTTTATTGCTTCAAACTTTTTAACCACTCCGTAGCTTTCGCTTGTAATCCTTGTTTTGATAGGGAACTTGGTTTGAAAGTACTGCTTCAAAATGTATGTCTGTTTCATGGCAGACCAGACCAGTGACGGAGTGTCGAGACTCGTGTTATAAAATATTTGAAACCTTGATCGGAATAATTTGCATGCCTCTGTGTGCCATTGTGCATCCCCATCCGACTTTTTTTTTTACTTTTTTCTATTAGCTGTTTACCTCAAAATTTGATGTTAGAATGCCTTCATTTTTCACCCACTGCTGAATCCCTGTATGATGATGAGTAAAGGGCATTGTAGTTGGGGCGTTGTTAAAGTGTTTTGCTCCTCTCAGTGTTGATTGTATGCTCGCACCTATTCTGTAATGCAGTGATTTTCAACCGTTTTCATGCAGAGACCCATTTTGCAACCCAATTTAACCTAACGACCCTTTCCGAAAACTTCCAGTCAGGCATATGAAATGCAGTTGTGTTCACACAATAGAAAATCACAATGACTAAAAAATAACGCACGATATCACTATGTTGAACAAAGACTCATTTATTAAATTCATGCACATGGCAACGTCAGTGAGAGATTGACCCCGCCGTATGTGCAACAAATTACTCCACAGCACAATGCACAACTCGTTGGAAACTAGAATAACTCCAAGTTAGCTACCGCAATCAGATATCAAATTTACAACACAGCACATTCTCACGTCGCAAAGCTATTCGTGCGTTGCCAAACGCAACAGTACTGTAATGGTCATAATCATGCTCAAAGCTTTGTAATGGTCATAATCACACTTAAAGCAATATCATTTTTGCCTGGCGATCCTATTATTTTGGCTACAACAAAAATGGTTCCATAAACTATAAAATATAGAAGTAATTATGAATAATTTTATTAGAAGCTCTCTCGACCCCTAGAAAAAAGGCAAACGATCCCCAAGGGAGTCGCAACCCACAGGTTAAAAACCACTGCTGCTATGCGCTATGGCTAGCCATTTTTGTGCCCTTGTGTTATTCGGATGCGCTTGTGATATGGACCATGAATCTGCGACAAAATACATAAGTAAATAATAAATAATTTCAGTTTAAGTGAAACTCAATATGGATATCGATCTAATGACATTAGTCATCACGCGCGTAGAAGTCCGAAGTTAACTAATACCTGGATATGGGCACGGATTCCAAATACAGAGATTTTATCTTGCTCGCTAGCACGACAAATGGAGGCTGGTTCCACCTATCAACCGACAAGTTTCCTCGTCTCGGTCTCTTTTCAGACAAAAAATTAGTCTCGAAGTTTGAACCGATTCTCAGTGTCTGAGGTTAAGGTCTCGAGTACATGTCACTCAATCAAACAAATGGTTTTAATTCCAAGCTCAAGATAGAAATATATTTCAGTGCAGCTTTAATTAGTAACTTGTCATTCGCCTTCAGTTCTTCGATTATGATGCAGCTTCGAAAGAGCCAGTTTGGGTAAACTGTGTCAGGTGATAAAATCGACTTCAAACAAAGCGTATACGTTGATAACCGAAAGCGTCATGGCGCAAAAGAAGTGCAGTGGTAAAATAAAGTCTGCAGTACAGGCGTTTTAATTTCAACTGCCGATAATTCATTTCAACGTGACGGGTAAAACAACGTTTATAGTGGGCCCAACAAACAAATAATTGTTATATTTTCTTTCGTTTTCTCCTCCGAATGGTGCAAGTCTGTGAGATTTCGGCGGGTCGAAAACTTTGACAGGTGGTAGTTTACCCACTCTTGTTCTGGAATTATTTGCTGATGATTTCCTGGCAGTATCGCAGTCAGCCAAAAATGTGGGAGGGGCTAAAAAAATTGGGGCGCCAAAACACTTGATTGTAGACAAATAACACTATTTTGTTTGGAATACCTCTCAAAAGAACAAAATGACCATATGTTTTAAAAATTAGGGGGCGCCATGCCCCCTAGGCCCACCTGGCTACGCCTATGTTTCATGGCCGTATGACGTCATACTTTGACGCGTGCGTCGTTGTCACAAACCTGTGCAGTGTTTTTGGAGCTCAGTGTGCGACAAATGTGAGAATTTCTGGCCCGAAGGTTTTTGTTCCGTGTTGGTCAGCTTTATGGGGTGCTGGTCAGTTACAGCTGCCGCGCCGTGCAGCGGTGCGACACGCTAAGCTAGAAACAGCACTGGGCTGACGCGGATAAATCCGTGAAGCAATCGGATTAATTGCTGTCTCTCTCGAGCAAACAAGCTTCAGGTTGTTGTCAAACACTAAGTCGAACTACGAGGTTATATTTTTCTCTGGTGCGTCCGTGTGTTTTCTGGTAACCAGCGTTTATTGTGTAGCGCGGCGCGTTCAACCATTAAAAGCACCTCTCAACCCGACATGGCCACAGTTCCATTGTTTGCGCTGCCTTGGTGATGGGACTGCTTGGCTCAATATTTACGCCTTGTTTTTGACTACAGTCGATGAAACGCGCTGCTCTTTTCCACTGCGAGACGTTCAACTCGGTATTGTTTTCCGTTAAGTTTATGACTAAAGAAGCAAGGATTGAGTTCTTTGAAAACTGTCTGCCTCTGCCCATAGTGGTACATTGCAATACAGTTTTGAAACCACCATAAGTGTGTTATGAGAATATAAAAACAATTGGCGTTTTCAAACTCTGTTCAATGCAATTTTGCATTTGCTTAATTGAATAGTGACAAGTCCTTTGTTCCCAGCCCTAGCATCCGATGTTTTAAATGGTTTGATATCAAACACATTACTTGGAGTTGACGCTACGAGTGATCTGTTATACAGGTCAGTTAAACGTTATTTTGGCGGATTTGTTCTTCAGAAAGTTGTTCACCAGTTGCGGTTCAAATCAGGTCGCGCTTTCGAACCAAACAAGACGTTGATAAAATCGTAACGTATCGAAAAAAACGAATATAGTTTTATAGAAGTGTCACATTGCATTTGCGAAAAGTAACGCATGCGTCTCCACCAAACGCTACAGCGGTCGTCACCAAACGCTACAGCGGTTGGGCGAACCGGACCGTGCAAAAAAGAACAAAATCAACCACGGGTGGAGCACCTATTTGCTATATCGGACCGCATGAATTGTGGAATATCACTGGTGGGCCGCATAAATTAATTTATCTTAAAATTCTACTTTAATGTTTCAAAGGAAAATAGGAGAGAAAACTACGTCAAGGACCGAGAGAGACTGACTTACTGTCTACATGTCTGCTTATCATGGAATTTCGTTTTGTCGAGGTGTTGTGTTGTAACTTGGGAAACATAATTCTGATGCGGGCCATTTCAAATGTTCTCGCGGCAGGCAGGTTTCCCACCCCTGAAATAAACCAACAGCAAACACACGCAGAAACGAAAAAAACAAAATTTTGAAATTGCAAAACAGCCCCGTCAATGTTTTGCATCAGACCACACTCCCCGTGAAATGCAAAACTCCGGTTACTGCTGACACCGGGAGTCTTGGCAGAATCAATCCATTGGCACTACTGTAGAAAGATGTCAACTGTACTTTGTTTTGAATAAATGCAATGAACACTCTTGATTTACTGCTTGTCGATTCCTAAATTTGTCGATATCTGACACAAGCACGCAATTTTATGTACACTATTCAGGTAACAGTGAGTTTTAAACATAAGATTCCAAAGTGTGGAATTGTTACTAGCGATGATTAAGATATTTAGTCTTTGTCACATTCACGCTTCAAAAATGCATAATTTGTTTACTTCAGGTGCAGACCAACATATATTGTGAAGTTGTGTTACAAGCAGGGGCGTAACGAGGGGGGCAAGGGGGGCGCAATTCCCCGGGCGCCGAGTCACTACGGGGGCGCCGAAAAGTCCCAACGATGTCACAAGTACTTTCTTCAGTACAGTACATTTGCTTCTGAAAGACCTCAGTTTCGAACATGGGGGTGCCAAACTTGCTTCTTGGCCCGGGCGGCACCTAACCTCGTAACGCCCCTGGTTGCAAGTGAAAGAAATTTTTGCAAAAGAAACTTTCGTTGTGGTATTAGCTTGGGCGTCTTGTGCGTTGTGCTTTCGTGAGGTANGACCGNTTGCTGTTTCGTCAGTAGCGCCAAACAACACTGCAAGTTAAGTGCGTTCATCCTGCGACATTTAGTGCGCGAGGGGAAGCAGGTTATTGTGATTGCACAGCTTTTCGACTGCAGTACACGCTTTTATCTGTATGTTAGTTTGGAAGTTCTTATCACGCTCGCTCTGAGTTCCGATACCACAACCCAAGAATATGCGACGGAAGCGATCGCGGAATGCCTGACCGTGCCTACAATACAAGATCAGTTTGTTTCAATCGGTGGTAAGTGTTTGTCGCAGATCCATAGCTTTTTAACGAGCAATTCATTTATTCATTGGCTGGTTTGTCCGAGATAATTGTCGAAGTCCCTCTTTGCCAACAATGGCTTGTTTCAACAGCATATAAATGAAATGGAGAATGTGGCTGAACACACTTGGTACATTTAACAGCTTGTTGTTCAAAAAGTACTTTGGTTGAATGCTTGCTTTTCCGCTTTGCTTTACCACTTTGCTTTTGAATTTTTTTGCTAGGATTTGAGGGATAAGAGTTACATAGAAGTTTTGTCATTGTACAGAGCGATTTTACTATGTTACCTCACTTCACTTCAAAATTAAAAATATTCCGGAATTGAGCTAATTAAAAAAATGCTGTTGTTTCATTTTTTTCTATTTTTTAAAGGAATGAAGACTCTAACTGCTCTGTTGCACGTGAAGAACCCTAGAACTGTCAGGGAAGCCATAACTGCCGTGTCTTACATCGTCTCTGATTCAGATGACAACAAACCTGCTGTCATCGCAGAACACGGGTATAGTTTCTTTCACATTACGTGCACCATCTGAAATTAGTTATTTTATGACAATAATTGGAGCTTGCGAAATGTTCCTATGGACACCGCCTCCGTTGAAACTATTCCTTGCTTTTCCAATTTTAGAGGCATTGTCGTAATCAACTCGTGTTGATCTTTTTGATTTTTTCAGATTCGACGATATCGCGCACGCATGCAAAACTGCAAATGCTGGAAACAGAAAACTTCTTTCCTCGATTTTTCTGGAACTGGCATATTTCGACGAAACCAGGCACGTCTTGTGGCTTCGTTTCCACACTTGCTCGCGGTTGATTTCTTGCAACCAAAACATTTATTTTCATACATGCTTGTTTGCGTGAAACACAAAGTTGTCGCTTGTGGTGGCTAATTCAACCGGTTGTCATTCGTGAGCGCGGAATGTATTGGTGTTTTTAGGATGTTTAATGTGCGTAAGATATTAAAGTTAGTCGTGGTAATAAACTACATTTCCACAGCAACAACGCGCCTATTCAACGTTAAATATAATTGCGAGATGTAACTGAATATAAACGCAGGTATCACGAAAGTAACGAAAATATTGAGATGTGTTCAGTAGAACTTGATGAGGATTGAGTCGAAACAGACGTTTACGACTTTGTCAAAAACAAATACCTCACTCAGGAGCGTTTGGCGTGACGTAAAAGTTTTTTTACTGCCGTGCATGACTGCTTCCGGTATCAGGTAGATTGTGACGTAACAGCGAAGGAACTACGAGATTTGTACATCGTTGTTTTCAAATTTGCGAGCAATTGTTCAAGTTGCATACAACAACTTTAAGCGGACAGAGCTTTTGGAAATTCAAAACAATGTTCCATTTTGTTAAACAAGCAGTCTTGTTCATCGCGTCTTAATCAACGGCCTGAACACTAAACGCGAAAAAAAAACATTCAGAGTTCAATTTGACAAAGACATGATTTCTTCACTTACAGGAATCGCTTTTGCTATGTTTTTCTTTTTTCTGCCACACGACAGCGCTTCACTTAACGTATGCTGATTGCCGCAGAGCGACAATGTCGTCGAGGAACACACCTGCCGAAGCTCTCGTTCATCTGCTCAAGCGAAGCTGTTCTGGGAGTGATGGCCTGAGCGACCTGGACGCCGAGTGCATCACCCTCGTGCTGCAGACCCTTGAGCTGCTGGTCATCGAGAGCCCTACTCTTGTTGTTGGGCAGGTGAGTGCCGTTGCACGCTTTGCGGCAGCGGTTTATTGCTTTGCAACGTTTGCTCTCTCGACCAATCGCTTTCATCATGTCCCATAACGTAAGCACAGTGCATGCACGTGACTTGCATAAATCACTTTCGTTTGTCACAAACCGGGGCGTGGCGTCCAAGTGTTTGTATGAACGACGTCGCTCTTGTGTAGGGGCGGATCCAGCCAGTAAGTTTAGGGGGAATGATTTCAGTAATATTTGGTAGTCAAGCCTAATTACGGGTTCACTACTGTAAGAAAGATGAAGCAAACTTCACAACAATGCTGTGACAAAACAATGGACGGCAAAATGGCCTTGTTCGTGAATGCTGTTTTCCGAATTGTACAAAATCATGGTGAATAAAGTTACTTTCGTAGGTTTTAGGGGGGGGCGATCGCCCCCCTTGGCTCCGCCCTTGTCCTCGTAGCAAAAGCAGTCGCGTGTTTTGCGCCACGGTTCCATTTTAGTTTTTTCCTTGCTGGAAACTGTAGTATTCGTCAAAAAATCTTCACGAAGTGAGCACTGGCTGAGTTTTTACCTGAAACGACTTGGCGGTGTCTCTAGCAAACCTCAAAATAGACAACTGTTTTGCATGGTTTGCATCCATAATAACGTAACGGCGATAAATTGTTTATAAGGCTGCTGCGCAATGCAACCACGCTCCGTTATAGATGATGTATCCTGTTCTCCACTGCCGTGTGCAACTTCACCTGGCACGGAATGTGTGATGCGTTAATTCAATTGAGTATTCCCAGAAACAGCATCATGGTGCCCGCGAAGCTTTCCATTCACTGCTCGTACCAAGGCAATCCGCACCTGTAGTGTCCGTATATTGATATCAGCAAACAAGTCACCGGTTTGCTTTTGGATGTTTTTAGGAAGAGATGCTGTCTTACTTGCTGATTATTCCTTCCAAGACCGTGGACAAAAAAATCCAGCTCCTCGCCACAAACCTTCTCCTTTATTTTACGCAAACGCCCGAGGTGAGATTTTATCTGCTTCTACTTGCTCTATTGTTTTGTTCTGACGCGGGGACCAAATGACCAGAATCACAGCTCACTGTCTGTTAAATCTTATTCCTGCGCCATGTCATCGAACAGGAAATGCTTCGATTTGATTAACTTCGACGCGGTATGAAAAGGTTTTCTGCGCATCACGATGTCATTATCCACTACACTAGGGGTTGCCAAGTTTTTGTTAACCATGTACCCCTTCAGAATTCCGACAGATGAGCATGTCACCCCTGAAATCTCGTACCACGAAAAATTTTATCATGATTATTAATATATATATTTAACAATGAGCATATAATGATTTTTGAAAATAATATTCACTGATATATGTATAAATATTTCGAAATAAATATTATGTAAACATATCTTTCTCTTCTATTGCTAATCTTAAATGCACCCTTTCGGATAGGCAAATGTACCCCTGGGGGTACATGTACTCCGGGTTGGGAACCTCTGCACTGCACTATAATATGTTAAATCACTCTCCAAATCTTGATCTACCGCCTTCATTGCGAGGTATATCTGCGTTTTAGGTGTTTATGTTTTCGATGAAGGTGTGTCTGCTTGTCGGCCAGTACATGCGCAGGGACGTTTTCTACAAATTCCCGAAAACTGTCTATTGATTCAGGCGTGCGAGCTCCTCTGCTCGGCTCCCGACTTGACAGACAGCTTCCTTTACTTCGCGCATTCAAACGACAGCGAGCAGCTGAAGGTCTTGGCGAACATCGCAATGCGTGTTACTGAGCCGTTCCAGTTCCGGTGAGGCGAGCTTGTTTTTTTCTTCTTATTTGTTCTTCATTTCACTTTGAAGTTGGTGAAATCCTGCAGAAGTCAGATATTTTCTAAAGGTTTGTGCTTAAAACAAATTAAGCGTAAAATCAAGCCAATTGTTTAAAATCCATTACAAATTTGACTATCTTTTTTTTACACGTAACGGCTGTAAGTCTATTTCCATTGTAATTGTCCTCTAAGTAAGTGTCGTCTGTGTCACAATGAAAAGTGAAAACGCACTTACACCATTGGCAAATGGTTGCAGTTGGGTAATGTGCAGTACACGAAGACACGATGCTTTTGTTTAGCCTGATGATAAAGTTCAAGAAAAATTGAACAGTTTGCAGTTGGCACTTGATTTTGAAAGGATTGTGACGCCATGGTAATTGCGTGGCGTATTATGTTAGAAAAAAACACTGCCCTTCACTGAACTAAGTATTCTGCATTAATCAAAAGAATATTAAATTTCGCGATGAGGGAGTTTCGTTGCGTTAACACAGAATACAACTTTTCTTTCTGATTGCTGCTTGAGAGGGCAATCAACAATTGCTGGTTTCGTCTTGATTTGTTTTAGGCGTTTCCTTGTTACTGTTTGGACTGCTTTTAAGAAAATGGGCGGGCTGGACTGGTTTCTATTGTAGTGGCCGATTACGTGCAAATGAGATGCACACGGCGTGAAGTCCTACGTATTGTTTGCTTTTATTTTCTCATTGTTCTTTTAATCGGTCAGCTATCGCCTTTGCTTGTGGCAACTAAAACCGTTTGTTGCAAAGTGCTATATCGAGTGAGTTGATGTGATTTGAAATGGTTTGCAGAGAAAAGCTCATTGACGATGGCTTCCAAGAGTTCGCAAGCTACCTTCAGAATGCCAGCTCTGACAGAGAGACATGGAACCTCGCTGATCAGGCCATTTCGAACTTGCGGGTTTGTAGCAAGCGTTGAATAACTCGTTAGGAAATGGACGCAGCCGTGCAACGTTTTTTGCGTTACAGTCACCAAAAACAGCAGCGCTGTTGCTACGAATCATTGCATCAAGGGTCTGTTGACTGTGTTGCGATCGGAAAAGCCCGAGCGGCATGTGCGCAAAGCTTCGCACTGTGGCAGCAAGCAACAATAGAGATCACACGCCGCGATCACTCTATTATTGCTTGATCGCGCCACGCATATACAGTGTTTTTCTTCGCGCACATTCCGTTCGTGGTGAACCGCGCATTCCAGCGCAACGCCAGCGGAGTGATTGCAACAATTGACATTTGAATGCAAACGAAAATTTGCTCTTTTGCCGTAACAGATTCTACGTGTTTTGTAGATTAACTATCACACCGACGACAGCCCGTTTCAGTTGTCTAAAAAATAAGAGTGCGTTTTTATGCGTGACCTGCTGCATTTACTTATCCACGCATTTTTCGCATAGAGCAAAGAAGACAACAGCGAAGTGAGGAAAGCTCCACTCCGCCCAGCCAGCTCTGCTTCTTCATCATCGAGCAGATTTTCGGACCACAGTCAGAGAGCGGGGTCAAACAACGCGGAGAACTTGTCATAAGCATCGCATTGAAGTTTTAATTTAAAAGTGACGTACTTTCGATTATGTTTTCAGCAATTTTAGACTTTGCAATTATGTCACATTTGAAACGTGTAGGTTTGTATGTGTGTACTTCAGCCTGCAATACTAAGCGTTGTGGCTGGTTTTGAAATTGGTTCGTCTTGCGTTTCTGTAAATAATTCATTGAAAATTGGTTGTGCCAGTAAGTTGTAAGAAAACTAAAGCCTTTTCGAGAAACTTTGTTTGTGGCAGTGCGAACGCTTTAAATGTTCAATCTGATTTAAGATTTTGCGAAGACCTGCGGCACATGGTCTTCACAAAACGAAGTAAGTGCCATGGCGTTTCTTTCATACAAGCGTACAGTAACAGGAAAGCGTCAGGTTGGTTGATTCCAGTAAGTTTAATTCCCTAACGTGGCCAAAACCAACACGTCGGCTGCAATGTAAGTTTTTTAATTCCCTAATATGGTGACTTACACAGCTCTACTGTGCACTTGCTGACGATGCTAACGTCATTCCACGACGTGTTGGTTTCGGCCACGTTGAAAGTTTCGCCGCTCTGTATTTTTTCAAGTGAAGTACAGGCTGCGCAGATGATTGTATGAATGTGAAACGTTTTTGATGTTTTGTTCGCTTGTCCATTTTCTTCGGTCGCAACAAGCGATGTTACGTGACCGGAAAAATATTTGGTCAGAGACGGAAATTCAATCTTACCAAGCCATTTTCTCGTGAACTGGTTTTTTTTTGGGGAAGTACGAGGCCTATTCCTGTGCATTCAGAAACGCCTCGTTTAGCTTCGTTATATTTGCTATTTAGTGGTTTTGCAAACATGCTATACAGATTGTCAGGAGCGTGTAGATACCACTGTGGCATGCACTATTTTTGCACTAAGTTATTTTCAATTTCAAGTATTTTTAATTTATACGCGAGGGAGTTCCGGGGGTCTCGTAATATTCCATTACTTGGCCCCGTTCTGCCTTCCAAATGTAAAAGCCTTGTTTTTTGTTTATATTTTTCCCCAGTACATTTGCACAAGTAGAGCGTTAGGATGTGAATTCGTATTGTGCTTTTAAGTATTTGTAGACCCTTTGTTTCTGTTTAAAGCTACCAACTACATAGACCGCGCATTAAGTGTTGTGTTAAAGCAACACGATTCACAATAATGTACATAAACTCAGTCGTGAAATCTTATTCACACAGATCAGTGGTTCCCAACCGGGGTGCCGCGGAACCCTGGGGTGCCATTTACAGTGCCCAGGGGTCCTGCGGGCTAACACGTTTTTTTACCATATCATTAAAAATACATTTTCAAACTGTCATCAAACCTCAAAGCAAGTTGCTATGGGTTCGGCATTATGGGTG
>JGI24159J19872_10000584_pt1 | contig 33872 bp, 25 predicted proteins | sample Ectturendosymbi4_FD_19872 | JGI IMG/M metagenome (IMG submission 19872) | reverse complement strand
TCACACACGTCAATTCCTGACAAACTATGACTCTCTACCATGCGAATTAGCTGCAAGTTACGAAAGGCCGAAAATTAACTAGCTTGTTATTTTTCTCATAATAAAGATGAAAATCGGAAACGTCAACCATATCATGCATGTCAGAGGCACGTCGCGATGTTGAGCATACACATATAAGAAGGCAAAAGGAGAAAATCATCACCACGAATGCTTAGCTGTTGTGACTGCTGGTCACAAATATAAATATACTTTAACCTCGCCGTGTAGCCCTCCGTGACAGTAATATTTACCGCATNTGCAGTTNGGGAAAGCGAAAGACATAAATATTAGATGCAGGTTCAAGCTGAATTATTTCAAAAAATCTAGAACTTGCAAAAGTAACTCATGAAAGTGCGATTGATGCCTAACTGAACTCTTTTGCTCAAACTTTATTTTAGTAATTAACGTAAGCAAAGCATGCAAAGTATTTAGTATAAGCATTTCTTCCTTGAACACTGACATTTTTGACATCATCGTATTTAACTACCCAAAGCCTAGTTTCTTCTTCCTTCACTGCATATTTCCAAAGGAAGAATTGTTCCAATTAGAAGATCAGTGTCTAAGCCTTCTTGATAAACGGATTTGACGAAATACCGTTGAATACAGTATGCTAAGTTACAGATTTTAATAGGCGCATGTGCAGTGGCGTATCTACTAACTAGAGCTTTGAGCCAGGGTGCGAAACTTAGCTGAAGCGGGCCACTGCCGAACACTCAGAAATATGTTGCGATATGATAGTGAAAGCGGATGCGCATGTCCATACTAAAACCCGAAATCACTGAAAAATACTCCGAAAAACGTAACAAGGCAAAAACCTATTCAAAACCAAAACAATAGTCAATACAGAAATATAAGCTAAATGGAGGCCCGGGTTTTACATTTAGCTTTTCAGGCGGGCGTTTCGCACCCCTGCCCCACGTCAAATACGCCACTGCGTATATGGCTAAAAAGTCAAAGTCGAGAGTGTATGAGCGCTGATATGCTTTGCCCGAAGTAACAATTGATATTTCCAGTGTTTTTATGAACCTTTTGCGTTGCATATCCTGTCTATCGAAATAATGACAGTTAAAACCTTGTGACACATACACTTAAGGTTTTGAAAATTCAAACATTTTGATGATTTACCTGGATTTGTTCCCGTAACGTTCTGTGTGTTAATTTTGTTTGGAGGATGAGAGGCAAGCTTGAAAACCCCTCAAGACATGCAACCGCTAAAATTCAAAATTGTTTTTTCATATGACTGATTGCTTGCATTAACCGTAGAAGGTTTTAATTGCAGCTTAATTTTTTCAGCTTTAACTTTGATCCGACTGTACCTTACTCATTCTGGGAAATCATGGTTGGAATGGGACTCACTTGGTGTGGAGGAGTGTGTATCGATCAGTCAGTCAACCAGAGATACCTTGCTTGTAGATCTGTGAAAGATGCCCGGATGTAGGTGGTTGCTGTTACAAGTCAGTTGATTATAAATAGTAACTTGTTAAGAACAGAAACCTGAGGTTTACTTTGTTTAAATTTTGCCTTGGTTTACTGGAAGTTCATGGCGGCATGTACTAACCATTCCCGGTCTCTTAGTTATTCTTGATTCTATAATGACATAGTGTTATATAAGCATTTAGAAACTTCTTAGCATACGTTACTAAAAATTTTCTGCTCCCTGTTGCAAATATTTCAGTCGTACAATAGCATACAATCTTCACGATTTTAATGGCACAGTTTTAATGCAAATTGAAAAAAGTACAGAAATTTTTTTTTTAATTTTGCCAATGATTTGGCAGTCATAAAATTTATATTTCAGTTGAAATAAAGTGAGTTCTATGTGTGATGTTTACTTCAAACCGATATTTTTGAATATATACGAAGATGAAGAGTAAGCTGAATGATTTATTTTTCAGAGCTGCTCTGGTGTCATACATACCGACGTTCACCTTCCTTTCACTGTCGGTAGTGACAGGATTGGCCATGTATGCTTATTTTGAAGGATGTGACCCAATCCAAGCAGGAATAATCGATAGAGCAGACCAGATGATTCCTTTTTTAGTGGCCAGAGTTTTCCGGGACGTGCCCGGAATGGCAGGCTTATTAGTTTCAGCTGCTGTAAGCGGAACATTGAGGTATTTTTAATTTTTAGGTCTGTTTGCTAATTTCACTGCATTCAATTTCTCATTCAAAACAAGAATATCAGCGCATCGCAGACTTATTGTACACCACAAACTAGCAGTGTTTGTCGTTCTAATTTCTAAATCATTTTTGTGGACGCGGGGAAACGGAACATATGTTGTTTAATAGTAGGACACAATTGCAGTTCTAACGAATGAAAGTAACAGTATTATTCTGTTAAATGAAACGATATTGTAAATATACGCAGCCGTTTGTCTCTACCATTAACACACTGACCTTGATTGTCATTTATTTGAAACGGACCTAATGCATTCACAAACCGCTTTCATGATTTGAGCTGTTTGATATACACAAGGTTAATAAGGCCTGAAAAGAGTCTTTTATGGTTTGGTTTGAAAGGAAACTGTAACATTTCTGAAAGGACGTGCAAATTACGATGCTGCATTTGCAAAGGAAGATGGACCTTTTAATTTCAAACTGGTTCTTAGCGTATCCCAAGCGTTAGTGCCGTGTGGTTTGGTGTGGTGGGCCGCATGATATAACTATCACAACTTTGATTGATGGTTTCTGGCTTTTCGAGAAATAATCGTACAAAAAGTATAGTAAAACACTCGGTAATCCATTGTTCAAGTATATCATGCTTAACGAAATGCAACTGTTAAATCAGTGGAAGCGAAATTGACATGCATCGTTTCGTAATATTTGCATGATTTTTCTTAACTTGAAATTTTTTCGGACCCTTGCGTTTTCGAACCACAAAAAATCGAAGACCCAACGTCAATTTGCAGTTGAAGAATCTGCATGAAACCTTAGGCTGTGCGATACAAATTTCTTGAAAGCTGTTGCGTTCGCATTTCCTATCCTACTCATTTGCTGACGAATGCTTTTTCTGACTGTTGGCTCATTGCTCAGGAAATTTTGCATTTTTATGGATTATTATTTTCGTAATTACGAAAAAGTGCGAATGCTAACGGTAAACTCGTGACTTCTACGAAGGTTTCAGATAGGAAGTACAGTTTAATACCCCGGCATTCAAGAAAAATGTTAATACTAGACATGGATGATGCAGTGCGTTTGAGAAAAATCTTTAACATCAAATAACAATTCGACACTGAAACATGATTAAAACCAGGAATTAGTCCGCAAATGAAGCTTGTTCTGCTACAGACCTTTGTCGTGAGAGCTTGTGTAATTTCTACAATATACCTCTGTATATTCGAAGAGCTCACTAAAAGGTTTAAGAAATGAAAGCATAGGCAGGTAATCCAACTGTTGCGTGTTGCAACAGTAGTTTGCCTTCGATGAAGCAAATGCAATCTTTCTTCATCTTGCTAGAGCTCGACCTAAGAATGCACGAAGTTTCTTACTGATCTAGAAGAATCAATAATTGTGATTGATCTAAAAGAATCATAAATCGCATCACATGCACTTGCCCTCTGTAAAACATATTTTTTGTAAAAGTTTTTTTGAAAATAGCCTTTGCCGAGTGACAGCCTGTGAACTTCTGATTTCAACAATGATTTCAGTTTAGTAAAAATCAACTGCTCTGTTGATTTCAGACAAGAACACGTACGCCAACGCTCTCTCGGCGAATGTGAGTTAATAGGCAAAGGCATACAAAAAATTGGCACAATTGCAAAAGCGGTTGCCGTTTCATGCGCACCGATGATAATAACCTAAATTATCCTTACTTCCAGTGCCGTTTCATCAGGAATAAACGCTATGGGAGCTTTAATTTTAGAAGATTTCATTTTGAAGAGATGGCCTAACATTAAACCATCGATGCAACTTACCGTCAGCAAGCTACTTGGTATGCTAAAGTTCAGTAACGTTTGCATGATATTTCACTTGTCTTTTTGAATCATACGTAAGTAAGCGTTCTGAGTTACTCATATTTCGTAAGCCTTACAATCAGTGGCGCCACCCGAGGTTTGAGCCAGAGGGGGGAAAACCTAGCTGAAGGGGGTCACTAGCCAATACCCAGAAAAAAAAGTTAAGAAATGATAGCATGAATCCTGATATCGTGAATGCCACTACTAACACGAAAACACCCTGAAAAAAACAAAAAAACAATAACCAGCTGAAAAGCAAAAGAATACTAAGTATCAAAATATAAGCTAAGTGGGGCCCAATTTTTGCATTTAACTTACCAAGGGGCGGATCGCCCCCCCTGCCCCCTTCCGTTACGCCACTGCTTACAATCTGAAAGTGCCCAGGGCAGTGCGTGATTTCATGAAATCTGTAAAAATTTGCAATAGCTTTGTTATCTTGTGTAGTTGCAAATGCATCCGTTAGCGGCCTTAAAAATATATTAGTCACATTCGTTTTGCCGCAATGTAAAGCAAACCTGTTCACTATTACGTAAATCTTTTCCAGTGGCTGCATTTGGACTTCTGTCAATGGGATATGCATTTTGCATCCAGTATATGGACGTAACAATCATTCAACTGGGTTTTATATTGGGTGGCAGTCTTTATGGCCCATTGATAGCCATATTCACATTGGGTTTGTTTACACCGTGGTGCAACGCAAAGGTAACTACGCGTTTCCTGATAATCATTGAAAAGGTTGAAAGATTGTATACAATGCACCAAATGGATTTTATCTGTTTAAGTCTGTGTTACTTGACAAGCGAAACAGGTCATGAAATACTGTATTTCTAAAATACTATCATCCATAACTATGATCGCTGCGACAGATGTTGCAAATTGTTAATAAAACTGGGTTGAGAGACCACCAAAATGTCATCGTTGAGTTTGACATTGTCTGGGAGGTAAATTGAATTTAGAATTTATGAACTGTTATCTTTTGTCAGTGAACTGCTTTTTGCAAATTAAATTGCTATGCTCTCTAGACTTCCTTAAAAATGCTTTCATCGTGCAAAATCTGGAAATATTTTCACGTGTCTAAATGCAAAAAGGCATGATAAAATGATTCCCATGTTAAAGCCTCTATCAATCATAGTGGCACTTGTTTTAATTCGCTTGCAGTGAAATTTTCCAGCACAGGGTAGGCAAATAGCGGTCCTCGGGCCACATGTGGTCCGCCACAGCGTTTTCAGTAGCCCGCGGAAGCATTCATGAAAATCTTCAAATCTGAAATATCCTCCAACACATCACAGTAAACGTTAGTGCTGGTGCTGAGACTAACTTGAACCAAGACTTGCTTCAATCTCCATTAGAAGGTACGGCCCTCCACTGTACGCGGCCTTCCGAAATTGGCCCAGAACCAAATGCATTGCCCACTCCTGGTCTAGTATTACATATTGAAGTTGAAAAATCGTGCAAAATGGAGTGACAGGGAGCGATAGTTGTTTTTGTGTTACAAAGCTCCATACACTTCATCACAAAAAAGTTTCGATACTCTTAGAAAAAACGATCAGATGAAATTTTATGAAATTTTGTCGAAGCACAAAATGCACAAATTTGTTACACTTTGCATTCAAACGTTAATCAGCCATGATTTCCTTGAACGTGAAGAAGTGCCATCACTATTATTTCAAAACCATATGTTCAGATTTGCAACAATTGTACCTTTTTTCGTATCAACTAGGAAACCACATATGTGTGAACAGTTGAATGACACTTCGTGCTGCGGTACTTATAAAGGTTATGTTCTACGATGGTGTTAACCATGATATGATGCTTGTGGCAGACCAATTTCCAATTGAAAATCTATGACACTAGTGTAAGTTTCTTTCACAATTTCAATGTAGATTTACTTTATAATTATATGATCAGTTATTGCTGTGCATTTCTAATTAGGCTATATGACATTTTTTATGAGTGCAATGCGCATGTTTGTAGCACGGTTGATAACATTTTTTTGTTTTTCTTCAAAAGGGGGCAATCACAGGACAAGTACTGGGCACCGTTTTCCAAAGCTGTGTGGCAGTAAATAGCCTCGTGTACGGAAAGCCTACAGAAAAATATAGTTTTTTACCAACATCCACGGTTATGTGCTTTGGGGCATCATCAGTTAACACCACAGGAACGTCAATTACTGAAGAAACGTTTTTCACCACTGTTGCAACAACCGAAGCTGTTGAAACCATTTCAGAAAGGTAAAATCCGCAGAAAAAAGCTGATGCCACATTATTTATAGTTTCAGCAAAATTGAATTATCTTCAAAAACACAGAAAAATCACGTTAGAAATAAGCAAGGTGAATGCAAACACTTGCNAATTGCGAACCATGCGTAAACATGGTGTTCTTATCTTGGACGTTTATTGTGTCATGATCAACGTTTTTCGAAACAAGGTTCAAAGAAACATTATGAAGTAGGGGTTTGGAGTACGCTCATAGTGCGACAAATTGTAATTGAAATATATAAATTTGGCAATTTTAATTTGAAAAGCAAAAATTTGGTTGCTAAGAAAAATTTGGTTGTTAAGATTACCAATTTTATGATCCCTTTTGTGTCGTCAGTGAGGTTCTGCCAAGTTGAAAGATTCTAACATATGCTAACCATTTCCCTGAAACCCACTAGCAGAAACTCTGACGATATTTGTGCGTATAGATTATCGATCCAAGACACGTTGTTTGCTCTATCGCCGCTCCACTACTCAACCCTTTCATTTATCGTAACTATGGTTGTGGCCATGACAGTATCTTTTGCGACAGGTAAGTACAAGTTTGTTATTGAGCTTAGCTTTGAAGCAGAAAGAAATTATATGTATATATGTGAGAATCAAAACATTGCAGGTTACACCATGTCAAAATAGTTTCCCTTAATCGTTCTTTTTCAGGTCCTTTCATTCACATTTACAATCTTTGACTTATTCTCAAGTTCCAACATCATGCCTACACATTAACTGACTTTCCTTTGCTTCGATATACGATGAGCTTTTGTCTGTTACCAAGCTTTTATGCAAATATTCGTGCATCGAAGTAAACGTTGCATGATTTACGTAGTGAAAGAAAGCAGCTGATAGAGTTACTGTTTTATGCAGCCGGAAAATCAATTGTAAACAATAATGCAACCAACTCGTCCATTAATAATAATAGTTTTTTTAAATCAAGGGATTAACTGCACTGATAGTACGTAGGATGGATTCAATTCCCGGTCATACCGAAGACTTACAAAATAACCGCGTGTCTCCCGGTGCAAGCAAAGATGNACGCGGCTGAGCATAGAACTTAGGAGAGTACAAAAGCTTGTGTAATAACTAGGTCCATTTCTTATGCCCTAAAACTTGAATTAATGTTTCAAAAAGTAGGACTTTATATGACCAATCAAAAATATGACTGAGCTAGAACATACAAGAGATGACAGCTCCATGGTTTGTAAAAGCCCCAATAAAACAAATGGCTCAAAAGATGAGCAAAACCTATAGTTTGGTTAGAAGCAAATTGAAAACATGCATGGACATTGGTTTATCTTTTGCGGGTAGCAAGAGCACGCATTTCTAAGCAGTGCATTACATTTCATCCAAATAACTTGGTTCACCTACGTCTTTGCCAACATATGCAGTTTGCCCAAGTGGGTTCAATTTGCAGGATGCAGCTTAGACCTAGTGATATTGCATTTTCACCTGATAACTTGAGATTGTTTCAATGGTTTCCTTGTTGAACTAGGTTGAAAATATGCAAAATATTGCTTTATGATCTAACATGGAAAATATGACTTTATAACTTTTGTTATAGACTTCGTATGGGTGCTATTTTTGTTTCAAAATGCGTTTCATAGCTTCCTGAAGCATATAAAAAATATGACTGTTGGGACCTTAAATAGCCCTAGTAACAACTAGGAGATTTGTAGACAACCCAAAATATAACAATATCAACTTCTCAGTGTCATCAAGCATATTAGCAGAAAATTCATTCACCATCATTTCAGGAACGACATTGGATTCAGTCATATGCCATTTTCAAATATGAGTAACGCTTTTGTTGACATGGTCAAAAAATTGCCGATCCTTAACTTTCTGTGAAAAAAAGGTGCACAATTCCAATACCTTCAATTATGAGACGATTTAAAATGTAATTTGTGCAACATAAAACTGCATCATACCTAACGCATTTCCAAGAATTAAATGAGGATTACATTTAGCACTATTGCCCCACATGCTGATGATATTCACAGGCGTCTAAAATCAACAGGTAAAGCGTTCTCATTTTGCATGGAAGTTATGTTGAGGTACTATACCTTTTGCCTTATTATTCAGTAAAGAACGTCTGGAAGTATTTTCGTAACGTCATCATCATACAAATATTTTCTCTCTAGGAAAAAATAATCCTGAGGAAATGGATCCAGACTTATTTGTTCCTATTTTGGACCATCCGTGCTTTCCAGAAAAAGTCCGCACTTTTTTTCGTTTCGGAGTCCCTGAAAGCGAAAGCACATCAAAGTGCGAAGAAGGAAAATTAATTGAAATAAAACAAAATCGTTTTGCGATATCTGACTGGGACAGCGAAATGGCAGTGAGAACAACGGTCATGTAGAGGAGAAAATAAAATTAAAACGACGGTCAACCATACCCGAACACATGTATTCGCTAAGGAATAAATGGATCGTACCAGTGAAGCATTTGCAAAGAAGACACCAATTGTGACCCTCATCCTTTTTACCAATCTATTGGATGCTTAGACTGGAATCTTAAATTATAAGATTGTTTTCAGTAACGTAGCGTTGCAGTGACATACTTTCAAATGCGTTTGTTCAAGAAAAATTTGTTTGAAAAGAATGACATTAAAATAAAAGATGAATTTAACTATGAAAGTTGATACCAAACATAATTGTACCGGTATTCACAACAACAAGAACAACCATAACTTGTTTCACACAATTAACAACGTGATTTCGTTGGATTTGCTAGAAAGCCCGTAAATGCTTTGGAAATATGTAAGCAGGGAGCAGAGTAAAGTATTCCATAAAAACAAACGAAATTTGTGCTGCATGTAGATTTACGATAATTTTTTCAGGCAGGAAGCATTTACAGTGTTTCCTCCTTCACTTTAAGCATGAATGGCGCTGTGAAGTCACAAAAATATGGTGGCTTGCTGACGAAAATGCGAACAGACGAATGAAATAGCGTCGTTTTTGTGATTTGACTTCAAATTATTTGCTTTTTTTCAGCATTTCTTGAAACCATGACTTAACCCGTTAAACTTGTGCTGTCGACGTACGTTTCAAAACGTTCTAAGTTCTTTGCAAAGACGCTGATGTATATTTTAAATAAAATGTATTGCCGTTTTTTTCTCGCTATAAATGTCAAGCTACACGCTTTCGACTTATAAGTACGTTTTATTTAATCTGCAAGTGCCAATTGCAATTGTTGAGCAAACTCCAAGACTCCCAGAAGAGCAATGATATTATCATTGAAAATCTGCAAAATCTCCTTAAACTCAAACTCCTTAAACTCCAAGATCAGCAATGATATCATCATTGAAAATCTGCAAAACAAATGTATGATTACTTCCAAAACACTAACAATAAATTATTTTGTATTATGAAAGAGCAGATGTTGTTTTCCAGACATGCTCTGGCAATGCATGACGTTCTACACTTAGTAATAAAATAGCATTACCTAGCTTGGACCGTCCTTATTGAAATGCACTATTCAGGCTGGTTTTGTTTCTTTTTTTTTCTCTGTTATTCAACAGGGCATCTGACTAGAAAACCGTATGGTTGTTTCAGATGTCCTGGGGAAAAAATAAACGCTGTTTCAATGTATTTTTGTTTTTTTTGTGGGATGATTTGATGATTGTTTATAGTTGTTACCAAATAAACTGATACTGATGCTGAGCAGTGTGATATACCGCTGAGAGAGTCTTTCTCTTCTTTTATCTCAACTTAAGGTGAAGTTACTGTGGCACACTACTTTCTGTTCTTGGCCGAGAGGTGAGCAGGTTACTTCGCTGTGAACCGTTTTTCGTGTTGTGTGATGTTTTTGTTACAAGATGTTATTCGGAATTGCAGACTTGCAAACAGGAAGGATGGATATATTTTTCAAAACGCTGCGAGTGCTAAGCCTCGATTTGCACATTTCTTAATGTGCAGTAGCAGCCAGCTATTGGGAATTACAAGATCAGCCAGGATCTAAAAAAGACGTAGAGACCACCTAATGGCTATACAGAATACTACCTCTCTTTTTTGTATGAAGTCCTGCACTCCGTCACAATTTCCATCCGAATTAGTGACTGCATTATGATCAACAATTTATCACTTTAATCAGTCACAATGGGTTGCTCGTCATTTTCCATTGCAGATGTATATGCATCGCTGCGCAAGTCAGAAAGTCCTCCATCCAAACAATCTAATTCCATATCTTGTAAATACTGCAAACCTGCTGAGCACTCAACCTTATTACCAAATTTGCAGTCTGCTTTCAGTATGTTTTTGAGGTACGGTGCAGTGTTCCTTACCCAATACCAGGTGTGTGTCTATGAATGCTAGGAATGGAATATATGTCTTACTTTCAGTGAATAAAACTAAATTACTTTGAAACTTCAAATCAAATTAAAAACATAGACCCGAGGAAAAATACAAAATAAGAACGTCTCGTAAATCTGCGTTGTTAAAGCTTCTTTACAATTTGAGTTAATTCTCATAAAAAAGAGCCTATAGGTCGCGTTTGTTTTTGCTATTGATTTAAGTAAGAAACTGAGGAAAACACGCATGTGGACTGGGAAACACGTATTAAAAATTTCGATTGAATGGGTGTTACCGCACATTTTCGGAAAATAAGTTTTTGGTGAAAATGCGCAAAACTTATGAGGCTCTTTTTTGCTAGTGTATTGTACTGCGAAATCTATTCTAGTGAATATTTTCTGCTTATCAAGGAAATTTCTTGTCTTTCTATAACGGCCGATTTTACCTTTCATAAACACTGCAAAATTGTTTTGGGAAATGGGCAACAAGGAATGCAATTTTCAGTTTTGCTTTCGCTTCGCTTGACGTCCTCGTCCTCGATACCTGATTCTGGTCACATGACCTGCAGTCAGGAGCGTGCAGAGATCTGTTGATGCGAGGGGTCAATTATGCGCTTGTATGCCCCCTGCCAAATTCTAGTATTGAGGAATGTGAGAAATGGAGGCACAGCAAACTACCTTCTCAGACGTTTGCCTCACGCCACATAAACTTCGCCTCATGTGAGAATAAAGAAGAGAAAAAAAACTTTCCGGGTCTCGTAACACGCTGTGAAACAAACTCAAGGCACTTGAACGTTGCAAAACGCACTTGCAAGGGCACGAAGTTTTGCATGACAATTTTGGCAAGTAGAAAGTGAAGTACGTTTCAGAAAGTACGCTGGCGCTCTGTTCAAAAAACAGAGTACGTCTTTAAGCGTCGAAAGTGTTTTAACACCTCCGAGCAATGTTCTTTCTGAAAAATTTACTACAATATTTTGATCTTTTTTGCAAACTTGAATGCGTAGAATCTATTGCCATTTTGTCACGCATGATTTAGCCCTGTGACACAATTCGCATTGCCAGAAAAGGGAAACCAAGCAGACAAAAGACCATCGAAACATGAAGCCTTTCTTACTCATAAATCCAACTTTGAATAATCAAGACAAGATGGTCTCAGTTGTTTTTCACTGTACTGTCCGCTGTCCTTTGACTATGGTGTTTATAGTGAAATGACAATACATTTACAAATGATTAAAACAAGCCATTTGATACTTTTCAACAATACTTCGGCGAGCCTGATCAAATAGGTGAGACCAGTGCGGTCACGCTGTTCATGAGATAGGGAACGTTGCACTGCAGGTTTGAAGTACGTTGCTGTTACCAGGGTTGCGGAGTCCGAAGTAAAATGTCCGACTCCAACTCTGACCTTACCAAAATTTCCGACCCCTGAACATAAAGTTAATGAAGTTTGGCTGTCAACAATTTTGTAACAACTAGCACTCAATGGATATCGCGGTACACAGAGAGAATTCTCTGTTTCAACAAAAGTTTCAAACGAAATTGTACCATTTCAACAGGAATTACCAACTTAGGAGTGTGATGTAAAAAATGATCCAACTGGACTTCTAGTGTTGTTAGGAAGCGACTCCACCCAAACACCTTCAACTCCTTGCGATTCCGACACCGACTCCACAACCCTAGCTGTTACCCTCTGATAGAGACTTGGCGGACTCAGAGTGACAGAGTGAGAACAACGCCGTGGCAGAGGGAAGACCACGCGGCTGATAGGCAAGACCAGAATGCGTGCGGCTTGACTCAAACAGATGACTGTGCTAGGAAAACGGAGGTGCATAGGCGTAGCGGCGCAAACGGATATGGCGTGTGTTCTGTGACAGCGTGTCGATTAGAAAAAAATTATTTTTAGGTCGACATTAACAGGACATTACCGACAAAAACTGACTACTGGCCAAAGTAGGTACAAGCACAGCATAGGGAGTAAAACAAGTGACAAGCACACTCAACACACACAAACAGCTTTCCAGAAATAAACGGCGACTTTTACGCAAGCGGTCTGTCTTGCCGGTACTCTAGCTTACGTAGCAGTGGCAAACTGAATCAATCGCACTTCCCGCAGCTCGGCCTTGCTAGGTAGATTACTTCACTGCTAAAGCTCCCGATGTAAAAGCTTTTCTCAGTATCACGAGATGGACATTGACACAATAAATTTAATACAAAAGCCCTTTCCAGCAGGGGCGTAAAGAGGTTAGATGGCGCCGGGGCNTGAAACAAGTTTGGCGCCCCCATGTTCGATCTTGAGATCTTTCGGAAGCAAATTTACTGCATTAAAGACTGTACATGTTACATTATTGGGACTTTTTGGCGCCACCAGTGGTCATTTGGCACCCCTCTGCAGTGATCCAGCGCCCCCATAGTAATTGGGCAACCCGGGGAATTGTGCCCCCTTGCCTCCACTCGTTACGCCCCTGCTTTTCAGTCAATTTGAAACATAAATGATTAAAACGTAACTTGAATGAACCACAAATCAGGTATCAGAAACACAAGCAACATAAAAAACACGCCATCGCAAAAACACAAGCACTTTTAAAACCCTTTAACGACCGTGCCGGCCACTTTTTGGCCATATCTCGCCAGCTGCTAGAGCTAGAGAGGTGTTCAAACTCTCTAAGGATTCAGCAAGTCTTCTAGTTTTGATTCGAGTTTGCAGTTCTCTTGGGGGGACGTCACAAGTGGGGTGTTTTGCGTTTTTTGGCCAACTTTACGGGGACCTGGGCGCCAACCCAATGGGTCATTTTTTGGCTCAATTTTTTGTGGATTCAATGCTATCATCCGAGTCTTTAGAGCCCTTGATTGTCTTTCTATCATATCTGTAGCGAAAATTATGGCTCAAAAACCAAAAAGTGGTAAAAATTGCATTCCTACAAATGCTAATCTGGAGAATATTACACCCCAGGACATAACTGGCCATGACTCGCCGTCAGGTGATGCTAGAGATCTGTTCAAACCCTCTAACCGTCAAACTGAGAAATGTTTTGTACTTTGCAGATTGAAATAAAAAAACGTTTCAGTTTTGGATCTCGGGTTTTTTGTTTAAGTTTACATGATGGCCGGATGTTTATGCATATTCTGTTTACATTCTGATGACGTCATCATCCCCTGGGAGGAGACCAAACGAGCCGATTTTGTGGCTCAAATTTTTTTTGGATTCTAGGCTGTAATATGAGTCTTTGGAACCCTTTATAAATTTTCTAGGGTTTCTGGTTCCAGAATTATGACCAAACGTCCGAAAATTAATTAGGGAAATCCCCCAACTTCCTGTTGGAAGTCCTTCCTGTTTTTGCGGTTTTTTTTTGCATAACTTTGGAACCAGAAATGCTTGAAGCTCAGTCAAGGAATTTAAACACTCGTATTACAGCCTAGAATTCAAACAAATTTTGAGCCACTAAATCGGCTCATTGTTTGGGCGATAACGTCATAAAAGAAAAAACAAAAAAGACATCTCCCAACCCTGACGACATCCACCAAAAACCCCAAATGCAAATCTTAAATGTTTTTTTTTCAATCTAAACCAGGGTTTTTTCAAGGTGTTTTAGGGACCCGATTCGGGTCCCTAGAATTTGAAATCGGGTGCCTAGAATCAGAGAAAATCATCATCAGGTCTCTGGAATCAGAGAAAATCGGGTCCCTAGAATCAGAGAAATCGGGTCCCTACACATCCAATACCGGGTACCTAACCTTTTCCTTTAAAAAAAAACCTGGTTTAAACTGCAAGACTTCACGAGTCTTTCGAGGGTTTGAATAGCTCTCTAGCATAAGCTGCTGCGGAGTTATCGCTGGCCGAGTACCCTTTTGCCCCCTGAAAAAAGAAACAATTTTTTCAAATGTTTTCTTGGAGATTTCTTGAAGATACGGTTACTACTGACATTTTTTATACAGAACAGAACCTATTTTTCTAAACGTGCATGGTTTTCGCTCCCAAACTATTTGAAGTAAAACTACGAATGTTTTGGCTACCCGAAAAACTGGTTTTCCCATGAAAGGTCACAAGTACGTGGAACATACCTCGAAAGATGTATGCAAATTAGCAAATTCAACTGCAAATTCATGCAGCGCAAGTACTTTGCTGAACGAAAACCTCCCAATACACTCTGTACAAACTAACGCAAGAATATGTGTGCGGATTGCTAGAAAGGTTGAACAGATAACTATTCCACCGATCCAAGAGAGAGAGCGTACACACTGCCTATCCCCCAAAACAAAGATAGATATTTTGCACCATGTGAACAGCACGTAAAAATTTCGTAAATTTTAAACAAATTTGTGTGTGACGCCAAGAAATTATTCACCTCTCTCTCCACCGTTGTTGCAAATTTACACCTTTACAACTTCTATTTAAAAACGTGTGACGTTTTTGATGAACGGCCCATAGACCAAAATCTCGCCTACACGTTACTTCAGTATAATTCTTTTGTGATACCTTTTTAAGAAAAGAAAACACTTGGAAGTGAAAGTATTTTCACATAATTTTTTGTCTCGAAAGGGGTGGTCGTTTTTCGACTATCCCCAAGATATGTCACTATAATTTCGTTCTTGGCAATATGCTCAACATATTCCATTACGGTGAAAGTCTAATCTGAAGCCTAACTTGTATCGAATCGGAAAGTTCAACTCATAAAAAGAATAGGTTTACTCAGCGTCGCGGTTTAAAACAATTACAGAGCAGGATAAGCAGATTTGAAAGGAAAATAGAAGTCACTTAAAATGTAATGTTCCAGCTATCTGAGATTAAGACATCGTGTTGCTGGTCTGAGCACAAACTACGCATTGTGCATAATTATGCTGTTATTATGAAACTCGACACCAGGTCGAAAACTGACAGGTCAGCATAACGTAGGATCGTGCTGTGTCTTCACGTTGTCGAGAGTTAATGTTCCTGCATTGCACTCATGAAACCTCGAGATGTGTAGTTGCCTGACAGTCGAAAACACAAAGTGTGATCGAGAACTAGAACTAAGGGCAAATATTTTGAGGCTGGTAGCATAGCCAAGAAGTTATGTTTCCAGCTTGATCTGAAAATCGTGAAGACCAAGTAATTGAAAAACCATCATCCAGGGTTTCTGTAGCAGACTAAATCGAGAAAAAAAGCTTGTAGATTTGATATCAAACGCATGTAGGTTTTAATCTGATTCACTGGCAAGAATCGATCAAACTGCCTTTCGCTGAAAAGTATGATCGCAGCCATTGCAGTAATCAGCGGAAATGATTGAATTTTGCCTCTGTCAGAAATTTAAAAGCGAAACATTTAAAATTGCTTTTTTGTATATAATTTTCTTTTTGCATTTGCAGGGCAACACATAAAAACACTCTTTGAGGACCAAAAGTTTTTCAAATTTAGCCTTAATTTTTATTAAATAAACGCTTATTCTGAAAATAATTTTTAGAATTATATTGCGCGATTGATTTTCACAAAATCTTTCAGGCTTCGATGGCCATTTTTTTATTTCTGACGGGATTTTTGTACAACACTTCTCCAAACAGGAAAAAAACTCACGAAAACATCTTTTTAGCTATGTTTGCGATCGAAATGCACAGAGAGAAAATTTCATTTCACTGGTGTTGTACTCCCTTCGGACAGTTGTGAACATTACGCTGGAGCTCATTTCCACTTGCTCTACGCCGGGACCACGTTGCTACGTTCATGGTGAATGCTCACATTATAGTTATGCTGCATTGATGAGGACTCAGTGGGGACAACGCGTATGTGAACCTTTTTCTGCACGAGCACAGGCCTGAAATAGTAGCGATTTTCAAACCTTTGGCGTGATTTGACCGGGAATCGAATCCAACCTCCAAGCTTCATTGGCGCGTGTTCAACCCATTGTACCACTTCGCCGGTCAATCGAAATGTTTATGTGATTCGAAAGTTCGCACAACTTTATTGCAATACTGGCTGTGAGAAAAAACCTGCAGAAATGAAGCAAACTAAAAAGTAATCACATTAAGCCAAGTCCAAACTAGCCTTTCGCCATTCCTCAAAATTTTCTTTGCAAGCAGTGTAACTTCTGCTGAAATGTCACACCGCTCATGCTGTTTTCGATTGGTTTCATTGTTTTGAAAGTTTGAAGATATGGTATACGTACCTGTAACAACAAGAAAACAAGGATTTTTGTATTCAATTTAGGCAAAGAAAACGAGTGCACATTTTTCGGCAGCAGAAAAATCGCAGTGGGCAAAAATCTTCTCATCTTGCTTGCAGTCTTTGCCTTATTGGTAGCGACCAGTTGTTTTTGGTTTGGTAGAAGACGACGAAGAGGAGGGTAAGCGTCTGTTGCTTTACAGAAGGATGCGAAAGTGCAGTAATAAATTGAGAAGTGTTAAATAATTCTCTAGATAGAAGCAATTCTTCTGTTGCAAACACCTTTGATAGTTTTTTTGTTGTAAGTGCTATGAAATGAATTTCATTTGACGGTCCATTAAGCCTTGTTTTTGTTACAGCTGGCTAGCGTTTTAGGGAGCATATCAGGATAGATTTACTCACAGCCTGTAGCTTAACCGGCTTTTAAGGTTCTTAACAGATAAGGTGATGGGATTTCGGTGGCAATAGTGGGATTTTCCTCCCCAAAATGTACGTCCTCTGTGTTTGATGGCATGAAAGACACTGGTTTCAAAAGAAGTTTGAAACACTCTCTCCATCTGCCGAGGATCAACCTCGTTGGCTAAGCAGACACCACCTTCATTGTTGTTTGATGTGATTGTATTACAGTTTTTTTTAAAGAATATGTTAGGGATCCGGTATGGACCTGTAGGGACCCGAATTTCTCTGATTCTAGAGACCCAATTCTAGATTCTAGGGATCCGATGACAATTTTCTTTGATTCTAAGGACTCGATTTTCAATTCTAGGGACCCGAATCAGGTCACCAAAACACGTTAAAACCCTGCTGTATTAGATGGTTTGCCGCGGTGACGCCNAGTTGTTTGCTAGAATTTCAAATATAATTTATACCCGAAAATTTACCAAGATCGCACTTTCACTCCCTGGTTCTACCAAGGATTTCTCTGCTACCCGTTGAAGCACCAAACTGTTTCTGTCGTCGAACATCAACACCCAGTGAAAAGTTGTCACATATTAAAGCTACAAGCAGTTCTGCATCCATTAGTTGTCATAATGAAAGTTACATAGATTTAAAAGCGGACAACGTGCTGCAAACCTCCACTCCAAGGTGGTTACTTTAAAATCTGTTAAAAAAAAAAAACTTAGCACGATCAAAAGAACAGGGTACAGTGTTCTAATCGGACTACTCAAAGCGTACAAAATGAAAGAAGCGGTCAACGCATTTCCTTCTAGGAGGGTTGAATGTTTGAGTTTGTCGTTAGTTCATTTCTTGCATGAATTCAGTTAATTTGATGCGGTTGATTTGCCCGAAGTGATTGGCACTGTCGATTCCACGTAATTATCGAGGAACTTGCGACTTACTTGATTACACCCACGAAATACGCAATCAGCAGGACGGTCAGCACGTGGTTCCTATCCTATCAGTTGCAATTTACAAGAGACCTTTGCAAAGTTAGAAGTTTGTGTGGTACGTTCCGGTTTCGGTATATGATTCGATGTATTCCGCGGAGGCTTAAAGATGTCTTGTTGGTGTGAGTTGCATAGACTGCATCTAGCTCTTTGGTGTGGTGCAGACTTTGTCTTTCTTAGGTTTCAATATTTTAAACATAAATATCCTTAAAATGGCATTTCCTGTTTAAACTTACGCACAACGGCAAGCTTCGAGCTGTATTAAGATTTTGAGCTTGAACCGACCGGAAATAAGGGCTACTGGCAGTATTTCTCCAACGTTTCTTGTCAATTTGGTGTGCTTTGCAATCACACATTTTCGTTACGGATATTGCGAAATTGTGATTGTTTTCAACCCAAGTTCACGTGTGTTCAGGTCTGCAGTCGTCAGTCATTGGGCATTTATATGAAATACTTTTTTGAAACCCTAAGATTTTCTTCCTCGCTTCGAGGAGAGAAGATGAATATGATTAAAAATCAAGACTAGTGGTGACAGTCAGGTAGCGGCAATACAGAAATTGCACTTGTTGCGTCATTGTCTCATACCCGCTTGGGCGGTGCAGTTTCTTTTCAGCGGTGATACAGCTTATTATTTGACTATTTGACTACAGTGGACGCAGCAATGCAGAAAAGCTACTTCGGAACGGCGGACCTTATAGTCTTTATAGGTAAAGGATGTTGCGTCAAATATTTGAATCAACATTGCACTTACCTTACTATGTAGTTGTGCCGATGTCTTGCTGTTCACCGTCATACTTTTCCTTTAGGGAATATTCAGCGCTTGAAGATACAGAAGTCTCAACCTTAGTAAAGTGGCACCGATGCTGCTGTGGTCCTTTGCCCAGTTGAATCAGCTCAGTGGCTGGCATAAGCTAGTAGCAGTATTTTATTTAAATTGCCAATGAAGCTTAGTGCTTTGCGTCAGGGTTGTCTTCCAAAACCCCTTGCCGATTCGTCTAGAATAATAAAATTGATCTACCTGTATATGAATAGTGTATTCCATTCTCTTCTGCTGAATGTTATTAGCAGTATGCTGTAACTGTTCTAATGTGCCTTAAAATCCTACAAGATCTAGTATCACAAGAGTAAAGTGACGTAAAGTTGTCGTTGGAATTTTTGGAGTGGAGAGTGGAGATAATGTATTCCAAAGGTTCATCCAGTTCTTCCAAAACCAACTTAAGTCGTGTTTTTTTTATCTGCCGCAGTAGATATTTCAAAGCATTTGTAGGGCAGCGTTCATAGCGAATACGTCTGCTAATTTCGAGGGAATGCCACGCTCACGAGAACAGCCGCATTCTTTTGAGCCAGTTTTTCAAACCGCTGCTAGGCCGCAGCATGTGTTGCAACCATTCAATTGTTTCGTCGTCCGGAACTACCGTCAGGCCGTGCAGTCCACGAGGGTCGATGGATTGGACATTGGAGGACAATATAGTCGACTGTTCTGCGCCATATAGGCCGCAGAGAAGCCATACCCCATCTGAGAACCGGAGCGGTAACGTCAAACATCGGTGTGGAGGCGGTTAAGCCGGAGCCATGCTGTTCTTGGGAGGGTCGTTCCGAGAGGTTGGGTGGCAGTGTCGGGGAAGAAGGTGCTGAGCTTGTGTAGTTTTTTTCCCACTCCGCATTCCATCGGTAATCCGCCGCAAATAAGAGCCGCAAATAAAGAATTACGTGGTGAATTTTGCAGGCGGAAACCAATAGGCAGTCGTACGTCACGTCCTACACTTTAAATTTTCTCAAACAGTTAGGCAAAACGGTTAAAGCATTTGTGGTGGATTTGTTTTTGCGGCATTATCCAGTTCTGAATATGCCGTTCAGTTTGCAAACGTGTGGTATTTACATTCGTGTTTGCTTAAGGTTTATCATCAGTTTCTCTTTTTGTTGGAGCTTACCACGCCATCAAAGATCGGAATGAAAGTGATAAAGAGAGTTACTACTTCGGTAAACACTCAATGTCTCCGGTAAGTTAAAACAAAACAATGCATGTATTTTAAGCTTATCGTTTCATCAGAAATAAGTTCTGTCGCAACTTTCCTTAATTCCAAAAATTAGGAAATTCACTCAAGGTATACAAATAAAAAATAAAGGATATTACAGAACATTGCTCTGCTCTGCTCTTATAACCAGACATTTTTAAGACCCGGGTTTTAAACACTTCGATACGTGCAAAACCTGAAATGGAATGGTCATCTACGCTTTCCCTATGATTCTAATTTACTGTAATGTTGGGGCTTCCCAAAGCTCTGTAATTTTACGTCTGATAGCGATATTCACTACACTTTACAATGACTGCGGTACTAGTATCAATGCATTAACACATGTTTAGTCTGTCAGGTAAACTGTTTCAAAGCTCAACTGTTCACATACTCGACGGCCCTAAGTGGTCAACCAGCCATGCAATATTTCTACTAGACCCTAGAAATAAAAGGATAGTTACTGATTAACAATTTGGTTCCGTTTTAATAAATCAAAATTTATTAGGGATTTAAACTACAGGTAAAGAGCCAGACGCATTGCTACTAGCAACAACCCCAGTTTATTTTACGCAACTTCGTCGGCACCAAACATCGAGCAAATAATTTGATGCCCAAATGGTCATACTTTTGTCCATGCATCTGCCGTGTATAATTTTTTTTGCCGGAAATTGTTGACTGTCAGTGATTGCTGCAGCTGTATTTTTAATTTCAGGTTCCTGTGGGTTTGTCAATATCTGTCACGTTTATGTCTGCGATTACAATGATTGGGTATCCAACCGAGTCATACGGATACGGCTCCATCATTCTGTGGTACTCCATCAGCGGTGCTATACCGGTCATCGTTGCATGCGTCTATTACATTCCTCTGATTCACCGATTGCGTCTTACATCTGTTTATGAAGTAACGTTGCTTGTCGTGCTTAGTACCTACATTTTCAAATCAGTTTTGTTTCCAGAAGCACAGCAGCTTCATTTCTGGTTTTGTTTTGCACAGTACTTGGAGCGACGTTTCCACAAAGCAATCCGCCTTTCGGAATCTTTCATATTCATTTCCACTACGGTAATTTTTCAGTCTTCCTGTAGTAGTTTCTTCCATGCAGTAGATGATCGGATTGTAATATTTTGTCACACAGATGCTGCTGCTTTAAAACACCTTACCCTAACTTAGTACATATCTGGTCCTGATCCTAAATTTTTAAGTGAGTTAAAGGACAATCTAAATACAAATACCTTACAGTCTGGGATCCATTGGAAAATCCAAATCCAGTGATTATCTCTACCGAGCAGATACTGGACTTTAGTATAGTAACGTGTCATGCCAACTACCTCACATTCATAGCGCAATTCCTATAATATTGTGCAAACGAGTTTACCAGGCTTGTGGGATTAGGAGGGATTGCTGTTTATCCCCGCGTCATAGCAGGAGTGTTTTGGAATGACACCAGTTATCACCCGCTTATTCTGTTCTTCCCACTCTGCAAAAGTAGCTTCACATCTTGTGTACATTTCTGTTCGTCTACTCCGCTATTGCCTAATTTGTCAATTTGCTCAATTCGTCACCTCTTTTTCTGTCCCTTAGGAGCGTTTGGTTCGGGTAATACGTCATTTGCAGTTATCGCTTTTGATGTGTAAGCAGCTATTACGTGTGGAAATACAAAGAAATATCTTTATCTGAGAGTTGTTCCTCTCGCAATTTATTTATCGAATTTATACACTAGGTGCGAAGCGCGACCCGGCCCCTCATTGAGAGAACGCGGGAAGTCTTTGCGGTTAAAGATTTCAAAGGTGCTAGATTAAACGAAGAGTCCAGCCGAGTATAGAAATTGATTCTTGTATTCAATCATAACGTCACAACTCTTATTTTACTGCAAATAAGAGCACTACGTATAACGAGTTACTACATGATAAGTNTACCAGAGTTTACCTGTTTGCATAATTCGTGCATCATTCGTCACTTTTCTAATCCCCTTNAAGTGACGNATTAAGCAAATTCTACTGTACTTAAACTTCCAACGTAAAAACACCCATTTCAGATAGAACGAGACTTATTTATAAATCTATTTCANGCGGATGAATTTTGTGATAGCTGAATAAAATCCGATAAACCATGTGAAGTCAAATATTTTGGGTCTCCGTTTCGAATGTTAAGGTGTCGGCCTTTTTGCAAGGTTGCACTGGGGTCCATAAATTTTGAATTTGTGATTGTAAGTATTATGTTCCAATGTGAAATGTTGAAATGAACTCATTGGCTATTGCGTTTTTTCTAATCCTAAATCTTGCGTTTTTCTGATCCTGAAATCAGCAACTAACAAACTTATATAAGGTTTTATTGCAGGTAAGCTGATTAATGACATTTTGTAACTATTCAGGTGATGTTCTTGGGGTCGGCCATTTACTTGCCAGCGTTGGCCCTGAATGCACTTACGCCTATGAGCCTGAAATGGACAATTGCTTCAACGAGTGCTGTTTGCATCATTTACACCGCTCTGGTAAATTTGATAAATTTGCCTTACAATTAAAACTAAAGTATTGAATGTGTAGCTCGTTAGATGCAGGACAAACGCATTTCTAACGTTGGCGGTGATGCAGTAGATGTTGGGCATAGTCTCATTGAACGGAGAACGGAGACTCGCAAAATCATAACTTTTTTTAAAGTAATGTAGCAAATCAACATTGGCAACTTTCATGTTGCACGTTCGAGCATTCGAGCATTTGAGAGATGTGGATGACAACCTTGGCGTGATGCTTTCCATAAAACAAGCGAGTATTTCTGTCATGTATGTGTTAGTTGCACATGTCAATTGAATTATTCCTGAAAGTACAAATATTTCATTGCGTTTTGCGTATGTTTCCACAATTGTTTTTAATTATGCTTTGCAATAAGTAAAGATTGATTTAAAAATAAGGGTCGTTAACAAAACCAAATAAATTTGGTTATGGGAAGTGCAATCGACTTTCAATAAGGAAACGATCATAACATTCTCATTTAATTTTATCACCAGTTTTAGGCTTCACTTGGTATTTTTACACACACACACTGTTTACGTAAATAAATTAGCCAATTGCGGTAACACTTAACGTTTAAAACTTTTCAATCTGTCCTTCCAAGATCTTTTTGTACATTAATTGAAAAAACGAACTTGAGCTTGCTTCCATAATATAAAAGTATGTGAACAGATAACAAAGTCCAGTCACCTTGAAGCAGTGGAAGCTGTTGCTGAACTGTAGCAACAACACCTCCCGAAGTATATTGATGTATTTAATAATCACCTTATTGCTGTGTCATAGAATATAAAACTAGCGGGTTTAGAAGAGATGCACTTTAATAGTAAAATTTCAGGGAGGAATGAAGGCAGTTGTGTGGACCGATACGCTGCAATCCTTTGTCATGTTTGCGGGAATTGTATCTGCGTGTATTAAAGCGACTATAGAAGTTGGAGGAGTTAAAAGTGTGATTGAAGCTGTCGAACGAGGACAAAGAAACACGATGTTGAAGTAAGAAGTTCGTTTAAGATGGTAATTCCGCCGTGTTTTTAGGTGTGAAATGAAGTGACATGATCACTTTCTCAGGAGTTCTGCTTTTTGCGATGCAACACTTTTGATGTTTACAGCTATTGTTTCAAATTGGAGAATATTTGTCAAATAGAAGTTCAGACAAAATGAATGAGTGAAGTACAGCAGTTATTTTAAGTCGAACTAAATATCCGAATATCCGGAGGTGGTTAAGCTGGATTACCTTTGCGGTGCCAATATCCTCTTCAGGTCTTGGCCTGCCATCATTGGCTGTTTATTCATAATTAATAAAGAAATAAATATACGGAAGAAAGTGACCCGTTCCAAACAGAATAAAACGTGTTTGAGAAATTTTAGTGGTTTCCTCACAAAAAACAAGCAGACGGAATGCTGAATACTTTTAGTGTTAACGTTAAGGACGTAGAGTTCCCATTGTTTCTAGAATATTTTTGGGTTGCATAATCCATGTTAAAAGTGGCCGTAAAATCTGACACAATAGGTGAAGATTTTCCTAGCTCACAAGCATTTCGATGATTTTCTGTAACGCTGATTGTGGTCATTATTTGAAAGCCCACAACCTAGTTTTTCATGTGCCTGATAGTTGCTGCATTTATTACAGCTAATTTTTTTTCAGTTTTAATTTTGATCCGACTGTAACTTACACAATATGGACCATCATAGTTGGAATGGGACTCAGTTGGTGCGGAGGAGTGTGTATCGATCAGTCAGTCAACCAGAGATACCTTGCTTGTAGATCCGTGAAAGATGCCCGGATGTAGGTGGTTGTTTTCTTGATTCAGTTGATCATGATCAGAGTGATTTACTCCAGAACAGTAACATAAGCATACCTCAATATTGTTTTACCTTCGACCCCTGGAATATTATGAATGACGCCATGTTTTTGTAACGATTGTTGATACAATCACAACAAAGGCCTTTTGGATGCACCTTAGATTCTAAACAGATTATTTACTAAAGACTTTCTACACTCTGCTGCATCAATTTCAGTCCTACAATAACGTAATATCTTGAATTTGTATAGCTTTTATCAAACTAAAAAGGTATAAAAATTTAAATTTTCGCGTGTTTCTTCTTTTTCGCCGACGAAGAGAAGCTCAACGGGTTTAATATTATTTTTCAGAGCTGCTGTGGTATCATACATACCGACGTTCACCTTCTTTTCACTGTCCATACTGACAGGTTTGGCTATGTATGCGTATTTTGAGGGATGCGACCCAATCCAAGCAGGAATAATCGAAAGACCTGACCAGATGATTCCTTTGTTGGTGGCCAAAGTTTTCCGGGACGTGCCTGGAATGGCCGGCTTATTTGTTTCAGCTGCTGTAAGCGGAAGCTTAAGGTACTTGTTTGCTATTTCCTGCATGCAATTTCTCTTAATCTGTCAGTGCGCTGCACACTTGCGGTAAACCTTTAAATCATTCTTGTGGATGACGAGAAATCGTTGTAAAATATATCAACATAAATATCGAATTGTGAATGACAGCATCGATATTGTTCCGTTTTCATGAACCAGTTGTTTAAATGCGCGGAATCATTGCAGCTGTCATTTGAAAACGTATACCTTCATCTCATTATTTTGATAAATGACTTGTATCATCACTTAAAAAAAACTCCTGTTTTACCACAGGTAAATACATGAGGGCTTAACCCTTAATACGGCGTGAGAAGTCTGATTTGGTCTGAAACGCACCTGCACGATTTGCAATGGAAAAGGGATGAAACAGGGGTGCAACCAGCTCTTATTCGGGGGGCAATTATCATCAAATTTCATTCAATGACGTCATCGTGCTTATTCAACCGTGGTAGAACTTTTTCGCAAACAATCACAGAAATTTCTCATCAAGATGCAGATCGAACGATCAGGACAGTAAAAAATTAGTAGCCTAATACAAACACTTGTTTCCGTACTCACTACGGTCATGGCTTTAGTGTGGAAGATGTGAACTTTTCGTCTTGTTTCAGCAAAATTGTTCTAGCCTTATTCTTCTAGCACAGGGGTTCCAACCTGGGCTACATGTACCCCTACGGGTACATTTGCCTATTTGAAGTGGTACATTTATTGCACATTAACCTTGAGAAATAAAAAACGCCGCCTACATTTATGATTTTATAAATATGAAAGTTCTGTTAAATTCAGTGGATGTTTGATTTTACTTAGCTTTTTTGTCAAAAGAAAGTATAGGGATAGATGATCATCTGTCTAAATGCTGAAGGGGTACATGATCAGAAAAAGTTTTGGAACCCCTATTCTAGAACATGTTTGAATTTCTTATCACAAATGAAGATCCCAAGCTTGAGATGTCTTATGTCAAATGTGGGGGGGTTTTTGATTGCTACCATTTCGGGCAAAACAATCAGGTGTCTTGTGTCTTTGTCGCATAACGGATCAGATGTGTTTGGGGCAACATGGCATTTTCTGGCATCCACGAGTTTTTGAAGTTTTTAAGCAAGTTTAAGGCTATGGGTTTTCAGGGTTTGCATTGGCTGCAAAAGTTAGGGTCTGGTAAAGCGTCATTTGGAGCCAAAGTGGTGTAGGTAGGTGCGATCGACACTTGACTGGCACTCATATGACACTTTACTAAACCCTTTTTGTCAAGCCGTAATACTGGTGTCAACCCAGGAAGACACAAACGTGAAACACTCCTCGCGCTAAATTTAGTTAAAAACAAGTTTCGAACCGAAAATGCAATTAAAAAAAACGGATTTTATGAAATGTACCAAGTCAGGGTTGGGCAAATATCGACCCGCGAGCCACATGTGGCCGACCACAGGGTTTACTAACTTGAACCGAGACTTACTTCAGTTGCCATTTATAAGATACGGCCCTCCGCTATACGTGGCCTTTTCAAAGTGGCCCACGAGCCAAAGCAATTGCCCACCCCTGTACTGGTGATCCGTTTTGCCCCTAACAAAAGTAATCAAAAGGCCGTCTAGAACCAGCGTTTTGACGCGACCACAGTTTTTTAATAAGATTTCTCTTATCGCTTTGAGAGTTTCAGCGGTTTGCACGGTTCAACAGTACCCTAATGTTCAAAAGTTTCATGAGGCCAAATTGAGGCCTGTCTCAGAAAAAAGTGGTACACGAACAAAAGGATTAAAAAATGCCTTGTGACAATTCCAGCGTATTTGTGGTTACATACAAAGTTTTTAGGAAATTTTCGATCAGATGGCCTGTCTGAAGATAAATCTTGTAAGGAGATAATTAAGCAGCATGACAAAGAAATTCAAATAACACTTTTCTAAAAAATGGTTAGAATACAAAATTTCATCTTTATTATTTTAAAGTTTCTGCAAATGTCAAAATTGTTAGGCAATGTTTCAAATTTCGGGGGGGCAAATGTCCCAAATGCCCCCCTGGTTGCGCACCTGGGATGAAACATGCGATGCTGCGTAAATAACAGACATGAATAATTTTCAAAGGGATTCCTCAACCATGCAGTAGGATTCCTCAACCATCACTACATTGAGGCTTGGGTTTGGTGCGGTGGACCGCATCAATTTACGAAAACATCGATTTTATGGTTTCTGGATTTTTTAGGAAAGCAACCATTGTAAAAAACCATCAGTGATGCATTGTTTATTACAAATTCAATTTTGTTTCACCTGATTTTTGAACGCATGCGTTTTTCGATCGAAACAAAGCCGAAGTAACGTCAATTCGCATTTGAAGAATCTTCATGAAAACTTTGTTAAGTGACGCATTTCTTACGCTGTCGCGTTTGTATCATTGTATCATTTCATATCCCACTAATTTGCTAACAAAGCATTATGTAACTGTTGGCTACATTGCTAAAAGTATAATTATTTTGGTTATTGCCTATTGTGGGTAGATGCCAACTGGGAACTCAAGTAAAAATGTTTATATACATGGAAATGTAGCGCATGTGAAGTTTCAGTACTAAAACGCAGGAATTACTCCGTAAAGAGCTTATCGATATCATTTGTCATATGCTCATTCTGGTGATGCTTGTGAAAATTTCTCAATACCTACAGTCTTGCGCAAAGGCTCATGAAATGCAATTTAGAAATGATTACAAATCATTTCATAGCAGTTTTTAAGAGACTTTGGTTTAAGTGAAGTCACTTCGGGTTGCATCAATACAGCATCCACAATGCAGGAAAGTAACTAGTGTTTTCTGTGCCTTTACTTATCTTCCACCCAACTGACGCTGTAACCTAAGAGTGCGATGTCGATTTCTAAAAAAAATGAAATGCATGATGTACACCATATGTGGAACTTGTCATAAATATCAAAAAATGATTTCAATTTAGGAAATTATCAGCTGTCGGGTACAATTTCATACGCCTTCCTCTGGATGAATGTTGACAAGAAGCCAATGGCACGAGAAAAATAAATTTAATTTGTTTTAAAGCGGTTGCACGTTGAAGCGAAGCGCACCGATAGCAAACGAGTTTATTATTTCCAGTGCCGTTTCATCAGGAATCAACGCTATGGGAGCTTTAATTTTGGAAGATTTCATTTTGAAGAAATGGTCTAACATCACGCCATCGATGCAAGTTACCATCAGCAAGCTACTGGGTATGCTAAATTTCAAGACTGTTTGCCTAATATTTCATAACCAGATGTTAATTGATCGATTTGAGGTACTCATACCTCGCAACCCTTACAACCTGACAAGTGCCAGAGAAAGAATGCGTGTTTAAAATTGCGCTGGAGCCGTGTAATTCCGTGTAGTTGCGAATAAATGCGTCAGGCTCAACATAATATTTACTCAAATTGACAAATATTGGTTTTGCCACTACAAAGCAAACCTGCACATTCACATGCAACTCTTTTGCAGTGGCTGCAATTGGACTTCTAGCAATGGGATACGCGTTTTGCATCCAATACATTGACTTAACCATCATTCAATTAAGCTTTATCATGGGTGGCAGTCTTTATGGTCCGATGATAGCCATATTTACGTTGGGCTTGTTTGTACCTTGGTGCAACGCAAAGGTAACTATACATAGTGATAATCACTGAAAGAAGTTGTGTAAAAATTGGCTGGCAAAGTTGAATGATTTGGTCCAGAGATTGTGTTAAGTTTCAAATACTCCCTAGGGAATAATGAAATCATATTAGACTGGTGATTAATTTACAAAACCTCCTGTTCACTAGATTTAGTTGGCTTTTTGCTCTATTCCCAGATTTCTTAACTTCTCTACTCTAGGTGCGCTGTTTGCACAGTGAAATGCCTTACATGTGTCTTGACCGTTGAACGTTTTGTAGAAATGATAAAAATTAGTTCCATCTGTATAAATGATAAAAATTAGTGATATCTTTTAGCAGTGAGACCGGCATTGCAGTCCTTGTTTAAGTGGCTTGTTTACTGTATATTCATGCTTCACAATATTGTATAGTGAACTGACAGGGAGGAGTTCTTTATTTTCCTTAGATTTCACCATCAGGAAGCTAAGTTGCTTTCACAATTTCACTATTTACTGTAACTGTAAAAAATTGCAATTGTGAAAGCAAACTTTTGCTTCCTGATGGTGAAATCATCATTTATTGGTGTTCAACTGCATAACTTTGATTTCAACAGCGCTGCCTATGTTTTCACACTGTTTGTGTCATTTATCTTCCAACAGGGGGCAATCACAGGCCAAGTGCTGGGTACCGTTTTCCAAAGTTGGGTGGCAATAAGTAGTCTCGTGTACGGACAACCTCCAGAAAAAAATAGCTTTTCACCAACAACCACTGATATGTGCGTTGATTCGTCATCAATTAACTACACAGGAACGACGGTTTCTGAAACATTTTTAACCACTCCTGCAACAACCGAAATAGTTCAAACAACTTCAGAAAGGTAAACTTAAGAAACCTCAACGGTACGCTGCTTACAGGTAAGTGGTAAAAAAAATCATTCTGCAAATTACGAACCGTGCGATAACACAGTTTTTATGCCCGTCGTTTGTTGCGACATACCAATATCTTTTGAATCAGCTTCAGAGAAGAATAATGAAGTAGGCTTTTGCAGTACGGTCATAATGCAACATTGTCATGCAATTTTAGAAGTTTGAATTGCAATGTCATTGGTTCGATTAAAAAAAATAGTCACGTATGCTGTACATTTTCTGAAGTCCGTAAATATTACCTCTTGACAATTTTTGTGCGTATAGGTCATTGATCCAAGACACGTTGTTTGCTGTATCACCGCTGCATTACTCAACCCTTGCTTTCACCGTGACTGTGTTTGTGGCGATGGTGGTATCCTTTGCAACAGGTAAGAAAGTTTGCTACTGCCGAGTGCTGTGAAGCAAATATCACGTTCAAATATTTTCTCCATAGGAAAGAATAAACCCGAGGAAATGGATCCAGACTTATTTGTTCCATTTTTGGACCATCCGTGCCTTCCAGAAAAAGTCCGCACTTTTTTCCGTTTCGGAGTCCCTGAAAGCGAAAGCAAATTGAAGTCGGCAGAAGGGAAATTAATCGAAAAGGAAAATCGTTTTGCAGCATCTGACTTGGACAGCGAGATGGGCATGAAAACGACAATCATGTAAGATTGTAAGACAACGGCCTATCACACCAGAACAGATGCACTCGCTATAAGGAGAAATCGAGCAGCACAGCATTGGCAGCAAGAATTGTTTGCCTCATCCTTTTCGCCAGTTTATTTGCTTTTTTCAAACCTTGTAGTGACTTGTTTTCGTTAATGGAATGTTGCAAAAATAAAATTTTTCATGGGTTTGTTATGAGGCGAATTACAGTAATTTAGACAAGATTTGATTTATAATGTGAGGTTTAAGCGTTGCAGAAACTTAAACAGTTTCATTTACAAGGTCACAAATGTGACAGTTTGGTTCCTATCAACTATAGCCTCATTCTTGTGTTAAAAGGAGCATCATGAAAGTATCATGGCATCAATATCTTTTACACGTGTAAAGATCATATATTGATAGGCAGGTATAGCACGAGTGTTTTAGTTTACCAGCCGATTTTTTGCTATTCAAGAATGTGATAAACAAGTTAGGCCAAGTATTTCCAATCGGGCCCTGCACTTCCTAAGTTGCCCTGTAAAACTGTCATGTGTTTGCATTTAGAATATCCAGAAAATATCGCGAAATCAATGAAATAGCGGTCATTATCCGGTTAGCTTAATTGCAAATAAGCGGGTATATCCGTCATGCGGATAGTAAAACCCTAAACAGGATCCTACCCTCTGGCAAAGCTTTTTTTCTGCCCCTTTCCACATTAAAAAAACGGCTACACATTACAGATAAACAATAAACAATGAACATTGTAACAATTGCATTACAAACGAATTATGATGAACGTTAAACCGCACAGTTCACTTTTGATTTTCGTTGGCAACGGATTCCACGCACTGAACCCGGGCGCCGGCACTACACAAGCACCAATTTTCCTAGGTTGGGAGTAGCGCGGGACCCTATTAGAAGCAACCGGTTAAAACCAGCGCTATAACTAAAAACCATGCATTAACATTTACTGCTTTGACAACGCATTTCTTATGAAGCACAACAACGCATCGATTGTGGAGTCGTAGCAGAGTCCAAATGCACAATACCCTTTCTGCTACAGAAGCGGGTTGGATGGTGAACTTGAAGATATGCACGGCGTTAAAAGGGGTAAAACTCAATAGTAACGTTACTTTTTATCTGGTTAACCGGCAAAGTTACTTTTTATCTGGTTAGCCGGCAAAGATATACCCGGATATGGGATAGCAAAAAAAACTCTCGATTATCTGGTTAACCTGTTTACCGTAATCCGGATAATACAACCCTAGTCCTTGAACTCTTAACTGTCTCTCTCTATTCACACGTGCCCGCTACGCATTTTGGGAGGTAAATGGGGACATCTCGCGCAATTCTTCTATTGAGAGAGACCTGTAAGCAGGCGCGGATTTACTATTAGGCTAAAGGCTTAAGCCTGGGGCCCCAACATTTTGGAAGTAAGAAAAATTTCCAACGTTGTGAGTAAACACATCCATTTTTGTTTTGGTTCAACGCACGTTTTCTTACTATGCCCCTAGCAAAAGATCTCTGTAGAAGAATGAGCGCGAACGATTGAAAAGTGAATGACGTGGAACAAAGGGCCTGAGTCCATTTTTCAGATTACCCCCGCCCAGGAATCCTGGGTGGTCCCCTACCCAGAGGCATTTTCTTTTGTTTATTTGATATGCATAGAAAAATGTTAGAAACTGTGTTTCCATGACTTCTCCTGATTTTCAGAGGCAAATGGAATAGTGCCAGAGTTATGTCACAAAAATATCCCTGAAAGTCTATATATATGATGTGTGGGTAGCCCTACCCACGGTTACCGGATATGTGGACAATTTTGGACACCTTTTTAAGTTAACATTTCAATGCAATTTTAAGTGCAAAATCTGTTTGTCTAGATATGACCACCAATACCTTATATGTGATGATTCTTCCAACACCATGACTTGATCTGAAGAAAAAATGGATCCTAACACGTGCATGACGCTTTCTACGCACAAACAAACAATCCCCTTTAAAAATCCTTTTTTGGCGGTACCCTGCAAAAAAGTTGTACGATATGTACGTTTCGCTGGGCAGATACAATTTTGTTGCGAAAGTGATTAACAATGGACATATGCAAGTAAAAAATTGTTTGGGCTTGAAATAAGGGATGTCACGTGTCCCGGGATGACATATGCAAATTATGGGTAGCATTATACCCTAATTTTACTAACGCGTATTGTAAAATAGGACTCCTGAGGAGGATACGAGGCCAGTGAGGTACTGTACTTTTGTTCAGCCTAGGTCTCTTGTTGCTTTTTGTGGGTAAGATATAACGACAAGGCTAGCCTGCACTGTAGCCAAGGCTACAGATGTTCAGTGGAACAAAATGTTAACTGTTTGTAACACCGCGTGTGTTAAGCTGGGATGTTCTGACTTCAGCTGTTTTGTAGCAATCTTGGACCATTCCTTCTACAGCTCAATGCATAGAAAAAGAGTTTAATTACCGTTGAACCAGACACATATCTTGATGTAATAGTAAGGCCAATTTGTAGCTTGAACTTACTAGCTTAGTTAGTAAGTTTTTCTTTTTTTCAAAGTAATCAGAATAACGGTGGATCTACAGTCGGCTTACATGCATTAACTTGAGAATTTCGAAGCGTACATATGACAATGGTTCTAACAAGCGAAAGCTGCAATGCACTGCCAAAGCAGGTGCACCACGAGCTGTTTTTGAAAAGAAGAAACCAAAAACCCAGTTTTTTAGTGTGCCAGAAGGGCCTACACCCAGTGTCGGATTAACAATAGTAGCAAATGTAGCAGTTGCTACGGCCCCCGCGGTCTTTTATAATAAATCTTATTCATTACAATACATGCAAGACTTTTTTCAGTCTAAGAAGTCAGCATTTTGCTAAATTTGCCATAAGTATTAAGCGAAGATTTTCAATTGAACGCTGTCTGTGTCCAGAAATTCTTGGTTGATTCTTTTTGTACAGGTACGTAATAAAAGTCATAAGATTGCGGTCAGAAGAGCTGCCGTTTTTGCTGATATGCTGCTAAATCTAGCAGGATTTTCTCACTGTTAGCTGTAAAAGTTTCAATCTAGCCGTTGGTTGGTTTTCTAGCAGGGTTTTACCAGACGCTTGGCAGGTTCAACAGGTAACAAATTCCTGGCGAAAAATCTGTTTCAACAGTTTTTCAAGATGAAAACTTTTACACCTTCTTCATCAAAAATGTACTACTCTTTATAACGTTTTTAATTGGTTAACACCATGACAAAGCACAACCAGCTGCCTGCAGTTATTTGGAATTTTTATTATGATGAAAAGAAGCTGCGTAAAGCAGATAATTGTATCATAATAACAAGCAATTAGATGGCTTGGTGAAGCATAAATGATTTGCTTGTGTGCTTAGTGAGCGCGTTGGGACAACATAGGTAGAATATATTTTTATCCCACGGCACGATATTTCCAAGTGGTTCAGTTACGCTAATAAGTAGTAATGTCTGGTAAAAAACTTCCTGGTAAACCAAAGCTGCCAAAAGTTTCGACATATATGGTTGCAAGATTCAGAACTTAAAGGTTGGCTCAGTGCCTGTAGTCCTACTGCCTATCCTGCTGATTCAAGAAGTCTTTTGCGAAGTTTGCAATAATGCAATCATAGCGAAACAATGTGAGCGTAAAAGGCAGAACTGGTACCAAAAGCACTCAGATAAGAATAAGAAGATTTTGCATGCTCACGAATATAACACAAAATTTTAAGTTACAAAGATCAGACTTAGAAAGTTGTAGGGCTGAAGCTATGCTCAGATTGTTTATCGCTG